>Ga0334883_1000645_pt1 | contig 60782 bp, 54 predicted proteins | sample GraSluR1_MG_6_FD_207230 | JGI IMG/M metagenome (GOLD analysis project Ga0334883, IMG submission 207230) | Sludge microbial communities from methane-producing bioreactor in Wageningen University, Netherlands - Granular Sludge_09_05-R1 | ecosystem: Engineered > Bioreactor > Anaerobic >...
TTCAGCTTTGTCCCACAGAGTTCCCCCGCCCTTGGCTTCGGCTTCCGTTGCGGATTCCTCGGTCTCCTTCACATGGAGATCATCCAGGAGCGGCTTGAACGCGAAAACGACATCGACGTGGTCCAGACCGCCCCGACCGTAAGTTATGAAGTCGTAACAACCTCCGGACAGGTCAAGCGCATCGACTCGCCAAGCGAGCTGCCCGACCCCCAGAAAATCGCCGAGCTTCGCGAGCCTTTCGTCCGGCTTGAGGTCATCACCAGCACCGAATCGATCGGTCCGCTGATGAAACTCGCCGAATCACGCCGCTGCAAACTGGAAAAGACCGACTATCTCGGCCCGACGCGCGTGATGCTGGAATACAAAGCCCCGCTCGCCGAGATCGTTTACGATTTTTACGACGTGCTCAAGGGCATAAGCCACGGCTACGCTACGATGGATTACGAGTTCATCGGCTTCGAAAAGAGCAGCCTCGTCAAGATCGACATTCTTGTCAACAAGATCGCCGTCGACGCGCTTTCGATCATCGTTCACCGCGACAAGGCCGCCGAACGCGGACGCAGGCTCATCATAAGATTGCGCAAAGCCATCCCCCGGCACCAGTTCGAAATCCCCCTGCAAGTCGCCATCGGCGGAAAGATCATCGCACGCGAAACAATTAAGGCCTACCGAAAGGACGTCACCGCCAAACTCTACGGCGGCGATGTAACGCGCAAAATGAAGGTGCTCAAACGGCAGAAGGAAGGCAAAAAGCGCATGAAGAGCATCGGCTCGGTGCAGATCCCCCAGGAAGCCTTCATGAGCGTCCTCGACAGCGGCGAATAAGCAACATGCGCATCCTGCCCATGAACCCACGGCCAGCATGCCCGTGCCACGGCGGAGCAAGCTCCTCTATCCATCCGAAGAATGAAGAAAGGGCGGGGTTTACCCGGCCGCACTCCTTGCCGCCAGGCAAGCCCCACCGGATACTCAGAGTTTCACCTTGGCGCCGTTGGCGTCGGTAAAACCGCCGCTGACCACGAGAACCACATCGACAAGCCACCAGATACCCAGCCCCGCCGCGGTCAGGAGGTACAGGATGCCCGTACCGATCTTGCCCACGTAGAACCGGTGAATCCCGAAAGGCGCCAATAAGAGCAGGAAAAGCAGACACGCCAACCCGCTCTTGTCGCTTCTGTTCGCAGTATCCTGCATAAGTGCTCCTTTACTGTATACGCGATTGCAAAATGTCGCCAAAAATCATGAAGTCAACAAGGAAATCAATTTTCCACGTACACATCGCGTAGACTTTCTTTCGCAGTTTTCTCATTTCTTGCCATGTCTCGAAAAACTCCCTGTAATGCGTTTCGAAATCCTTTTCACGATATGCTCTCCATAAGCTGCTCGTAGATGTCCCTCGCCCTGGCGACCCGAAAGCCCGCCGCGTTCTTCCATTTCACTTCGGCGTTGCGGCTGATCAGGTCATCCACCTTGCGGTTGGCCAGGATCACCGTCGCGTGATTCTTGTTGCCCATGACCTTGCCGATTTCCGGAAAAGACATCTTCGTGAACTTGCGCGCCAGGTGCATGCTGTAAGACCTCGCAAGACTCACCGTCCGATCCTTCCTGGACGAATGCACGTCCGCCGTCGTAACGCCGAAATACGTGCTCACCGCCGACTCGATGTCCGACAAATGAACGATCGGGTCCGTCCGGCTGATGTGGTCGGCCAGAACCTCCCGAGCCATCGCCGGCGATATCCGCTCCCGCGTGAGAGAAGCATAGGCGATCAGCTTGATCAAAGCGCCCTCCAGCTCGCGGACGTTGGTCGACATCCGTTCGGCAATGTATTCCACCACCGACCGCGGCACGTCCTGGTTCATGTTCGCCGCCCGCTGCGCACAGATCTTGCACCGCGTCTCAAAATCCGGCGGCTCGATCTTGACGACCATCCCGGAGACGAACCGGTTCACAAGGCTCTCGCAAAGCGAACCGATCATCTTGGGATGGGCGTCGGAGGCGAGCACTACCTGCTTGCCCGCCAGATCGATTGTATTGAACGTATGCAGGAATTCCTCCTGCATTGCCTTCTTGCTGGCCAGGAAGTGTATGTCGTCGATTGCCAGCAAATCCGTTTGTCGGAATCTCCTCCTGAAAGCATCCAGCTTTCGGGTCTTCAAGGCCAGCACGTACTGGTTCGCAAAGTCCTCCGCCGAAACGTAAAGCCATCGGGCTTTCGGGCGCGACTTGCACACCGCATTGCAAATCCCTTGCAGCAGATGTGTTTTGCCAACGCCGTATCCTCCGTGAAAAAACAGCGGATTGAACGGACTCTGCTCAGCGTCAACGACCGCTCGCGCGGCGTTATAGGCGAGTTGATTCTTCGGGCCCACCACGAAGTTGTCCAGGCTCAGCTTCAGCGGCTCGATGCGATCCAGTCTTTCCGCGGGTCGGATCCTGCTCCGGGTCGTTCGATTGTGCGCCTTCTCGACGTGCATCGCCTGGCTGTCGAGCTGCGGCCGCTTGAGCGCCCCGGAAAGTTCAGGCTCAATGTTGAAGGCGATCTTCTTGTCGCCTCCCGTAACACCCCGAACCGCGGCGCTTATGTCTTCGAGAAAGTGGTTCTCAATCCAACTGCCGATGAAGTGATTCGGCACGCCCACTTTCAAATAGTTGTCGGCCAGCGTCAAGCGCGTGGAATTCCTGAACCAGATGCGGTGCTTCTGAGGGCCGATCCGTTCGGCTATCGCCTGATCAATGGCGGTAATTTCATCCGTGAATGTTGCCTGCATCTCTCTTTCTCCCACTCTTACCATCATGGTAAAGCGTTCGGTTGTAAGTCATTCGCCTCTCGTTTGTTGCTGGTGCGATGATAGGCACGCCCTTTAATCAAATCAATGGCCTTTCAGGCGAATTCTTTTCCACATAAGCAAGGTGCCGCTGACTCATGAGGTTGCGCGCGAAAAAATTTTGTTGTGAACAAGATATGCACAGCGCAAACCCGTTTTGTGGAAAACCTGTGGATTCGATTTGAAGCCGATCAAAATCCCCGTATCAATACTGTAAACGCATGATATACAGGAAGCCGCGGAAGAATCGCCCGTATCACTGATGTTATCGCTTGACCAGAACCGCCGCGAAACCGCCGTCATGATCGAACGACTCATCTTCCGCGACGAAGGGCAGCGTCAGCGCGCTGTGTTGTACCCCAAACGCCGGATGTCGCTTGATGAATGCCTCGACAACCTCGACGTTCTCGGACGTTTGAATGCTGCACGTGCTGTAGCAAATCCGTCCGCCAGCCGCAACGTACAGCGCCGCTTGTTCGAGCAGTTGCATCTGCACGTCGGCAAGCCTCCGTACCGCCGCCGCCGTCACGCGCATTCGAACCTCGCACCGGCGCGCCAACACGCCTGTGTTCGAACATGGAGCGTCCACGAGCACTCCGTCATATCCGCCGTCGCTACCCTTCGCACCGGCAACATTCTCAAGCTCGGTGCACTCGACGATCGTTATGCCCAGCCGATCGCAGTTTTCCCGGACCATGCGCAGGCGTCCGGCGTCGATGTCCGTCGCCACGATGTGCCCCCGGTCCTGCATGAGCTGCGCAAGTCGCACCGTCTTGCCGCCCGGCGCCGCGCAGAGGTCAAGCATTCTCTCGCCAGCCCGCGGCGACAGCACGTCCGCAACCCGCGCCGCGGTGGCGTCCTGAACCGTGAACAGCCCCGCCTCGAATCCCGGCAGCGATGTAACCGCCGCGTGCTTCCGCAGTCTCAGCATGTCGCCGTCGGCGACCACCTCGCACTCAACGTCCGCCTCCGCGAAGATCTCCGCAAGCTCCTCCGTCGAAGTTCGAAGCGTATTCGGCTGAATGTAAATCCCCGGCCTGCGGTTGGACGCTGCGCATATCCCACGCGTCGCGTCAACGCCGAAACGCCCGAGCCAATCCTGAACAAGCCAGAGCGGCAGCGAGTATGCTTCACGGAAATAAGCACCCGGCTCCTGCTGCGGATCGGGCAGCACGTCCTGCTTGAATTCGCACACGGTCCGCACATCCGCGGGGATGCACCGCCGGACGGCCCCTTCGCCGAACGGCGCATCGCGACGGCTGATCATGCGCGTCGCATTCCTCAAAACCGCATTGACAAAACCGGCCCCCTTCTTGCCCGCCGACGCGTGCGCAAGATTCACCGCTTCGTTAACCACCGCGTGTTCCGGCGTTGCGGGAGTATAGACCAGCTCATACATGCCGATCCGCAGCACGTTGCGAATCTTCGGCCGGATCCGTGCTCCCGGCAGGCCGCTGAACAGGCTGATGAGCGAATCGATTGCCGACCGGTTGCGAAGCACACCGAAGACGATGTCCGTAGCCGCCGCCCTGTAACCCGCTGAAGTGATGCCCGCGATGCGATCATGAAGAAGCTCGCGGCTGTCCATTCGTTGCCGGTCGAATCGGTCGAGCACGTCAAGAGCCGCCGCACGGGCCGATTGACCCCTTGGCTCGCTCATCCCGCCGCCTCTTCCACGGCAAGAAACACATCCCCCGGCCTTGTTGCTCGACCGTTGACAAAATCCCTAAACTCCATTACCTCGCCGCCCGAAGGCTTGATACTGACAATCTCCAGCTTGTCCGCCCCGCAGATTACGTTGAGATCTTCATCCAGCCGCCCGAAGGCGTCCGCGTGCCTGCCGCACAAAACCGCCCGAGCCTGCGCGATGGTAACGCGCGTACACCTGCCGCTCCACGCCACATAGTCCGTCTGAGCGCCCGGCCAGGGCCACACCCCGCGGATTCGGTTGGCGATCTCCCGTGCCCCCCGCGACCAGTCTATGAACCCGTCGCTCTTCTTGAGCTTCCTGGCAAAGGTCACTTGCGATTCTTCCTGCGGCATGTACACGGCCGTCCCCGCGGCAATCTGCCCGATCGTGTCAAGCAGCAGCGGCGCGCCGAGTTCCGCCAGGCGATCGTGAAGACTCTCCGCAGTCTCGTCCGCCGCGATCTCCGTCGCGGACTGCCCCAGAACAAAACCCGCGTCCATCCGATCGGCCAGTGTGATGATGCTCACCCCCGTCTCTCGCTCGCCGTCTATTATCGCCCAGTTGACCGGCGCAGCCCCCCGATACTTCGGAAGCAGTGAAGCGTGAACGTTGATCGCACCCTTCGCATGCATGTCGATCAGCGCCGACCCGATCTTCTGACCGAACGCGATCACCACCAGCAGATCCGCCTCGCACGCGGCGACCGCCTCCACCATTTCCGCCGAGTTGATATTCTCCGCCTCCGTACACGGCGCCCCGTGTTCCCGTGCCCACTCCGCGACGACCGTAGGCCTGGGCGTCTTGTGCCGACCCGCCGGACGAGCCGGCTGCGTGAATACCCCCGCCAGCTCGTGCTCCGAACGGTAAAGCGCCTCCAGTGACGGAAGACCAAACGAACTCGAACCGAAGTACACTATTCTCATGACACCCGCACCGACCCCAAGCTCTAATATCACACACCAGAATCCTGCTGCTGTTCTTCGTACTTTTCACGGAGCTGCCTGAGCTGCTTTCGCGCTGAAATGAGCTGCACCTGCCCCATCCGGTCCTTGATGAGCGTACCCTCCAAATGATCGTATTCGTGCTGAAACGCCCGAACTTCCAGACCCTTGCCCTCCTGCCGAAAACGGTTGCCTTCCAGGTCCGTCGCTGTCACCGTGCACTTCTTGTACCGCTTGACGTTCGCATATATCCCCGGCAGCGACAAACACCCCTCTTCGTGGCTGTCCAGGCCGCCCCCGACCTTGATCTCCGGATTGATATACACCCGCACGTTTTCCCGCGTGCAGTCCACCGAGACTATGAACACCCGCAGGTTCACCCCGATCTGCGGAGCCGCAAGACCCACCCCTTTCTGCTCGATCATAACGTCGATCATCCGTTCCACGAGCCTGCGTATGTCGTCGTCAATCTCCTCCACCGGCCGTGCCCGCTCCGCAAGAACCGGCGCCGGAAAGCGCGTGATCCGACATTTCTCCACATCCATGAACAGTCCTCTTCGCTATATCTGTACGATTCTCGTCGACCTGTCGTCGCTGATGCCGTCCCCGTCGTCGTCGCCGCCCGCGTCGGGCTCGTCGAATTCATGGCCCTTGAACGTCCGCCCAAGGTAACTCTTCCGCACAAGCTCGTTCTGGATCACCTCGCGCGGCGAACCGGCCCCGATCACCTTGCCGTGGTCAATAATGTAAGCAACGTCGGCTACTTCAAGCGTCCGCTCAACGTTGTGGTCGGTGATCAGTATGCTCACCCCCGACGCAACCAGCCGGCGAATCTCGCCCTGCAATTCCTCCACTGCAATCGGATCGACCCCGCTGAATGGCTCATCCAGCAAAATCAGCGACGGATTGGTGACCATCGCACGGGCGATCTCCAGCTTCCGCCGCTCGCCGCCCGAAAGGAACCTCGCCTGGCTGTTGATCACTTCGCTCAGGCCGAAGCGGTCGATGAGCATCTTGGCCTTGCGATGCCGCTCCGCAGAAGGGATCGACATCGTCTCCAGAATCGCCAGAAGATTATCGCGAACGCTCAGACGCTGAAACACGCTCGGCTCCTGCGACAGATACCCCATCCCAAGTCGCGCACGCTTGTACATGGGAAGCTTGGTCACGTTCACGCCTTCGAAGATAACCTCACCCTCGTCCGGCACGATCATCCCAACGACCATACGGAAGGTCGTGGTCTTGCCGGCGCCGTTGCGCCCCAGCAGCCCTACGATGCGCTGCTGACCAACGGAGATGCTGATCTCATCCACAACGGTCCTGCCCGCATAGCGTTTTATCAGGCCGCGTGTTTCCAGGAGTGTCGTTTCCACGTGTGTGCTCCTTAGCTTAGACCGTTGCATTATAACCAATCACGCCATGTTGTAAATCGCAAATTATGCATCGCGATCCGCATCCTGAATTACGCTGGCGTTCCCGTCGCTCTTGTGGTAATGTATTTTGCAGTGCGTAAACTGTCCTGTACTTTTTGTTTGAGTCCGCTATGTCTCTATCAAGTCCGTTTGAGCGTGTCCACGAACGCATGGGCGCCCGTTTTAATGAATATGACGGCTGGCGTCTGCCCGCGGATTTCGGCGATCCCGCCGCGGAAAATGTCGCCCTGCAAACCGGCTCCGCCGCTTTCGATCTGAGCAGCTTCGGACGCATCGCCGTCAAGGGCGGCGACGCCGAACGACTCGTTTCGGCCCTCGCCGGCGAAACTGCACTGCCGCACGACGAGCAATGGCGCCTCATACCCGATCTCGACGGTTCCGGACCCCTGCGTATCGGCTGCGTCAAGGGCGGCTGGCTGATCCTCACGCTGCCTTGGCGGCGCGCCGACGTGATCGAACGCATCAACTCTCTCGCCGCCTCCGCCGAACCGTCCGGCGTCAGCATTGCCGATATGACCGAGAAGACCGCCATGTTAGGCATTTATGGCCCCAAATCCTTCGCCGCCATCGCAAAGATACTCCCCTTCGACCTCTCGGACCTCGCACCCGGCGGCATCCGGGCAATGTCATTCCTCATGATCACTATCACAATCCTCCGCGGAGGATGGACCCGCGCCGATGGCGTCGAACTTATTTGCCCCGCCCCGGCCGCCCCGATGGCCGCCGCCGCCGTCGCAAAATATCAGCAGAGAGAAAACATCGTCCCCGCCGGGATGGATTGTCTCGCCGACGCCTTGAAAAAAACCTGACCGCAGCCGTTTTCTTATCGGACGCCTCTGCCCCGTGTGCTCTATTTTCGTCGAAAGCGCTGTGCCCGCCCGTTTTTCGATGGTTTTTCTGGAAATGACCACGCCCTTATGCTATAAGGTAGCGTCCCAGTGGTATCCCGGTTAATGCAGGTTTAGACACAATGTTTGCAATCATAAGTGATATACATTCGAATCTCGAAGCCCTGACCACGGTCCTCGACGACATCGAAAAACGCGGCATAAAAACCATTTATTGCCTCGGCGATGTCGTCGGATACGCCGCCAACCCGAAGGAATGCCTCGACCTCGTCATCGAAAAAACCGAAATCTCCGTCTTCGGAAACCACGACTACGCCGTGCTTTACGAACCCACAAACTTCAATCTCGGCGCAGAACAGGCCTCTTACTGGACGCGAAAAGTCCTCGAAGAAGAGAAAGACGTCGACAAATGCAACCGCCGATGGAATTACCTCGGCAGCCAGCAGATGCGACGAACCATCGAAACAAAGATCGGAAATGTCGAAGCACACATAGATTTCGTCCATGCGTCTCCTCGCAAACCGATCAACGAATACCTCTTTCCGGACGACGTCTATACGACCCTTGGCAAGATTAACGCCCTCTTCGAGCGCACACGCCACATCTGCTTCGTCGGCCACACGCACCTGCCCGGCGTCTTTCTCGACGATCCCGACTTCTATACCCCCGATGAGCTGGGAGGTGTATACCCTGTTCTGGAAGGTGAAAAGGCAATTATCAACGTCGGTTCCGTCGGCCAGCCCCGCGACCGTGACAATCGCGCAAGCTACGTCTACATCGAGGGCAACGAAATTCACTTCGTTCGCCTTGAATACGACTACAAGGCGACCGCTAAGAAAATCTACGACGTCCCGGAGCTCGACAATTTCGAGGGTGACCGCCTGGCTGATGGCCGATAGTTTAATCGTTTGGAGCGGCTTAGCATGAAGGTTCTCTCATGAAAACAAAAGCGGTCCTCATCATATTCCTGACGGCGTTTCTCTTCCTGTGCGGCCTCATGGTCGCAGGTTCGGGTCTCCTGAGCGGCGTTTCAAAGGCCGCCGAAGTCGACGCCGAACAGGCCCCTGCAACGCCCGATACGCAACCCCTGCAGCCGCCCCCGACAATCCGCGCCGCCGAATACGACTTCTCCGAATTAAGAGCCACCCAGGCAGAACTCGAAACTCGCTCCCTTGGCCAAACCTACCCCGATATCCGCCGCAGCGACGACCCCGAACGATACAAGTTCCAGGTCGAGTTCACAAATCGCGGCGCAGGCATTCGAAGCGTAACCCTCAGCGAATTCGACGACCGCCAGACCAAAGACCCCCAGCCGCTCGTACTGCTTTCCTCATGGATGGAAGACATCCAGACGATGGCCAACGGCTACCTCACGCTGCCTGCAACCGGCACGCGCCTCGCACTGCACAGGCTCAACTGGCAAATCTTCGAAGAGGCCTCCCATGACCGGGACGGAGTCCAGCGACTGACCTTCCAGGCCCTGATCAGGGACGCCGGCGGAAGGGACGCCATTAGACTCACCAAAACCTTCCGCGTCATGGCGAACCGATACGACCTCGAATGCGAACTCGCTGTAGAAAACCTCACCAGCGAGCCCGTCAACGTTGTGCTCCAACTGCAAGGACCCGGCGGCATAGAGCCCGAAGGCGCACCCGAACTGCGAAAGGTCGTCGCCGCCTACCTGCTCAACAGCCATGTCGAATCCGTCAGCAAGGATTATGCCGCTCTCCGAAAGGCACAGCGAGGCAATACCGAAGACCTGCGGCTCAGGCACAAGAATCCCGCCGCGCGATTCGTCTGGGCCGCTCTAACGAATAAGTACTTCGCCGCTATCCTTCGACCCGTGCCCGCCGAAGGTCAGGCCCCCGAAGGCGTCGCCCTGCAGCCCGTCCAGTACATCGATCCCAATCCCGCCGCCAGACGCCCAGGCCCCGACGCTGCCGCCGCCTTCAGCCTGCTGATCAGCGATGTAAACCTCGCACCCGCCGGACAACAGGGCGACAGCGTAACACGCAGCTTCGACCTCTACCTCGGCCCCAAAGACCGCGACACCTTTAACCAGAACCCCGTCTACAGGCAGCTATCCTATATTCAGACCATCGACTTCCGTGGATGTTGCTGCCCCTCCTCCATCATCGCCCCGCTGGCCTTCGGCATCATCACCATCATGAAATGGATGTACAACGCCATGGGGCCCTTCGGCAACTACGGCATCGTGATCATGATACTGGTCTTTTTAGTGCGTCTGGCACTGCACCCCGTGACAAAGAAAAGCCAGGTCTCCATGATGAAAATGCAGAAGCTCGCACCCCGCATGGAGGAAATAAAAAAGAAGTACGGCAACAACAAGGCAGAACTCAACAAACGCATGATGGAGGTTTACCGAGAACAGGGCGCATCGCCCGTCATGGGCTTCCTGCCGATGCTGCTCCAAATGCCCATCTGGATCGCACTCTGGACCGCCGTTTACACCAGCATCGAACTCCGCGGCGCGCCCTTCCTGCCGGTCTGGATCACAGACTTGTCGGCGCCCGACGCCCTCTTCCGATTCCCCGAAGTCACCATTCCCTGGGTGGAGTGGTCCATTGAATCCTTCAATCTCCTGCCGATCCTCATGGGCGTCGTCATGTACCTCCAGCAGAAACTCATGCCCATGTCCCAGACCGCCCAGACCAACCCGCAGGTCGCACAGCAGCAGAAAATCATGATGATCATGATGCCGCTCATGTTCCCCATCATGCTCTACAAGGGACCCTCCGGCGTCAACCTCTACATCATGTCCAGCATCTCCGCCGGAGTGATCGAACAGATGGTCATCCGCAAGCACATCCGCGAAAAAGAAGAGCTCGAGTCCCAGGGACGGGTGCCCGTCACCAAAAAGACCGGCGGCAAGGTGAAGAAGAAAAAACCCAAACCCTTCTTCAAGACCTGACCGCGCCGGAGACCCGCCTCGTTGGGGGCTGTGAAAATGTACGAAACTGGCGATACAATTTGCGCCGTAAGCAGCCCGGCGCCGAATGCGGCGATTTGCGAATCAATCATCCGCGTTTCGGGCCCCTCAGCCTTCGCCGCCGTTGACGAAGTCTTCTCGGCCGATCGCCCCATGATGCGCCCCGGCGTAACCACCGGCGCCGTAACCGTCGAAGACGTTGCCTTCGATGCCGCTTTATACTCGTTCGCACATCCGCGATCCTACACCGGCGAGGACCTCGCCGAACTCCATTTCTTCGCCCCCGCCTGTGTCGTCGAACGTCTCATGGCCCTCTTGGCCGCTCGCACCCGTCCGGCCGGACCCGGCGAATTCACCCTCCGCGCATACCTTAACGGACGCATCGATCTCACCCAGGCCGAGGCCGTAGCCCAGATTGTCGCCGCCAGCAACACCGCCCAGATCGCCGCCGCCGGCAAACTCCTCGCCGGCAGACTTGCGCACACAATCGCCGATCTCCGCCGCCGAATCCTCGACCTGCTCAGCCTCCTCGAAGCAGGCATGGACTTCAGCGGCGAAGATATCGCCTTCATCACCGCCGACAAAGCCGTTGACTCCGCGACCCGCATCCGATCCCAACTCCAACGGATTCTCGACGGCGGCATCCGCTTCGAAGCGATGATCGACCTGCCCTCCGTGGGACTCGCCGGCGCTCCCAACGCCGGAAAAAGCAGCCTCCTCAACACCCTGCTCGGCCGACCGCGAAGCATCGTATCGCCCGCGCGCGCAACCACCCGCGACGTGCTCACCGGCGTCCTCCAACTGCCGAAATGCCGCTGCGTGCTCTTCGATTGTGCCGGCCTCGGCCCGCCCGAAACCGCCGCCGGACTCCTCGACCGGCTCGCCCGCCGAGCCGCCGTCGATGCCGTCAACGCCGCCGATATGGTCCTCTTATGCGTCGATATGTCAAAAGACGACTACACCGAAGACGTCGCCGTAAGACGCATGATCGCGCCCGCCCGCGCTGCGGTCGTCGCCACCAAAACCGACCTCGTGTCGCAAACAGACCTGCCGCGCAAGTCCGACCTGCTCGCCAACAAGTTCGCCGCACCCGTCATCGTCACAAGCGCAAAAACACCCCACGGAACCGACGACCTCGCCGCATACATCGAATCCGCACTCATCGAATTAACCGCCTCCGCCGGCGAGGCCGACGACCGGATCGCCATCAACCGGCGGCATCATACAATCGTCGCCGACGCCGTCCGGTCCATCGACGAGGCTGTCGACGAGCTCGCCCGCGGCCGCGAAGAAATCGCCGCCATGTTGCTGCGATCCGCATACCAGCGACTTGCCGGACTCGAAAAAGAAGACATAGACGAAGCAATCCTCGAAAGAATCTTCTCCAGGTTCTGCATAGGAAAATGATGCGTGCGAATATGGCCAAACTCACAATCATAACCGGACCACAGCGCAGCCGAACAATCGAACTGGCCCCCGCACATCCCACGATCACGCTCGGCAGGGAATCATGCGACCTCGTCCTCGCGGACGCCGCCGTCTCACGCACCCATGCCGAACTCTCCTTCCGTCGCGGGCGCTGGTTCCTCAAAGATATGGATTCATCCAACGGCACCTTCCTCAACGAGCAGCGGATCACCACACAAATCCCGCTGGCGAATGAAGATCAGATTCGCTGCGGCGCAACCGTCCTCCTGTTCGAATCCGCCGACGCTCGCCGCGACGAAGCGCCGCCGCCACTCCCCGAACCGGACCGCCGCGACGAGACCCTCGTCGGACTGACCTTCGGCTCCCTGGTGCCCAAGAGTTCCGCCCGACGCAAAGAGCAGGCCGCCGCCGCCGGATTCGCTGCGCTCAACATCTCACACGGTATCAAAAATCTCCTGCAGACGGTAACCAGCGGCCGCGAAGTCGTCGACTGCGCCTTCAAAATCAACGACATCCAACGCGCCCGCCGAGGCTGGTCAATACTCAATCGAAGCCTCGACCAGATCAACCGACTCATACTCGACCTGCTCAAGTTCAGCCGCGACACAACGCCCATCTTCAAGAGCTGCCCGCTCAACGAGTTCCTCGCCGGGCTCATCCGAACTGTTCAGCCCGAGGTCCATAAAAAGCATGCCGCCATCACTTTGGAACCCGACGAGCAAGTCGGCGACGTACCGATTGACCCGGACCTGATCGGCGAGGCGTTCCTCAACCTCATACTCAACGCCGTCGAGGCCGTCCGGCCGCACCACGGCGCAATTCGGATCACCACCCGCGCAGACCGCCCTGCAAACCGCGCCGTCATAACCTTCCAGGACAACGGCTGCGGAATCGAAAACACCGAAATCATCTTCGAACCCTTCCACTCCGCCGGCAAAAAGACCGGCACCGGTCTCGGATTGCCCATCGCCCAAAAAATCATCCGACGGCACAACGGCGACATAACCGTCCAAAGCCGCCCTGGCCAGGGCGCCGTCTTCACAGTCGCACTCCCCCTTTCTCAGCCTTCGCCGCCCTCCAAGGAGAACGTCCCATGAACACGTACCTTGCCGTTGCGCCGGTTCTGGGCAGTGTCCTCACTATGGTCCTCGGTCTGGTGGGATTGTCAAAACCCGCCTTCTTCATGCGCATCTGCGGCCTTGCGCCGGCATCCTCCCTGGGCACGCTCGAAATCCGGGCAATATTCGGCGGCTGCCTCCTGACTCTCGGCGCCGTCTGCCTTCTCACCGCCGCCCCCGCCGCCTATCTCACCGCCGGACTGCTATGGCTCGCTTCCGCAAGCGTCAAACTCGTTTTCATGCGTATCGACAAAGTCCCACTCCGCGCCCTCCTGGCCGGACTCGCCGGCGACCTGCCCGTCGGACTGCTGATGCTCAGCGGCTTCTGGATCTGCTCACAAAACGGTTAATAAAAAAACCGCGACCCTCAAGAAGAGCCGCGGTTTGATACCCGTCGGTAATAGGGCGATTACATTACTGATCCTTCGCCTCGAATTCCGCGTCGATTACGTCATTGCCGCCCTTTCGCCGAACTTCGCCTTCATTCGGCGGCGTCTTTTCGCCGCTCGGCCCGGCTTCCGGCTCAGCGCCGCCGGCCGCCCCGCTCGCCGCCTGCTTCTTGGCGGCTTCTTCATAAAGCACCTTGCCCAACTCCTGCGAAGCCGTTGCAAGATTCTCCGTCGCACGCTTTATCGCGTCGCCGTCGTCGCCCTTGGTAGCTTCTCTCAGGTTGTTCATCGCGCTTTCGATATTGCTGCGAGTCTCCGCAGAAACCTTCTCGCCATGCTGCTTGAGAGTCTTCTCCGTCGAATAAATCAACTGGTCCGCCTGGTTCTTCAGCTCCACAACCTCTCTGCGCTTCTTGTCCTCCGCGGCATGGCTTTCCGCCTCCTTGGCCATCTTGTCGATCTCGTCCTTGGAAAGCCCCGAACTCGCCTGAATCACAATAGACTGCTCCTTGCCCGTGCCGAGGTCCTTTGCCGATACATTCAGTATACCGTTGGCGTCGATGTCGAAACTCACCTCGATCTGGGGCATCCCGCGCGGCGCCGGAGGAATATCCGTCAACTGAAAACGACCCAGCGAACGGTTGTCGCGCGCAAACTCACGCTCGCCCTGCAAAACGTGAATATCCACGCTCGTCTGGCTGTCCGCCGCCGTCGAGAACACCTCCTTCTTGCTCGTCGGAATTGTCGTGTTACGCTCGATCAGACGAGTCATCACGCCGCCCAATGTCTCAACACCTAACGACAGCGGCGTAACGTCCAGCAGGAGGATGTCCTTCACGCCTTCGTCTCCCGCCAGAACCGCACCTTGGATACCCGCACCTATCGCTACCACCTCGTCAGGATTGATGCCGCGGTTCGGCTCCTTGCCGAACAGATCCTTGACGATCTGCTGAACCTTCGGAATACGAGTCGAACCGCCCACAAGCAAAACCTCGCCGATCTCGCTCGCCGACAACTTCGCGTCCTCAATCGCCCGCATGCACGGATTCTTCAGCCGCTCCAGAACCGGCTCCACCAGCGCCTCGAACTTGCTCCGCGTCAGCGTTATCTGCAAGTGCTTCGGACCAGACGCATCCGCAGTGATAAACGGCAGATTAACCGTCGTCTCCACCTGGCTGCTCAGCTCGCACTTGGCCTTTTCGGCGGCCTCCTTGAGCCGCTGATGCGCCATCGGGTCCTTACGCAGGTCGATGCCTTCGGTCTTCTTGAACTCGTCCGCCAGGAAGTTAATCAAAACCTCATCCAGGTCGTCACCGCCAAGGTGAGTGTCGCCGTTGGTGCTCAGCACCTCCACCACGTTCTCGCCCATGTCCAGTATCGAAATATCGAACGTGCCCCCGCCGAAGTCGAACACCGCGACCTTCTGCTCCTTCTTCTTCTCCAGCCCGTACGCCAGAGCCGCAGCCGTCGGCTCGTTGATAATCCGAGCAACCTGCAGCCCCGCTATCGTACCCGCGTCCTTCGTCGCCTGACGCTGCGAGTCGTTGAAGTAAGCAGGCACCGTGATAACCGCCTGCTCGACCTTGTGACCAAGGTAATCCTCCGCGGTCTTCTTCAGGTCCTGCAGGATCATCGCCGATATCTCAGGCGGCGTATACTCTTTACCCCGAACGTTCACCCGCACCAGCTCGTCCGGACCACCCACGATCTTGTACGGAACGATCTTCTCCTCGGCCGCCACCTCGTTGTGCCGCCGGCCCATAAAACGCTTGATCGAATATATCGTATTCTCAGGGTTCGTCACCTGCTGATGCCGTGCAATCTGACCCACAAGACGCTCCCCCTTGTCAGTGAACGCTACCACCGACGGCGTCAGTCGAGAGCCCGACGCATTGATCAGAACCTTCGGCGACGAGCCTTCCATAACAGCCACCACCGAATTCGTCGTGCCCAGGTCTATACCAATAATCTTCGCCATGATCGAAACTCCCCATGCTTAGCATTTAATTAACTCTTTATTCTCTGCTTCCTGCAACGCGGGCACACTACTGCCCAAATAAAACCATTGCAAAGGGTGTGCCAGCAAAATGGCGAAAATGCAAGTCCGTGCCCGACAAAGACTTACAGATATCCGTGCGGCCGGGATTTGTATGCCAATTTGGCAGGTTTGACAGATACGCCCGCTCGACGCCCCTCAGTTGGCGCAAAGCCGCGAGCGAATCATCTTCGCCCTCATCGCATCCCTGCGATCGGCATCCAGCGCTCCCCCCGAATTAATCTGAAGATGCGCCGGCTGCGTCAGCATGAACAGCTCGTTGACCGCCTCCATACTGATCCCCTCCACACGACCCAGGTTGATCCCCATACGAACGTGGCTCAGCAGAAACAGCGCCTCCTGCGAACTGATCAGCCGCGCGTTCTTCAGCACCCCCAGCGCCCGCTGAATCTTGTCGTCAACTGCGTCCGATTGCTGGCTGAGAAGCACCTCGCGTGCCGCCGCCTCGTACTGCGTGATCTTCGGAACGATCAACTCCACGAACTCGTTGACGACCTGCTCCTCCGACACGCCTAACGTCACCTGGTTGGAAACCTGGAAAAAGTCCCCCACCGCCTCCGTCCCCTCCCCGAACAGCCCCCGTACCATCAGGTCGCTGTCCCTGGCCGCATTGAAAAACTTGTCGATCTGACCCGTCATCTTCAGCGCCGGAAGGTGCAGCATCACCGATACCCGTATCCCCGTCCCAACGTTCGTCGGACACGCCGTCAAATAACCATACTCCGCATTGAACGCATAGCTGACCTTCTGCTCCATGCTGCTGTCGATCCTGTCTATCTGCTGCCAGCATTCCTTCAGTTGAAGCCCGGTCTTGAACACCTGTATCCGCAAATGGTCTTCTTCGTTGATCATCGCCGTAAACGACTCGCTCGGCGCAATCACCACACCCCGCGGACCCTTCCCACGCGCGTGCTGCCGACTGATCAAATGCCGCTCAACCAGAACGTCCTGCTCCAACGCCGATGACGCGTCGATATCCACAAAAAACACCGCCTCCCCCAAATCCAGCGACAATAGCGCCTCCTTGAGCTTCTTCAGAACCTCACCCTGACGCGGATTCGTCAAACACGACAGGAATTCGTACCCAGCCAGGTTTCGCGCCAGCCGTATCCGCGACGATATTACGATATCCGCCCCAGGCCCGGTCCCGTCAAACCACTGGCTAATGTGATTGCTCAAATCCGCCGGTTTCATTGCAGATTCCCCATAATGTCCCGCAGTTTCGCCGCCTGCTCGTAATCTTCGTTCCGAACAGCTTCTTCAAGCTGCTGACGAAGGCTCATCATCCTGATCTGGTCCCGCGTATCCACCGGCGCACTCGAGGGCACCTTCCCCCGGTGCTGCAAACGCCCGTTCTGAGCCTTCTCGATAACCGCCTTCAACGGCTCACCGAATGCCCTGTAATCGTTCGGACACCCCAACTGGCTCTTCTGAACAAACTGCTTGAAGCTCATTCCGCACGCCGGACACTTTAGGTCAGCAACCGCCTCCGCCGGAGCATCTCCACCCTGCGACTCCGACTGCGCCGCCAGAAGCGTACTCAGCAATTCGTTCAGCGGTATTTGGCTCTTCACCGCAAGACCCTGCTTCTGAGCGCAAGTCTCGCACAGATGGCTTTCCATCCGCATACCCTCGCTGATCTCCGTAAGGTGGATCGTCGCCGTCCGTTCGTTGCACAACTGGCAAAGCATGTACGTAAAACCTTAAAAACAATGCCCGCGCCCTGCCGAACTATCGTCAGCCCGACGCATTCGCTCCAATAACAAACACCCTAACCGTCATATTTAACCCAGCACCCTTCAGCTTCCATCACTTCTACGTACTCAAGGTTCGCCCGGCCCGCAAACCGCCCGGCAATTTGCTCGTAAATATACACCGCAACCCGTTCCGCACTTGCGTTCTTGCCCGCAAAACAGGCCATGCTCTCCAGCTCGCGACCCCCCAAAGGACCCGTAATCTCCTCGATTGCCCGCTTGATGTCCAAAAAATCCACCGCCAGACCCTGCTCATCCAGCTTTTCAGCACTGAAACCCGCACGCACCCTCCACTCGTGATTGTGCCGCCGCTCCCGCACACCCCCGCACATCAAAAGCGCATGCGAAGCCGAAAACCCGCCTTCCACCGTCACAATGAACAATACCCGACTCCTGAAAACAAAAAGCCGCCGCCCACGAAGCGGCACACTCGCCGGATCCTGCGACACCCATTCTACGCCGATCAACGCCCTCTTGCAAGCGGCCCCCATCCCCCCAAAACGACCCTAAGTCGCCTGCCGCTCCACCACCCGCTTCTTAACCTCTTCATACACCGATACCGGAATCAGCTTGCTTACGTCGCCGCCCAGCAGCGCAACCTCCCTCACCATCGTCGAGTTGACGAACCCGAACTCCTCGCTGGTCATAATGAACACCGTCTCAATACCCGCCACCGAGCGATTCGTCATCGCCAACTGAAACTCGTACTGAACGTCCGTCAGATTTCGCAGCCCCCGCAGCATCACGTCCGCCTTCACACGACGCGCAAACTCCACCGTCAGGCAGTCATAGCTTTCGACCTTGGCACGCGGCATATCCTTCACAAGATCGCGGATCATCGCCACCCGCTGCTCCGGCCTGAAAAGCTCGTCCTTGGTGGGATTCTGCCCCACAGCCACTATTAAATGGTCGAAAAGCTTCACCCCGCGCTTGATCACGTCCAGATGACCATTGGTAATCGGATCGAACGAACCAGGAAAAATCGCCGTAACAGGCTTGTGTTCCATCTACTGTCTCCGCCGCCGCAAACCCCGCGCGGCAACTCGATTAACAGATCGCCCCCTGGCCCGCAGCTTCCATCGATTCCAAAAGCACGTCCTCCAGGTCCTGAGCGCTGTTCTCCATCTTCAGTTGAGTCATGAAGTACTCCGTCGCCGCAAAACGCTGAACCGCAAGCTTGCGAACCGTCTCAAAACGAAAACTCTCCTTCAAACGAGCCTGCCAGTAACGATAATCAACCTTCCGCTTCCAGCTCTCCATCACGTCGCCAACGCCCTTGCCGTGAAATGCATGACGCCGAAAATCCCCGAAAACCCCGACTGCCCCCATGTCGTCGAGATTCCGCGCATCCGACAGTATCTTCGCCTCCGTCATGTCCGTCTCGCGATTGCCCGACTCGATTATTATCCGGTTGATCTTCAAAATCTTGGCCTGCAACAGAGTACCCGCAAGCTTCTCAGACACCACCTGAGCCGAAAACTCCCGCAGGTCGGACGGATTCACATCCGACAAAACCAGCCGCGTACCCGTGTCCTCAACGTCGGCATAGTACGAAAACCCCGAATCCGCGAAGTACGTAGCCGACGTCAAACAGAAGCGGTCGATAGCCACGTCCTCGCCCGTTAGTTCCGGCAGGCGGCAAATGTGCTCCACATTACGCAGTATACGCTGCGCACGATCCCACAGCCAGTAGTCCACAAATCCGTCCCCCGACGGCGCCGTCAGGCACTGCCGGGCAATCTCACGAACAGCTTCTATTTCCGCCATACGTCACTCCTTCGCGGCCTTTGGCCGCACATCGCCTTATTATTCTATCGTAGTTTCATCGAATTCCGTCGATTTTTTTTACCTATTTTTCTTTGCCGCCGACTTTAACCACCAGTTGACCCGCCGCCGCCGATAGGATATCCTTATCTTGCCAATACGGTAAAACTATACCTTTGAGAGGAGCTGACATGCAAACCGGTACGTCCACTTCCGTTCAGGCCTTGTTCGCGATCCTGCTTGCCGTCGCGGTATGCCCCGCCGCCACCCCTGAAATCACCTTCCAGACTATCGACAAACCACGCGTCGTCGTCCTTACCGACATCACCAACGAACCCGACGACGAACAATCAATGGTCCGCTTCCTCGTCTATGCCAACGAGTTCGACGTCGAAGGCCTCATCGCGACAACCTCCGTCTGGCTCCGCGACAAGACCAGGCCCGAACAGATCCGCGCCCGCATCGCCGCCTATGGACAGGTTCGCCACAACCTCCTCAAACACGCCCCCGGCTTTCCCGCTGCCGATGAACTGATGCGTCTCGTCAAAACAGGCCGCCCCGAATTCGGCATGGCCGGCGTCGGCGACGGCAAAACATCCGAAGGCTCCGACCATATCATCAGCCTAATCGACAAACCCGACGACCGCCCCGTATGGATCTCCGTCTGGGGCGGCGCCAACTGCCTCGCACAGGCCCTCCATGATGTAAGGCGCTCACGCACCGAGCAGCAGCTCAAACAGTTCGTCTCCAGGCTCCGCGTCTACACCATCTCCGACCAGGACGACTCCGGCCGATGGATGCGGCTTAATTTCCCCGGCCTCTTCTTCATCGTCAGCCCCTCCAGCGTCGACCACCACGAATATCACAAGGCCACCTGGACCGGCATCTCCGGCGACCGCTTCTATAAAAACGCCCCCATGCACGCATTCCACCTCGTCGACAACCCCTGGCTCGAAGAGAACATCATCAACAATCACGGCCCCCTCGGCCGCCTCTATCCCAGACTCGCCTACATCATGGAAGGCGACACACCATCCTTCATCGGTCTGATAAACAACGGACTCGCCTGGCAGATCAGCCCATCATACGGCGGCTGGGGTGGACGCTACGCCCTCCACCAAAGCTACGCCGAAACACAGCCCATCTGGACCAACACAAGAAACAGCCGCGACACCTTAACCGCCGACAACGGCCATACCTCCACCTCCGATCAGGCAACCATCTGGAGATGGAGACAGGCATACCAGCACGACTTCGCCGCCAGAATGGACTGGTGCATCGCCGATACGTTCCAAAAGGCAAACCACAACCCCATAATCACGCTCAACGGCAACAAGGGCAAAGCAGTCGCCAACATAACCGCCAAACCCGGCGACAGAATCCAACTCAACGCCGCCGGCACCATCGACCCCGACGGCGACGCACTCACATACAAATGGTTCCAGTACCAGGAAGCAGGGACCTCAAACGCCGTCCTGGACATCAAGAACGACAACAAACCCGCGATCACTTTCACCGTCCCGAAAACCAAAGACGGTACTATCCACGTCATACTCGAAGTCAAAGACGACGGAACACCCGAACTATACAGCTATCGCCGAATCGTAATAACAGTGAAGTCATAACCCGGAGGAAGATCATGAATAAGCTCACTATCGCCGCATTCAGCGCCATATTGTTCCTAACCCATGTCCCGTCCGCTGCCGACCAGGTCGAAAGGTGGGGCATCTTCGAGATCACCCTCAAAGGACCGTCTCACGGCAATCCATTCACCGACGTGCAACTGACCGCGGAGTTCAAACAGGGCGACGCGGTCTTTCGTCCCGAAGGTTTCTATGACGGCGACGGCGTCTACAAAATTCGCTTCATGCCGAACGCACCTGGCAAGTGGTCCTACGTTACCAAAAGCAATCATAACGCCCTCGACGGCAAAAAGGGCGACTTCGTGTGTGTCCAGCCGTCCGGCGGCAACCACGGCCCCGTAATAGTCACAAACACTCACTACCTCGCCCACGCAGACGGCACGCCCCACTTCTCCGTCGGCACCACCTGCTATGCATGGCCGCACCAGGGCGACACCCTCGAACAACAAACCCTCGAAACCCTGAAAACCGCCCCCTTCAACAAAATGCGAATGTGCGTCTTCCCGAAAGACTACGCATATAACAAAAATGAACCGCCCCTGTACCCCTTTCAGGGAAAGCCCCTGAAGAACTGGGACTACTCACGCTTTAACCCCGCCTTCTGGCGGCATTTCGAACAGCGCGTCGCCGACCTCATGGCGCTGGGCATGGAAGCCGACATCATCCTTTTCCACCCATACGACCGCTGGGGCTACGCCAGCATGAACGCCCAGGCCGACGAGCATTACCTCCGCTACGCCGTTGCGAGGCTCGCCGCCTATCGCAATGTCTGGTGGTCCTTCGCCAACGAATTTGACTTCATGAAGTCCAAAAAAATGGCCGACTGGGATCGCTTCTTCCAGATCGTCCAGAAGCACGACCCCTACAACCGACTTCGGGGAATCCACAACGGAAGAGATTGGTACGACCACACCAAACCCTGGGTCACACACGCCAGCATCCAAAGCTCTAATTTCTCCAACGTCCTTGAACTGCGCCGCAAGTATAACAAGCCCTTGCTGTACGACGAATGCCGCTACGAGGGTGATATCCCGCAGGGCTGGGGCAACATCACGGCAAAGCAGATGGTTCGCAATTTTTGGCTCGGCACAATCAGCGGCGCCTACGTCGGACACGGCGAAACCTATAAGCACCCGCAGGACATCCTCTGGTGGTCCAAGGGCGGCGTCCTGCACGGACAAAGCCCCGAACGCATCCATTTCCTCCGGCGCATCATGGCCGAGGCGCCTGTATTCGCGACCCTCATCCCAGATGACACCATTGCAAAAGGCCGCGTCGTCCTCCACCGACCCGGCGAATTCTACATGGTATACTTCCCCACACCCGCCGATCTCGTCCTCAACCTCCCCGGCGACAAACCATACAAAATTGACGGCATCGACACATGGAACATGACCGTAACACCCCTCGGCACCGCCCGTCCGGGCGAGTTTCGCTTTGCACCGCCGAAGGAAGACTACCTCCTGCGTCTTTCACCGTACAAACCCGGCGAAAAGCTCCGCCCCGAAGCAGTCGCAACGGCCAATCCCACAGAAGGCGTCGCCCCCTTGAAAGTCCGGTTCGCCACGCCTGCCGGATACGAATACCGCTGGGATTTCGGCGACGGAAGTGTTTCGTCCGAACGCAACCCGGAACATGTCTACACCGAAGCGGGCCTTTACACCGCAACGCTGACTGTAACAGATAAAGGAGGCCTCTCGGCCGCCACCGCCGTCACAATCGCCGCCGACCGAAACACCAACGAACCAATCGTCCGCACAGGATGCCCCGACAACAACTATCCCCAGGCAAAGCTCAACGGCGATATCAAAAAGAGCCAGTCCGGCTTTGAACTCCCTGACGGCGAGCCCTGGAAATGGATTTCAATCGGCGACCGACCTCTCGGCGACCTCGAAGGCCTTCGATCATTCACTATCCTCGGCTGGCTCAAACCGTCCAGCCTCAACATCGGCAGCGGCGGCAACCGCATCGCCTTCAACCTCAACTACAACCGATCCGGCTTCGATCTCGTCCACCTCCAGGACGGCCGAATGCGCCTCGCCGTAAACGAGTGGCCCGACGCCGCCAGGAACGACAGTTCACCAGGCAAGCTCACCACCGATAAATGGGCGTTCTTCGCGGTGACCTATGACGCGACGAAAACGCAGGATAACGTTTGCTGGTACTTCGGCGACGAAACAACGCCCGCAGTCATGGACTGCAAAAACACCTACATAAAGGGCTCCACCGGCAAAGGCAGCGGACCGCTGACCATCGGCAACTACAACGAAACCATCCACCAGCACGGAAAGGACCGACAGTTCAGAGGCCACATACGCGGCATCCGAATCTTCGGCAGCCGAATCAGCTCAAAAGGCGCACTGCCCCTCGAAGCCATACGAAACAAGCAGAAGAACGACTAAAAGACACTGCCTCTTCACTCGATCTGCGGAATCACCGGCAGAAGAATATGCGACGCGCGACCGGCGTCGTGGTACACCGTCTGATTTGCCTTGTGCAGCTTCGTATCCGTACCAAACGCTAATCCGCTGTTAGGATTCCGGTCGAACCTCGGAAAATTGCTGCTGGATATCTCCACCCGTATGCGATGCCCCTTCAGAAACACGTTGCTCGTCACCCACAGGTCTATCTCATACCGATAGCACTTGCCCGGCTCAACCAGCGAAGCCCCCGCCGCCTTGTCCCGATACCGCGCCCGAACGATCCCGTCGCAAATATTATACGCCTTTCCGTCCGGATGAACGTCCACCAACTTGCCCGTCCAGTCCGTGTCCCTCGCGCTCGTCGCCGCATAAAGTACCACCTTAACCGGCCCCGTCACCTCAACGTCCTCCGCAAGTTCCCCGCTCGTATAAACCAGCACGTCATCCCGCCGCTCCGCCTTCGTCTGGTCGTAAGGACCCGCCGGACAATTCATCAGGTTGCAACCCCCCAATGTCTCAACAGGCGCCTCGGGATCGTACACAAAAGTATCCGGTGGCTCCTCGCCCGGCCGCCTCGTATCCAGCACACCGTCGCCTGCCGGCCTATTTGCCCCTCCCTCGCTGTGAAAATAATACGCCCGGTACTCCGTACGCTTCAGCGGCCACGCCTCTTCGTCCCGCCACTCGTTCCTGCCCATAACAAAAATACGAAATGCCGGCCGTTCATCCGCCCCGTTGTCGACGTCTTTCAGCCAACGATCGAACCACTGCAACTGTATATTGCGAAGATCGATCACCGACTGCCTGCCGAAATCAAGCTCGCCGACCTTCCCGTCCCAACTGATCCCATGCACCCACGGACCCATTATCGCACGAGCCTGCTCCCGAGCACGAGACGATTTAGCCGTCCGCCGAACCGTATTGACATGCTCCAAAGTGCTCTTGGCGAAAATATCGTACCACCCGCCTATCGCCAGAATCGCAGCCCCTATCCGGTCCGCCTGACTGACCGTCGTCCGAGCCTGCCAGTACTCGTCGAATTCGTTATGAGCCACCCACTCCCGCAGATACCCGACACGCCTGCCGATGGCCTTGTCCCAATCCGCAAGAGGAAGCGTCCTGTAAGCCTTGAGCCAGTCCGCCTGCTTCCACATGCCGATTGTAACGACGTCCTGAGGCGCCAGAGAAACCATCGTCCCCCAACCCATCATCAGCGCAAGATTAAGCGCCCCGTCCATGTACGCAACGTCCCCGTAAGGATCCACTAATGGCACCAGCGGCGACATAGCTTTAAGATAGTCGCCCGCCGCCGGTGCCGGCGCCCACTGCGTAAAACCCACATAAGAACCCCCCGCAGTGCCGATCTTCCCGTTGCACCAGGGCTGCGCCAGCACCCACTCGTGTGTGTCGATCCCGTCCGACGCCTCGTTCAAAAACGGCTCCCACTCTCCATCCGACTGCCCCCGCCCCCGACAGTCCTGGCTAACAAACACATACCCCCGCTGCGCATAAAAAGCCCCCTCCCCCATCTTCGCGTCGCCCTTGCCGTAAGGCGTCCGCATCAGAATCACAGGAAATGGCCCGTCGGCCTTCGGCACAAACACGTTCGCCGAAAGCTCCACCCCGTCCCGCATCGGCACCCGCACATTCGTCCGCACGTCGAATTGATATGTCTCGGCCGCCTGCAGAACCGTCGCGAATAAGCAAACAGCCGAACACGCAAGCATGAAAGCAGCACTTCTTCTACGCATGGCGTCACTCCTCATTAATCGAGTTTCTCAACTCAATCTCAAACTCACAAGTATCTGCCCCCTGGAGGATCGACTGCTTGAGTTTCACCTTGACCGGCCTGTCGAATGCGGCTTCGAAGAGAGACTTATACCATCCCGCGGAGCATTGACAATAAGTATCGGTGCCAAACGGTTGCTGCGTCTGCTTCACGCGCCCGCAGTAACACCTGTCGTAGCCGCCCACGATCGTGTTCCGGTCTTTCAGTTTTAGCCTTCCTCCCCCAATGCCTCTTTCATTCAGCCTGGCGAGCAGTTCCTCGACCGTTTTCGATTCCTCCATGAACTGCTTGGCGCGTTTTTGTTGTGTAGGGCCGCAGCATTTCATTCCGCAGGCCTGCATCACTTTTCTCGCCGTGGGTTTGCCCGCTGCCTTCTCAAGACGCCGAACGGCATTCTTTATCCATTCGGCCTTCTGTGCGTAGTCCGATGTCGCGTCAAATCGTTCCGTTTTGACAATGACCTTCTTCGATACCGCTGCGCCGGCTTCAGCGTCGATGCAACGCTTGAATCGGGTTATCCACCCGCCGAGTCTCTGGGCCTTTGCCACGGACTATGCCTCCTTCCGAAGATCAATCATATTCGAAGACAACAATTTCGAATGCATCGACCTTGCCCAGCACGCACTCGACACTACCATTCCGGCCGCGCGACAGCTCCAAGGTTTTGCCGCCCGCCAGACACCGCGCCGACTTGATCTTCGCGTCCGCCTTCAATTTGATCGAAACATCAGCGACGGGAACCGGCGCATGGTAAACCGTCCCGTTCTGCCCCGAGTGATTGATCAGCGCCACCCACTCAAACCGCCCGCCGCGGTCCCGGCGATGCGAGACCTCGATCAGCGGCGAGGTCTCCACCATCAGTTTCGGCTCGTATTCGAGCAATCCCTCGATGGTGCCGGCAACCACGGCGTTATGGGCGTGATGCAGCCGCTGATTGTAATGTCGACCGACCGACCACGGAATCGTCGCCACGCCGCCTTTGCCATAAGCCGAATACAGCAGCCCCGGCGTTTCCGTCACGGTGCGGTAATAGCATTTCTCCGGCGGCCCGAACATCGTATCGTCAATAAGGCCAAGCATCGTCTCGGTCTGTTTACCCGTCTCATATTCGACCAGGTCGCCCTCAAGGTAAATGATCTCCAGCAGTTCGAATCGCTCGCGCCCCAAACGCAGCTTGTCTCCAGGACTTGCCAACAGATAGGTCCCCTTCTTCTGCGGATGGCGCTTATGCATCTTGCCCACGCCCGACGACTTCAGTTGCGAAACCGCCGTCTGGCCGGTCGCGAGTATCCTGCCGCCCGCCCGCACCCATGCATCGAGCCGCGCGCACGCATCGCCGCTGAGGTTTCGCACGTCCGGCAGCACCACCATCGAATAATCATCCAGCCCCTTCGGCCCGCCGCCACCGATCAGCCTGCCGACATCCATAATGTCAAACGCAATATGATTCTCCGTCAGAATCCGGAAAAGCCCCTGGTACTCCGCGCGTTCCCCCCGCACAAGACACACCTGGGCCGCCGAATCCGTATTGCCCAACCACTTCGCATTCTCAGCATGAAACCCGAACACCGCCTTCACAACCGGCAGCCCCGCCCGGTCCTGCTGCCGCTGAATCGGCCCGATGCAGTAATAATCCAGCCACCCGCCGTGCGCCATGTTCTCCGCCAGGCGCACCGCCGTCAAATGCGGCGACACCGCCGAATGCCGGAACGGATAATCCGGAAAATGCACCGCCGCATTGCTCACGACCTTGTCAGTGTACACGTCCATGACCGTCTTGACGTTCTCCGTCGCCGAATAATTCCACCGCCCCAAATCATCGTTCGACTCTTTGCGAATAATATCCACGCCGGCCGCCGTATACGTGCAAATCGCAATATCCTTGCGCTTCGCCTTGATGAACGCATTCACACGATGAAACAACTCATCGCTTGTTTCGCGTTTGAACTGCTCGTACCTGCCCCAAACCGGATTGCCCGCATCCCTGTTCGCCGGCAGATCCAGCCCGCAATACGACTTGAACCGTTTGCGGCACGCATCACACTGACACACGCCATGATAATTCCCGCTGTAATCGCTCGTCACATAGCCGATCATGTTGAAGAATATGCCGTCTAACGGATACCGGTCAATCGCCTCGCCGAGAATCTTGAACAGATACTCCTGCTGATACCCCCCGTTGATACACGCATGAACCTGCCCGTTGTAGTTGACCGTCTTGCCGGCCTCGCTGACGTACAGCCACTCCGGCCGCTTCGCCGCCAGTGCTTCGTTGATCTTGCTGAAGTCGAACCGCCCGATCATCCGCATGCCCTCGGCATGAAGCCGCTTGATCACCTCGCCGACCAGATCCCCCTTCATGTTCGTGTTGCGGTAATGAAACTCCAGCTCAGTCGGATAATTCGCAACGATCCCCCCAACGTTGAACAGCACCACGTCAGCGCGCACCTCCTTCACGTCGCGAATATAAACATCAAGGTCCATATCCGCATCGATCTCGCGAAGGTTCGTCTGCACCAGACGCATCGGCCGCTCCATCCACCAGCCCGCCTCCGCCCGAACGACGCCACTCGCAGCGACAGCAAGCAGCCCGCTCAGCATCAGAACAACTCTGCACGAACGCATGTGGTTCCTCCTCAGCCTCAGAAATCCATCAAGTCGATCAACCGATCAAATTGTTCGGGCGCCCTCCTGCTTCCCGGCAATAATCAAATCGATCCGCCCCGCAAGATCCGTCAGATACGCCTCATTGCCGCCGCCGAGTTCCGTCGTCATATACCCGCGGTACCCAACCTCGTCCAGCGCAATCCGTACCTGCTTCCAGTTCACGTCCCCGTCACGAAGATTCGTCCACTGATACCCCTGCCGCTTGAAATCCTTCAGGTGAATCTTCGCCGTCCGTTTGCCCAGAGTGCGTATCCAGTCCTGAGAATACCCGAACAGAATCACGTTGCCGATATCGAAGTAAGCCTTTAAATAAGGATGATCGAACTCATCCACGTACCGCGCAAACTCCAACGGACTCAGCAGAAACTTGTTCCAAACGTTCTCAACAGCAATCGTTACCTTCAGATCCGCCGCCATCGGCAGCAGCTTGGCGATATGCTCCTGAGAACGCTTGTATGCATCCGCGTAACTGACCGTCTCCGTAACGATCCCCGGCACAAGAAGCACCGTATCCGCCCCGCACGCCTTCGCGCTGCGAAGAGCCGCACGCATCCCGTCCAGACCCTTTTCGATCACCGCCGCGTCCGGCGAAGAAAACGGCGCATGCCAACCCCCGAACACTAATGAGTGAATCGGCACTCCCGCCTCGCGGCCCATGCTCCCCAATCGCTTCGCCGCCTCAAGATCGGCCACCGTCCCCGCGTCGAACTCAACACCCTCGAACCCGCATTTCTTCGTCAGCGCAAATCGCTCCCCCTCCGAAAGATCACGCGGCAGCATGCCCCACTGCAAAGCCTTCAACAGCCCCCCGTTGTCCGCCGCCGACGCCGAACCCGCCGCAAAAGGAGCACCCATCGCAACCGCCGATACCTTCAGAAAACTGCGACGATCCATAAGACTCATTACACACCTCCACAAATTCACAAAACTTTGCCCACTGCCAAATAACCCCGCCGCAACCGGCAGGTACCGCCCGATTATACCACCAGACCCTCCCGTTTACAAACCCGCGCCTGACAAACGATCAGCTATTCCGGCTTTCTCGGCCACATATAATCGACAAGCCTGTAACCGCCATCCCGCTCTATGAGGTAGTGAGTGCGTGCCGTCAGCATTGTCTTGGGCTTGTAGTAATGATAGCAGAGCATTGCGTGTGTTGGACGCTCAGTAAAAGCGATTCCTCTCTCAGCAAAGTACGCCAGCATTTCCTGCGACATCTCGCTAAACACTGCGAAGAATCGTGTCTCGTCCGAATCTTCCTCGAATAGCTCGCCGTTCTCAATGTCCGACATAAGGTGGCCGATGATGCCCTCGCCGCTCACCGCCGCATCTGCTTGCCGCGACGATGCCGAGCTCTTTCTCTGTTCAGCCAAATTGGCTCTGGCTCCTTCACTTAACAAGGCAATGATGCTGTCTCCGTCTCGCGTATGGCGAAGAGCCACAAACCGGTTCGCGAAATCAAGCTGTCTGCCCTCGGCCAGCTCATACCGCATTCCGCGTTGCACGCGGGTGACAATCTCGATGTACTTATCCAGTCTTTCTTCAGGAGCCGCTATGAAAAGCAGCGCATTTCTGACCGAATCATTCGCCTGATAAAGGGCCTCGTCGGGCGTTTGAGGCTCTGCTGAAGCAATGCTTCTCACCGTGCTTCCGGCCGTGCCCATGCTGTTCGCCTCGCCCCCGTCGTTGCCTGCGCCGCCATCCTCTCTGCGACAGGCCAACGATGACAGCAAAAGAACCACCGTGATCGCCAGCGCAACTCGCCTTGCTCCGCACATATTACCTTCCCTTCTATTCCACTTTGCTCGTCTGTTACTCCGCACCCGCACCCCAATCACCGTGCATAGACCAAACGCCCCTCCCGAACGGTGCACTCCGTCCTCGCCGTCCGGTCATACACAACTGTGCCCGTGGGATTTCCTCAAATCCATGCTGAAAAGCTCCTCATCGATCCCCGTGCCCTTCTCAATTCGCAGAATCGACGCCGTCCAGTTCGCAATCTCCAGCCCGTGCCCGGCCTCATAGTCCCTCTGCACAACCTCCCATATCACCACGCCGAATACTGCACCTCCGACTCCATCTCGAAGTCCAGCTCGGCCTTCCACCACGCACTGTCATGCCAGCTCTTAAGCAGGCAGACCATCCGCACGTCGTCAAAAACCGTCCGAGCCTCCTTGTACCCGCGAATCAAAACCCCCTTAACATCCCCGGACTCGAACTCACCCCCCGCAGCCAATTGACCGAAGCACAGAACCCCAACCAGCCAAAAACATCCAATCTTCCTCATAACATCCTCCCGATTCAATTCCCCCGTACCCGTCCCGCCGTCACCGAAGATGCAGCGGCTTCAACTCCCCGCCCTCGTAAATATAAAGCCCATGACTCACGTGCCAGTTCTCGCCCGACAAATTCGCCCGCGGCACGCAAAGCAGTTCCTCACCGCCAAGGCTGATCACAAAAGGCCGCTGTATCTCAACAGCCTTGGCAAGAATCGCCTCCGGAGTCCGCGCCTCCGCATCCTCCTGACTAACCCACACCAGCCGCCCGCTCAACACCAGTGCAGCAAAAACACCAACCGCAACAACCAGCAATACAATCACAATATTCTTCACCATAAAAATACCATCCTTTCAACCGCCTGCTTCCTGTTCATGACGCCATTTCTGCTTCCACAATCAGTAACTCTAATCCCCCGCGCCTGCCTGCCTGTCCCATTCCGCAGGCTCGCCCAGGTAACCCCTGTCGCTCCTCCACGTACAGAGATAATCCGCTCCACCGATCCTCACCTGTTCGGCCGGACGAGATCGACGGGCGTCTTCTTGATCTCCATCTCATCAGGGCTGATCTTCCATTTCAGTTGCCCGCCTGTCTGCTGCCAGTTCATATTGAACGTCGCGGTGCCGCTCATCCCCGGCAGTACAAAAATCCGCCGCGTCGCCTCTCGCCCGTCGCCCCACAAAGCCTTGAACTCATAGGTCCCGACCGGCAGCACAATCTCCCGTTCTTCACCCAGGTACTCGCCCCCGTCAATGAACAGCCGCCCCCCGCCCGGCCGCATCCTGATCTCCGCAATCCCGTTGTGCCGACCCTGCTCGAGCATCGTCACGTACATCATCAATTGCTGCTGCAGCACCTCCATCACCGCAAGCTGCTCCTTGGGCATCCGCGATGAAGACCCTGACTGACAGCCTGCAATGACACATAAACCCAGCACAGTCGCAAATCGAAAGCCTCTCATAATTCCTCCACTTTGCCAAACCCCGAATGCCTCGATAAACCAGCCGCCCGGCACTCCCCACAGCCGAAAATCCTGCTGCAACATTAGCCGCCCCCCCCAACCTGCAAGCAGCTCGAAGCGTCAGACCCCAAATTACCGCCTCATCAATACGCCCGCCATCCGGCCACCACAAACCCGGCCGAAATTCTACACAGTCTCACCTCTCGTCGATTCCTTCACTTACCCCAGCGGCTGAACGGTGATCCGGTTGTCGATAATCTTCGGAGGTTTCGCCGATTCCCGCGCCATCTTCGCCTTCTCCAGTGCATTGTAGGCGTTCTCAACCAGCCTGGCCAACCGCGCCGCCGCGCCGCCAAGAGACTTCATCTGACCCGAAAGCCGCATATACTCCTCCGCGTCCCCGCGTATCTTCCCCGCTGCCTCCAAACGGGCCCCCAGCGCCCTCTCTTCAATAGTGAACTCCGTCCGCTTCTCCTCCAACCTCAACACGATCACCTGCCGGTTAATACCTGAGCTTGGCTGCTCTTTCCGGATACGCTCCTCCCGCGCCAGCCCCTCCGTCACCGCCTCCAACTTCGCCTTCAGCACCGCATGCTCGATCACCTGCGTCTCGATTATCGTGTTCATCCGCTCTATCGCCGCCTTCGCCGACTCCTCGCTCAGGTAGTGCGTCTGCGTCTGCTTCGCCTCGAACGCCCTCTGGGCCGCATTAGACTCCTCGTTCTTCTGAGTATATGCTTTGCGACCCTCTTCCAGTTCCCCCTCCCACTTCTTCATCTCCTCCGCCGCCTCAACTCGCTTCTTTTCCGCGGATGCCGCAAGATACTCCAGAAAGGCCACCGCCGTTTTCTGAGCCTGTTCCTTATCCACCCCAAGGAAAAAATAGCGTTTGGTATCCCCGCCCGCCTTGAGTTGAATAATGGCGTTACCATCTGCTATCAAATCCTTCTGTTCCCGCAAAAAACTCTTGGCAGTTCCCGTTTGCAGTACCTCCGCGACGACTCCGACCAAGGCATATTCCTTGCCCAAACGTCCGGTTGACCACGCGCGGACAAAACTGAACCCCTGTTCCGTTTCGATCTGGGCTGAAGCAACATGTTTAGCTCGCTGTATGTCAGGGCCCGGAATCCGCAGCTCCGTAAGTGGTTCATCAATTACTTCAAAACTCGCCTCCGGTACCGAATAATCCTCATCTTCCCCGGCCTTCACCTGCACCGCCGCCAGCAAAGTCAACATACCGACGAATACATACTTCGCAACCATAACACACCTCCTGCAATCAGTTTAATTATATCTCATACCTTTCTTGCCGCCAACCAAAGCTATAAACCCTTGCCTACTCAAACTCCACCGGATGAATCAGCACCGTCTGCCGAGCCAACTCCACCGGCCGCATGTCCCAGCCCGGCGTCGTTAAATCCCGCTCAAGCTGAGGAATATCCCGCTTCACATACCGATCAAGCAGCGCCTGCATGTTTGGAAGCAAATTAGGCAGCTCGGCAAGCTTACTTTGCCACGAAATGTAATCCCGCCCCCTCTCAACAAATCCCTCCGCCGCCTCCTTCCGGGCCATCGCCCCCGCCGACTCGATCTCCATTGCGGCACGCAACTCGGGCCACGACTCAAGTCCCCTGGCACCTCGCGCTCCTCCAGCAGCGCCGCAACCTCTTTCTCCAATGAACTGACCCTCTCTTTACTTCGCTCCAGGTCCCTCTTTGCCCTTTCCAGTTTCTCATAAGCTTTCTTGTTAAGTTGCTCCAAAGCTGTCCTCGCCACTGCCTCCACTTCCTCCCTGCTCCTGCCGTAAACGGACCACACCCCCACATCATTCGGCTCGCTTCTCAATGAAAAATCCTCACCGATGTTCCTAAGGTTCATAAGGTATAATTTGCTCTCAACGGACACTGGCCCTCCAATCGCGGCCGCGAGGAAATCGGAGCCCTTGGGTATACGACGCACAGTTTGATTCGCGCCCTGCGTCGTTGGAATACCAGAAACCACAAAGTGCAGATTCGCACCGTCCGTCGAAGAAACACTCGGAAACTTGAAGTACACCTCACCCACAAACGACGGCTTCTCCTTCAACCGGATCGCCTCTTGCTCCACCCGCCGCACGATATCCGACTCCTCGAATCGCACATCAACCTTCCATCGGCCCTCCACCTGCGCAAAAACGCCCGCCGAACCAAGAACCAGAACCACTTGGGCCGCAAAACACACACCCCTGAAAGTCTTCATAGCATTCGCTCCTTTTTCCAAAAACCCGCAAACCCTTCTTCTTTCACAAGCGTCAGCCCATTCTCGCCCGCACCAGAACAACTCCTGACCGCCCCAGGCTCAGTTCTTGTCGTTGAGTTCAGCGGCGCGTTTGGCGCCGCGGCTGATGAGCAGGTCGATGACCTTTTGCGTACGATCCTTGTCCCGCGGGCCGCAAACGTCAATCTGCGCGACGTCGAGCGGAGTTTGCCCTTTCTTGTTAAGCGGGTTGACGGCCGCGCCGGCCTGCATGAGCACTGTAATAATCTCTTCGTTGCCGGCTGCCGCGGCCGCGTGCAGAGGAGTGTAGCCTCGACTGCCGACGGCATTGACGTTGGCGCCGCGTGCGATTAGTAATTCGACACACGTGGCATGCCCCGCTCCGGCCGCAATATTGATGAGCGGGTTGCCGAATTGGTCGGCCATGTCAATGCGCGTGGCATGTTCCAGTAGGACAAGCGCCGCGTTGGGCTGCCGATGCTCGAAAGCGGTTATCAGCGCACTGTCGCCGTAGCCTTCGATCCCTTTGTCGTCAGCGGCTTTGAGCAGCATCTTGAGGATATCCATGAGGTGGGGGTCATCCGGAATGGTAAGCAGCCGTTGCAGGATCGGCCGGCCCCCGCATAGCACGTCAGGCCGTACGCCGTGCTCCAGCAGCATCTTGATCATCTCGTATTTCTGGTCATATGTCAGGCGAGTCTGCCCGAGGCTGACGCAGTGGGACAGCACCGTCGAATGGTGGTTGTCTTGGCAGGGCAGGTCGGGGTCGTAACCGCGTTCGAGCAGCCAGGCCAGCAGTTCCGGCGTCATCGGCGCCAGCCAGTGACAGGACAGCCTTTGATGTCCGGTGTTGAGGTTGCCGCCGTAGCGAACCAGCACATCGAGCATGCTTATTCTGTAGCGGTTGAGGACCTCAAGGTATTCGCTTTTCGGCGTTTCGTGCATCTCCCTGGGCTGGTAGTATTGCCGGCACTTCTCTATGTCGGGCGGCAGATCTCGTTCGTACATCACCGCTTCGATGCCGAGGTTGGCGGCCTTTGCCGGGTCGGGGGCCTGCTGGAGAAGCGACTCCAGGTACTCAGCGTCATAACGGCCTGGAACGGCGCAGATTCGCCATTCGATATCGATCTGCGTGACCGCCTTGTGGCAGCCGCTGCTCAGCAACGACAGCAGCACGACGAGCGGCAGCGCACAGCTTGTTCGTATGCGTGGGCAAGCGGCTGGATTCTTCATAATTCTCCCTTTCAACCCAACGGCATTTTAGCACGGAACCCGGGGCCAGTCTACTTGGCAGAACGTCCCCACCCGTAGACGGTCTAAACCGGCACTCCGTTACAAAAAACATAGGTAACTTAAGCGTACCTTTTCCGGCCTCCCTCTTGGTCTTAATGTCGATTCGAGCCCGCATTTCTCTGCTGCCGCCGCCGTGGCTAATCAACAGTGCGAGCCACTTTTTTTCATGCGTCGCCATCGGCATCCCGTCCGCCGGCCGTCATCCGCGCCCATACGCGCACCCTCCATCCAGCACCACTAACCCGCTCCCAACCCCCCGCCATCTTAGACGCATCCGCACCCAAATCGTTACACCTCACACCACCGGACTGGCGTGGACCGTCTTTAATTATCCTCGGTTGTTCTGCAATTTCTGCTAATCAGCCTGAGCCCGCCATATACCAACAAAATGCCTGCCATCACAGTCAGAATGCCTGGCGACAGCCATTTCTTGTTTGTTTTGACAGGAGCTGATGCGGGACCCTGCGGTGTCAGCGGCGTATACTGAGATTTTATTGTTTCCGCTGTGCTGTTGTCCGCAACGACCGGGGTCGAATTGTCACGTACCAGAATTTTCCCCGACTCATCAGCCAAAGGCAGCAATTCGATACCGCCATTTGGAAGAACCTTATAGGCGACTCCTGCAATCCTATCAACTACCTCGGTTCCCGGTGGAAAGTCTATTCTAAAATCCTCTTCGGACACCATGTTGCGAGCAAAAGCGGTGATTTGATAAGTATTCTCAGTCTGTTCCTCGCTGGCCGAGGTCCCAGTTACTCGGAATACCGTTTTGGGCACCCACAGGCCGTCGACTTGGATCGCTTCTTGGACCAAGGATGAATCACTGTTGTAATTATCGCCGTATTTATAGAGAACTTCGGCGCGGACAGGCATGTAATCGCGCTGCGGATCCAGAAACCACTGCCAATACTTATACCGATGATTGACCTTAAACATGAGAAAGGACTTGCCGCCGTCCTCAACGACATCTATATCAATCGAGCAGTCTTCTCGTGTCGTTGCCTCATCAAACCATTGCTCCAATGTCAAGTTGGGCGAATCAAGGATTCTCAGTCCCAAAATATGGTTGAATGCCCTGTATGTGAAGTTGTCGTCTTCTTCGTTTTGAATCACCCCGCCATATTCGATGTTTCTGTGCGGGCTGTGCAAGAGAGATTTGGCATTCTGGCCGTCCCAGGCCGCTTTGTAGCTTTGCGGACGACCTTGTGAGTCAAGAGCTTCAACAGTTAAGAATAGTCTAAGGCCCAAACGCTTCAGGCCGACCGTGTCTTCGCCCCAAAAATGCCTCTTGCCGGTTTTGGGATCATGGTTTTCGTCGCTATGCGTCATCTGATATGAGAAATTCTGTAGCTGTGCATCCCTGTGCTGCACAACTGAAAGGACAAAGGCTTGCTTCTCGCTTTCATTCAGCAGCGCAAAGGCGCCCGGGTCAAGAGACGGCGGTTGGGCAAGGAGAGCGCCCACCATCGTAATACTGATCACAAAATTACTGAGCATTCGCATCTGAAGAAAATTAAAAAACTTAAAGGTACGCGGTACCTTTTTGGGCCTCCCTCTTGGCAAAATCAACAGTGCGAGCCACCTTTTTTCCATGCGTCGCCATCGGCATCCCGCCCGCCGGCCGTCATCCGCGCCCATACACGCACCCTCCATCCAGCACCACTAACCCGCCCGCAACTCGTCGTCATCATAGACGCATCCACACCCCAATCGTTACACCCCGCACCACACAAATCCAACAACCCGGACCATCTTGCCCGTCCAAATCATACCCCCCGCCCCGACCACTTGCAAGTATTTTCCGCCCACCAAAATCCCCATTCCCCACATCTCCTCCCCTTCACCCACAAACACGGCCGCAACAGTATAACTCTCATACCTCCCATCACATCCCGCCACCCCAACAGCCACATGCAATCCCCTCACATCAAGACACAAAGATATAAGAAAAAGCCTCGCCGAAAGCGCTTCCGCTGCATATAACGCCATGAAATGGCGCCCCCTCACAGCATCCCACCACCCCACATGCCAGCCCTACCGCACCAGTGGCGCCCCCTCCACCGAAATTCCCCATCAACTCTCCACTCTCTTAATCTCCTTTACTGCCTCCTATATCCATTATGCTTTCTTCATTTTCTTCAATAACTTCATGGTAAAAACTCCGCCCCACACGTACCCGCCCCCATCTAACCAGTTCCCTTCCCAAGCCCGTCCCCCAGTGGTAACACAAGACAAACTCGTTTCGATTAGTATAAATTCGTGGCTCAATTTCGCCCCCCAGCGCGCGCAGAAACTCTCACTAATCCGAAAAAAACACCCCCTTAAGAAAACTCCTGCGCAAAAAATATGAAAAAACGCGCACAAAAAAGCGCGCAAAACCCACCTTTTCAGCAATTCTGCGCACGCATTCGCACTGTTTTGACCCTTTTTAACGCCCCCGCCGCGGCAAAAAGCAGCAATTTCCCCGCTTTAGCAAGGCAAAACGCGCTTTTCGACCCCAAAATCAGCCCCGCCGCGACCGCCGCTTTCTCTGTGTCTTCCGGGCCTTCTTCCGGTTCTCAGCAGTATTCAGCTTCTGCCGCGAGGATACCAGCGGCTCAACGGGCGCCAGCGAAAGTTTTCGCGCAGCAATGTCCACTTCAACCACCCGAACCCGCATATCCTGCCCAAGATGAACGCTTTTGCCCGAATGAACCCCCATCACCGCCTGCGTCTTCTCGTCGAATTTCCACTCATCAAGCCCAAGATCCCCGAACTCGATCAGGCCTTCAATCCCGTACTTGATGCACTGCGCAAATATCCCAAAACCCGTCAATCCCGACACCACGCAATTAAGCTCCGACCCAATCTTATCGCTAAGCATCTGCAATATAAGTACAGTCTTGAGCTCACGTTCCGCGTCCGCTGATCGCTGTTCGGTGAAGCTGATGTGTCGTCCGATCTCGGCGAGTTCGGCTTCGGGAATAACCTCTTCAAGACCGATGAGATTCAGACGGCCTTCGATGTAGCAGTGCAGCAGCCGGTGAACGAGCAGGTCGGCGTAGCGGCGAATGGGGCTTGTGAAGTGGCAGTAGTTTTTAGAGGCAAGTGCGAAGTGGCCGATGTGCATGGGCGCGTATTCGGCCTTCTGCAGGCTGCGGAGGATGTACATGTTGACGGCGTAGGAGGCGGGCTTGCCCTTGACGGAGGCGAGCAGGTCCTGGATGGCGGCGCGGTCGAGGTTGCGCGGAACCTTCAGGCCGCACAGCTTGATGAAGCGCGTAAGGTTCTTCGTGCTGGATGGGTCGGGATCAGGGTGGATGCGCCGCATGAAGGGAACATTGAACCGGTCCAGCAAACTCGCGACCGCTTCGTTGGCTTCAACCATGAACATTTCGATGATGGTGTGCGGATAGCTGGTGTCTGAGGGCTCTGCGTCGACGACGCGGCCTTCGTCGTCGAAGACGAGTTCGGTTTCGGGCAGGTCGAGGTGGAGCATGCCGTTCTTGTCGCGGCGTTTTTCGATGGCGCGCGAGAGCATTTCCATATCCTTGAGAAGGGCGACGACTTCGCCGGGGCGGCCTTTGGCGTCGCCCTTGATGATTGCGTCTGCTTCGAGATAAGTGAGGCGCGCCGTGGAGCTGATAAGGCTGTTGGCGAATTCACGGCCGAGGACGTTGCCCTGCCGGTCGTAGGTTATGTAGACGCTTTTGGCGAAGCGTTTCTGGTTGGGCTGGAGGCTGCAGACGCCGTTGGACAGGGTCTCGGGCAGCATTGGGATGACTTTTCGGGGCAGGTAGGTGCTGTTGCCGCGAAGGCGTGCCTCGACATCGAGCAGCGAGTTCATCGTGACAAACGTGGCCACGTCGGCAATGTGCACGCCAAGCACCCAGTTGCCGTCCTTGTTTCTGCGGAGGCTGATTGCGTCGTCAAAGTCTCGGGCGTCGGGCGGGTCGATGGTAACGATTGTTTCGGCGGTGATATCGTCACGTGCGTGGCCGGCGTCGGGGTCGAAGGAGGCGCCGGCCTGGCGGGCCTGCGCGAGGACCTCTTCGGGAAATGCGTCAGGCAGCTTGTATTGGGCCATGACGGATCTGGTCTCGGAATCGTACAGGCCGGCCTTGCCGAGCACGTCAACGATGACGCCTCGGGCAAAGTATTGTTCTGTGGCGAACGTGAGGATTTCGACGACAACCTTGTCGTCGAGTTTGGCGTTCTTCGCGCCGACGTCATCAACAACCACGGGCTCAAAGAACTCCTTGCCGTCGGGCTTGACAATCCACTGCCCGTCGAGTTGCTGGAGTTTGCCGACAAGTCGGTTCTGGCCGCGCTGGAGGATTTCTTCGATGACGCCGTTAAATCGCATCTGTCCTGCGCGGAGGCCCTTCTTCACCACGCGTGCGCTGACGGTGTCGCCGGTCATGGCGCCGTTGGTGTCGCGCGGGCCGATGAAAAGGTCGCCGTGGCTGTTCGGCTCCAGGGGTATAACAAAGCCGAAGCCCCTCGGGTTGCCTCGGAATGTTCCGATGACTTTTCCGGACATTTCGGGGAGTGTGATGAGGTTCTTTGCTCCTATGATGACGCGTCCCTGTCGGCGCAGTTCGTGAAAGGCGGCTTTGAATTCGGAGAAGTCGTCGTCGCTGACGCCGAGGGACTTGGCCAGCGCGGAGAGTTTCACGGGCGAGTAGTCGCGGCGGGCCACGTGGCGAATTATGTCGCGTTCATAGGTTTTCATAAGCCGCACCAACTAAAAAAGCGTATAGCCGACAGTATATCGACTATACGCCGCAGTTTCTGCAATGAGAACGCCGTTTAGGTCAGGCCTTTTTGGCGGCCTTGTTCAGGCGGCGGGCCATACGGGACTTTAGCCGGGCGGCGGTGTTCTTGTGCATGGTGCTGGTAGCGGCGACCTTGTCCAGTCGGCGGACAAGCTGACGATACTCCGTATTGGCTTTTTCGAGGTTGCCTTCGCTCAGGGCGGCCTCGAAATGCTTTATCTGCGTCTTGACCATGCTCTTACGGGCCCGATTGACGACCCTGCGTTTTGCATTTTGCCTTACTCTTTTTTTGGCTGATAGAGAATGCGCCACAATTAGCTCCTGTATTTCATTTGACTATGTTAATACTCATTACTGAGAGGTTGTTCGGTTGTTTTTTCCGTTTCATTGCGTCATGTTTCGCAGTTTGTCGACTCTGTCGCGTACGTCTTTGAATCCGAAGTCGAGCTGGGCGATCTTACGGTAGAGTTCAAGAGCTTTGGCCGTCTGTCCGTCCTCCTCGCAGCTCCTGGCGAGATTGTACCGCAGATCCTTGGCGAGCGTGCTGTCCTGCGACTCGCACGCCTGGATGGCCTGCTCGAAGATATCTATTGCGTCGGCGTACCAGCCCTTGAGGAAGAAGCACAGGCCGGTCTTGTCCATAGCGGCGATCTTGAAGCGGGGGTCCTTCTGGGCTTCCTGAAAGAGAGCAATTGCATCATCCGGTCGTTTGTTCCTGAGCAGGCATTGGGCGTACTCGTACTTCATCTTGAGGTCGATGGGGTAATTCTCGACACACCTGCGATAGTGCTCAAGCGCGGTTGATTCGTGTAATTCCAAGGCTTCCTGGAGTTTGGCGGCGAGTTCGGGGTTGTCAGGATCCTGTTTATATGCGTTTTTGGCTTTTCGGATGTCGCCCTTAAGTTTCCTTATCATCAGTTCGCCTGAGCGCCGCTTAAAGGCGAAATCCTTGGATTGCTGCCATGCCTCTTCGAGAATGCCGAGCGCTTCGTCGAATGCCGGCTTTGTTTCGAGGCCGATAAGCGCATCGACAAGCGCGAATACGACGGCGGGCACTTGCGGCTTGTTGGCGTAGGCCCTTCTGGCTTCCTCAACGGCTCTGGCACGGTAGTCGACGGTCTTGACAAGGCTCTCGGACGCATGGAGCATTTCCTGCTTCTCGCGGTCCCGGATTGACCTCCTGAAATCGCCTTCTTCACCGTATTTTCCGCGTGCGACGGTCATGCGTGCGGAAAGGTTTCGCAGTTCGTCAAGGAGGGGTCCGTCGGCCGGCTTGAGCTCAACGGCGCGCTGACATGCGGCGACAGCTCGTTCATAAGAGCCCATTTCAGCGTAGGCATCTTTTAGGAGCAGGTAGGTCTGCAGGGAGGGCTTTGCGCTTGCATTGTTTGCGTCGAAGACAAGTTTTGCTATCCAGTCGGCTGTTCTGTGGTAGCCTCCCGCGACGGCGGCCTTGAGCATGGCCTCGGCATAGGGCAGATGGTCAGGGTCTTTGGCGAGAAGGAATTCGGCGTTGAGCATCTCATCGAGAGGGGTCTTGCCGCCGTGGTGCTTCATTTTGTCTGTGATGGACGGCTTTTTGCCGCCTTTGCCCTGCCTGATGAGAGCCATTCTGCGGAGCGGCGCGTGTCCGTCTTCGAGTGCGTCCGGTGCGCGTCGCAGGCCTTCGAGGTACATATCGATTGCGTAATCGAAGTTGTCAGTCGCGGCGACTTCTTCGGCGCGCTGGAAAAAGGCCCGAGCCTTCTCCAGGCCGGCGTCCACCTGATCATCTTGGTCTTCGAATGGCATTTACTGCGCGATCTCCGTTGCTCATGAGGCCGCCGGCAGGGGCGCCCCCGTCCGACGATATCCATTGCAAAACACTTAAACGCGTTATAATACAGATAGAAACAGCCGCCTGTCAACAAATAATTGTTGTTGTAAAGCGCCGGCTGTGATATAAGAATCTGTCAACAATCCTGATTGTGGAGAATGCAAGTATGTTATCGGCACTGGAGCAGTACGATCCTCAGATTTATGAGCTGCTGACGCAGGAAAAAGCGCGGCAGAGCGGGTCTATCCGGATGATTCCTTCAGAGAACTACGTTTCCAAGGCCGTGATGCAGGCGACGGGCAGCTGCCTCACGAACAAGTACGCGGAGGGCTATCCGGGCAGGCGTTACTACGAGGGTCAGCAGGTTACCGATCTTATTGAAACCCTGGCTATCGAGCGCGCCAAGAAGGTGTTCGGCGCGGATCATGCCAACGTACAGTCTTATTCGGGTTCTGTGGCGAATGTTGCGGCGTACAGCGCACTGATTGGACCGGGCGACACGATCATGGGGCTGTCGCTGATCAACGGTGGGCATCTGACGCACGGGTGGAAGGCGAGTTTTACCAGCCAGGTGTACAGTTCTGTGCAGTACTCGGTGAATCCGTCGACCGGGCGGTTCGACTACGATCAGATCGAGGAGTTTGCCCGGAAGCACCGGCCGAAGATCATTATTTCCGGGGCGACGGCATATCCGCGGGAGATTGATTTCGAGATATTCGGCCAGATCGCCGCGCGGGTGGACGCGTATCACGTAAGCGATATCGCGCACATATCGGGACTGGTGGTGGCCGGGATACACAAGAGCCCGGTGCCGTATGCGGACGTTGTATCGACGACTACGCACAAGACGCTTCGTGGTCCGCGCGGCGGAATGCTGTTGTGCAAGGCGGAGCATGCACAGGCGCTGGATCGGGCGGTGTTTCCGGGTTTGCAGGGCGGACCGCACATGCATACGGTCACGGCGATTGCCGTCGCGCTGGCGGAGGCGGATACGCCGGAGTTCGTGCAGTATGCCGAACAGATTGTCAAAAACGCCAGGCGACTCGCCGAGAGGCTGATGGAGTACGGGTTCGACCTGGTCAGCGGCGGGACGGATAATCATCTGATGCTGATCGATCTTAGGAACAAGGGGGTTGCGGGCAAGAAATTTGCCAAGGCTCTTGACAGGGCGCGGATCGTTACCAACTACAACACAGTGCCGGGCGATACGGCGCCGCCGTTTAACCCCAGTGGGGTGCGTCTGGGGACGCCCGCGGTGACCACCCGCGGCATGAAAGAGGCGGAGATGGACGTTATCGCGGGATTCTTCAAGAGGGTAATCGAGAACATAGACGACGAGAGCGTCATTGAGCAGGTCGGCAAGGAGGCGCTGCTGCTGTGTTCGCAGTTCCCCGTGCCGGATCATTTCATAATACCGCGGGAAGGCAATCACGCCGGCGGCAGACGAAGTTGAACGGGGCTTAACGCGTGAAGCTGAGAGCGGGCATTCTTGGTGTGAACGAACAGGGGCTGCGGCTTGTGTCAGCGGCGGTGGAGACGGGTCTTTATGAGATCGCCGCGGCCGCCGACCGGGACGTGGAGATGCTGCAGACGGCGGCGGTCAGGTACGGCTGCAGCACGTTCGAGGATTACCGTCAACTGGTGATACAGCACCAGCTCGACGTGCTTTTCGTGGCGGCGGGTTTGCATCTTTGCGACGAGCACGTTAAGGCGGCGCTTAAAAAGGGATTTGCAGTTCTGAAGGTCGCGCCACCGGGGCTGAATTTCGGTCAGGCCGCGGAGCTGCTGAGCATTGCGGATACTTCGGGCGTTCAGTATACCGTGGCAAATACGGCGCGTTACTGCCCGGGGTTTGACCTGCTCAAGGAGTATCTCGAATCGCACGACCGGGGGCGAATACGTCTGGTTACCGCATGGTGTTATATGCCGGGGCTGCTGGACGACATACGCGACCGGTGGCTCAGCGATCCTCAGCTTGCCGGTGGGGGAGTTCTGCTTCGCAATTGCTATGACCTTGTGGATCAGATCGTTTTGAACTTCGGAATTCCTCAGAAGGTGTATGCCCTGAGCACGAACAACGCGCCGGATCGGCAGCAGCGGCTCTCGCTGACAGAGGATACTGCGGTGCTGACGATGAAGTATTCGGACACGCTGCTTGCGAATCTTATCGCAACGCGGACATTCGGGCCGCCGCAGCGCCGGCTGCGACTGCACCATGACGATGGATACATCACCGCATCGCAAGACAGTTTCGTGGTGTGCGACAGCCGGGGCAGGGAGTTGGAGCGGTCGGACTTTGGCGCGGTTGAGGGCGAGTCCATGCTTCGGATGCTTACGGATTTCGCGGCGAGCATTACCATGCCGGACAAGCAGAAGACGCAGGCCCGTCGCAGCATCGAACTGGACAACATGGCTGTCATCGAGGCGGCATATCTTTCGGCTCGAACCGCGATGCCGGAGGAGCCGGGTCGGATACTGGACATCGTCGGCAGCGAGCCGGCGAATATCTGGACAAGCGCAGCCAAGCGGATTATTTGAACGTCGCGGTATTCTTTTGGTTGGAAACCGGCTGCACGGCCATAATTGTGTGGCTACAACCTGTCCAACACTGCCTGTTTGTACTCTGTCTGACCGACTTTCCCACCCGAATAGCCCGATGTGACGATGTGCTGATTGATTTTTTCTTTGCGGTTTTCGGGGCTTGGGTGTGTCGAGAAGAATTCGATGGGGCGGACATCGCTCAAGGATTCGAGTATTTGCATGATCTGGACCATACCCTGCGGGTCGTATCCGGCCCTTGCAAGATAATCAACTCCGTAAGTATCCGCTTCGTATTCGTCGCCACGGCTGTACTTCAAGTCGAGTATCTGGCTTCCGATTTGTGCTACAGTGACGAGCGTTTGAGGGGTTTTTTCGGTGGTAATCGCTGACAGCAGGATGCTCATTCCGATCTGCCTGCTCATGGCGTCGGCTGAGTGCCTCGCCGTGACATGGACGGCTTCGTGGGCAAGGACCGCAGCCAATTGGGATTCTGTGCGTATCTGTTGCAGCATTCCTCGGGTTATGAATATGTGGCCTCCGGGCAGGGCCATAGCATTGACGGATTTGTCGTTAACGGCGGTAAACCGGAATTCCTGATCGGGCATGTGGCTGACGCGGGCGACTTTTTGACCGACGGTGTTGATATAGGATTGCAGCTCAGCGTTGTTGATGGGTCCTCCCAACTGTTTCTCAATCTCAGGAGCGTATTCATCGCCGATCTGCTGCTCTTCATTACGAGAGACGAGCATGAGCTGTCGCTGGCCGGTGACCGGGTTGCGGGCGCAGCCGGTGTAAAGTGAACCAGCGGAAACGAAACAGAGTAATAACAAAGTCCTGATCATGGTAACCTCCCGCGGCCGTTCGTCGCCGCAAATTCGTCTAAAAAAATGACTTGATAAACCAGACGGCCTTATTTATAAGGTCGGATTTAATCGGCTGCAATATTAATATGTCGAACAGAGAACATTGTTCCGGATGTATCTGGTCGCACGAGTGCAAGGGCGTTTACGAGGCCCTGGGCCGGGCGAAGGGACCGTCTGTAGCTTTAAAGGCCGTGGCGGCATTTCTGCTTCCAATATTCATTTTTATCATCGGTCTGGTTGTTCTTGACAAATTCCTGGCACAACTGTCGGTGAGCGAACCGGTGCGGATAGTGATTGGAGCGTCAGGCTCGGCGGCGGCGGTCTTCGTCGCAATGCTTATCGTGTCAAGATTCGGCGAACGTCACCGCAAAGATCATTACGAGTGTCAACTGAAGGGGACACATGAACGGTAAAGCCAGTTTTGCAGGCGGGGTTCACCCGCAGGAAAATAAGCGGTTCGCGGAAGAGCGTCCCATAGAGACGGTTGCGGCGGGAAAGCAGGTTGCGGTTCTCCTGGGGCAGCATATCGGGGCGATCTGCAAGCCGACGGTGGCCAAACGCGACAAGGTGACGGCCGGTCAGGTTGTGGGCCGGGCGGAGGCCTTTGTGTCGGCGCCGGTGCACTCTCCGGTGGACGGCGTCGTCAAGGACATCGCTCTGCAGTCGCACCCCGTGCTCGGGCGGGCGACGGCACTGATCATCGAGACGGACGCCGAGTCGGCAAAAGTAAAAGAACCTTGTGCGGCGCGGTTCAAAGCGGATTTCGACGCTTCGGCCTGGGCGCCTGCGCAGATTCGCGATGCTATCCAGGAGGCGGGCATCGTCGGCATGGGCGGGGCCGGCTTTCCGACGCGGGTGAAGCTTGAGCCGAATCCGCAGATGCCCAAGGATGTGATCATCATCAACGGCTGCGAGTGCGAGCCGTTTATCACTTGTGATTACCGCGTGATGATCGAGTGGACGCACCAGGTGCTGGCTGGGGTGCAGTTGGCGGCGCGTGCGGCTGAGTGCCCCAACGTCAAGATCGCCATCGAGGACAACAAGCCGGAGGCGATTCGTCTGATGCGCGAGGCAGTCAGGCAGTGCCGCGATGCGGAGAATATCAAGGTTGTGCCCGTGCGGACGAAGTACCCGCAGGGCGGCGAGCGCCAACTGATCAAGGCTGTGTGGAACAAGGACGTGCCGGTAGGGGGGATTCCGCCGATGATTGGCGTGGTGGTGCTTAATGTGGCGACGTGTGCCGCCATCGCCGAGGCAGTGGTGTGCGGCGGTCCTCTGACGCACCGTGTCGTGACGGTGAGTGGGTCTTCGATTGACCGGCCGGGCAATTTTTATGTGCCGATCGGAACGGCGGTGGAAGACCTCATCGAGCACTGCGGGGGGCTCAACGACAAGATTGCCAGGGTGATCCTTGGCGGGCCTATGATGGGATTTGCAATTGCGGACCTCTCGACGCCGATCACCAAGACCGGCGGGGCGATCACGCTGTTGACGAAGGAGGAGATCACAAGGGCCAAGTACGACCGGCGCGAAACGCCGTGCATTCGCTGCGGACGGTGCCTGCAGGTTTGTCCGGCCGGGATCAATCCCACGAGGATCGCCCACGCAGTCAAGCACGGCATGCTGGACGTCGCGGAGAAGTATCACATGAATGCGTGCATAGAGTGCGGCTGCTGCAGCTACATCTGCCCGGCCAATATCGAGCTGACCGGATACATCAAGACCGGCAAGATACTTGTGGCTCGGGCCAAGAAACGAATGCCGCAGTAAGAAAAGCTCCTGACCCTTTTAATTGGAAGAGTTCATGGTTGACAGATTAACGGTTTCGCCGGCGCCGCATATCAGCAAGGCGCACTCGACGCGGAGCATCATGCTGGACGTGCTAATCGGGCTGGCGCCGGCGATGGTGATGGCGGTTATTTATTTCCGGATGCGGGCGGTGGCGGTGGTTGCGGCGTGCGTGATCGCATGCGTAGCGACGGAATGGGTCTGTAACGTCATACGCAAGAGGGCGCAATCGATAGACGATCTCAGCGCGGTGGTAACCGGTGTGATACTTGCGTTTTCGCTTCCACCGTCGGTTCCGGTGTGGCTGGCCGTGCTCGGCGGGGCTTTTGCCATCGCGATCGGCAAGATGGTTTTCGGCGGACTGGGATCCAACACGTTCAATCCCGCAATGGCGGGCAGGGCGTTTTTGACGGCTTCGTTCGGGATGATGATGACGACGTGGACTGTTCCGGCGACGATCGATCCGGCGATGCCGGCAATTTCACCCGCCAATACCGAGGCAATCACGCAGGCGACGCCATTAGGCTGGAGCAAGGATGCCATCAAGGGCAAGGCCGACGCGGACGTCGCAAATCGGCAGTTGAGGTCGGCGGCAACAGGACAGATCGGCGGCTGCCTTGGCGAGACCAGCGCGATCGCATTGATCATCGGAGGAGTGTATCTGCTGATCAAACGGACGATCACGTATCATATCCCGGCGGCGGTGCTGGTCTCGGCGGCGGTGTTTGCGGGGATCGGATACCTTGCCAGGCCCGAGGCGTATATATCGCCGGTTGTTCACCTTATGAGCGGGGGCATGCTGCTCTGTGCGTTCTTCATCGCGACGGATCCGGTTACTGCGCCGCTGCCTGCCAAAGGCATGTGGATATTCGGCGTTGGCGTTGGTGCGCTGGTCATGCTGATCCGCATGGTGGGCGAATATCCCGAAGGCGTGATGTTCGCGATTCTGCTGATGAACGCCGCGACGCCGCTGATCGACAGGTTCTGCAAACTGGTCCCGACAGGAGGCAAGGCGAATGCGTAAAAAAGTTCAATATTTTCTCCAGGAGAGCTGGCTTCTGCTGGTTGCGACGATCCTGTTCGGCGCAGTGCTGGCGACACTTGACGCTGCGTGGCGGCCGCGGATCGAGCAAAACGAAATCGACAAGTTCAACCGGCTCGCCGGCGCCATGCTGACGGATGCCGTGCGGTTCGACATGGCGGCGGAAGGCCTGCCGGTGACGGGTGACAAAGGCAGGATCATCGCCACCGACATCAAGAAAGGCCTGGACGCCGGCGGCAACCCGGTCGGCTGGGCGTTCATTGCCGAAGGGCCTGGCTTCGCCGACAGGATCAGGCTGGTGGTTGCAGTGGATGCTTCGTTCGAACGGCTTCGCGGGTTCGGGGTGCTGTTCAGCAATGAGACCCCCGGCTTCGGCGACAAGATGAAGGAAAGCGAGTTCCGCGATCAGTTCGTCGGCGTTCCCGCGACTGGGCTTGAGCTCAGCAAAACCGGTGACCGGTCGGTTATCGACAACAATATCGTTGCGATTACCGGAGCGACCGTTACCAGCGAGGCCGTCGTCGACGTGCTCAATCGTTTCATGGCTCGGGTCAGGGACCAGATGAAGGAAAAGGGGCTGATATAACATGGCGAATGCAAGCGGCGTTGAGTTGAGTAAGACATTCACGGCCGGACTGTGGCAGGAGAATCCCGTGCTGCGGCTGCTGCTGGGCATGTGTCCGACATTGGCGGTTACGGCCGCCGTGAAGCCGGCGCTGACGATGGGCTTCAGCGTGATCTTTGTACTGGTGTGCTCGAACATCGTTGTGAGCCTGATGCGAAACCTGCTCAAGTCGCATCTGCGAATACTGATGTTTACGCTTACAATCGCCACCTTCGTGACAATCGCCGATTTATTCCTCAAAGCTTACCTGCCGGAGATGAGCGAAACTCTGGGTCCTTACATACCGCTGATCATAGTCAACTGCATCATCATCTGCCGGGCCGAGGCGTGTGCCAGCCAGAACGGTCTTGTCGTGAGCATCGTGGATGCAGTGGGAATGGGTCTTGGATTCACTATCACGCTGTGCGTCCTGGCGGGCGTCCGCGAGCTGCTGGCTACGGGCATGTTCGCCGGACATGCGATCATGCCGCGGGCGTTCGTGCCGTGGGCGGCGATGGGTCTTCCGGTGGGCGCGTTCATTACGTTAGGGCTGATTTTGGCGCTGGTCAACCAGATCACAAAAAAGCAGGCATAGAGAGGAACCTGGGCAATGGACAGAGTCATGGTACTGCTGATGGGTTTCATATCCATCATGATCATCAACAACCTCGTGCTTACGAAATTCCTGGGCATCTGTCCGTTTCTCGGCGTTTCAGGGCGGCTGGACATGGCTTTCGGGATGGGTTGCGCGGTGACGTTCGTGGTAACGCTCAGCGGAACACTGACGTGGCTTATCGATCATCTCATACTCAGGCCGTACGGCCTGCAGGTGATGCAGTACGTCAGTTTCATCCTCGTGATCGCCGGTGCGGTTCAGCTCGTGGAGATGTACGTGCGCAAGTTCTTTCCGTCGCTGTACGAAAGCTTCGGCATCTTCCTGCCGCTGATCACTACCAACTGCGCGATTCTGGGGCTGTGCCTGTTCATCAATCTGTGGGACGTGGACAATTTGGCGGAGGCGGTGGTGCTCAGCGTGGGGGCGGGGCTTGGGTTTACACTGGCGATATGCATTATGGCGGGTATTCGTGAAAACCTGCTGCTGGCCGATGTGCCGACCTGCCTTAAAGGTGCGCCGATAACGCTGATTACGGCGGGTCTGCTTACCTTGGCATTTATGGGTTTTGCGGGTATGGTGCGATAAGCCGCCGGAGGCATGAACCGCCGGCGCGATAAAAAGGTAACGACGATATGATGACAGCACAGATTGCGATGAACGAATTGTTGCGGGGAATTGCTCTTTCGGCGGGCACCATGCTGCTCTTGGGCGCGGCCTTTGCGCTGGTGCTGCTGATCGCCAGCATCAAGCTCAGAGTTACGGTCGACGAGAAGGTGCAGCAGGTGCACGAGGCGCTGCCTAAGATCGACTGCGGCGCCTGCGGATACGCCGGCTGTGCATCATACGCCAAGGCGGTGGTGGCCAATCCGGAGCTGTTGGGCAAATGCGCTCCCGGCGGGCAGAGCACCGCCGAGGCCATCGCCGGCATATTGAACCTGCAGGTGCGCGGCGGCGGCAGCGCGCCGCTTCGGCCGATCGTCCATTGCCGCGCGCATACCGGCGACAGGACCTTCTACGGGACGTATGCGGGTATCCCGTTGTGCACCGCCGCCAACGCCCAGCCGAACGTCCAGGCGTGCAAGTTCGGCTGCCTTGGCTTCGGAGACTGTACGAGGGCGTGCAAGTTCGATGCCTTGCACGTCGTCGACGGGCTGGCGACCGTCGATTACGAAAAGTGTACGGGCTGCACGGCGTGTTCCAAGGCGTGTCCGCGGAACCTCATCGAGATGGTGCCGTTCGCCCTGGAGAACATGATGACGGTGGCGTGCAGCAGCCGTGAAAGCGGCAAGGTGACCCGATCGATGTGCAGGGTGGGCTGCATCGCATGCGGACTGTGTGCAAAGCAGACCGAGCTGTTCAAGGTCGAGGACAACCTGGCGCGGCTGGATTATGACAGCTACCAGCCGTCGGAGGCTGCGGAGACGGCGATGACCAAGTGCCCGACGGGCGTTATTGTAGAGCGCGGCAAGACGGCGCGACAGCCGCGACAGGCCGGAGAGAAGCCGAACAAAGCCTCGGCATAGGATGCAGTCGGCTCGCGCCATACTGCATCAGCCGGTGATCAGGTTCGCCATGTCAATTCTGTCAAGGCTTGCGCCGGGGCGGGACCCGCTATCGTGTTCAGCTTGAATCGGCCGCCGCCGGCGGTGAGGGTTGCGTCGACCCATCCGACAGGGACATCCTCCTTGAAGCTGTAGCCGGCCGCGGGGAGATTAATGAGGTGGATATCGTCGATTGCTGAGTAGCCCGGCACGTGCGAATGGCCGAAGATCGCCCCCTTGACGCAGCGGGCCGGACGGATCACGTCATAGAATTGCGATACGTCGGCAAAGCCGCCGCCTTTCGGCGACAGCGTGTGATGCAGGACGATCAGAGTGGGAGTGTCGCCGCCCTCGGCAAGAAAACCTTTTAGCCAGGTCAACTGTGCTTCGCCTAACTCGCCCTCGGTTACATTTACCTTCTTGAGCGAATCCAGCAATATCAAACGCACCGGAGGTGCGTCGATGACCGTTACGTGGCGATCCTCAACGGGCGCAAGCACACCCGGAACCTTCTTGAACACGCTGCGGAAGTTTTCGCGATGGTCGTGATTGCCCAGCACCTGGAAAACAGGACATTTATCCGGCACGACGGCAAGGCACTTGGCGAGGTTCTCGTAGTCCCCGAGTTCGCCGTTGAGCCGCGCCAAATCGCCCGCAATGACCACGCCGACGGGAATGTCGGCGGCAATGGCGCCCATTACTCTTGACGTGTTGCCCAGCGGGTCAAAGTAGAAATGGTTGCGAGGCGGATTGGCGCTGTTGTCCACCGTCGGAACGTGCGTGTCGGCTGCCAGCGCCCATCGTGTCCGAGCGGGCGATTCGCCGCTTGCCAGTGAGAAGCGTCCCACGAGTGTCAGGCACGCGGCTCCGAGGAAGCTGCGGCGGTCGAGACGATATTGCGATACAGTTATTCTCTTTTCTGCTGTCATGCCCCTGCTCTCCTTTTGTTGGCTCGATCCGACATGTTTCAATGTTACTGGCATTATAGCGGATGCGCCGTCGAATGTAAAACTCCGAGCTGAGAGCAACCCCATGCCGGCGCCACGGAGAAAAAAGCTTGTGAATGGAACAGCCATGTGTTAGTATTGGAGCAACTTCGAGATTTGAGTGTAGGTTTGGCTCGAGCCGGCCTGCCGGGTGTTTCGGCAGCCGCGGAACGACGAGCCAGGGGCGCGCTTCACGGGCGATGGAGCCGCTTCGAGGAGGACCTGTGCGGAGACGTACTTTCTATCTCGCAGGGGTGTTTCTGGTGGTAGCGGCGGGGGGCGCTCTGCGCTTTGCGGGCCTGCGCGGCAGGGGACCTGTACCCGAGCAACTCCTGAAGATCTACCGAAGTCAGTCAGTGGATCAACTTGTCATCACATACCCTTTTGACGGAGCGGTTTTTCCACCTGATATTATCCCGGCGGAATTTGCCTGGCAGCCGACTCCAGGTGCATGCCGATGGCTGGTATGTTTCGAGGCGCCCGACTCAAAGCCGCCGATCCACGCCATTACAAACTGCCCGGATTGGACTCCCGACACCGCCCAGTGGCAGGCGATCAAGACGCGCAGCACCGGGCTGGCGGCTCATGTTACCATATTGGCGCTGGACGGCGCGTCGCGCCGCCCGAAGGTGCTTGCCGGCGGACGTGTCGCTTTCGCCACGGCGGCCGATGTCGTTGGGGCGCCGATTTTCTACCGAGAGGTCAACCTTCCATTCAGCGAAGCGGTGAAGGACCCGACGAAAATATCCTGGCGTTTCGGCAGTATAGATTCACATGATCAGCCGCCGGTGGTGCTGACAAATCTGCCGGTTTGCGGCAATTGCCACTCGTTCTCGACCGACGCGGCGATCCTCGGCATGGACGTGGACTATGCCAACAGCAAGGGTTCCTACGCGATCACACCGGTTGCCGAGGAGATGGTGCTCGACGCCGACGATATCATCACGTGGGACGAGTACAGGCGAGGCGACAACGAACAGACGTTCGGGCTGCTGTCGCAGGTATCGCCGGACGGACGATACGTGATCAGCACCGTCAAAGACCGCTCGGTCTTCGTGCCGAAAGACAACCTGGCGTTCTCGCAGCTTTTCTTTCCGATCAAGGGAATACTCGCCTGGTACGATCGCGTCACGGAGACCTTCCACGCGCTGCCGGGCGCCGACGACCCCGATTACGTGCAGAGCAATCCCTCATGGAGCCCCGACGGCAGATACGTGCTGTTCGCGCGCAGCCGGGCCTATACGCTCAAAAAACTCAAAGACGACGGCAGAGCGGTGCTCACCAGGGAGGAATGCGAGGAGTTCCTCACCGGCGGCAAGACGTTCCAGTTCGATCTGTACCGCATCCCGTTCAACGAGGGCAAAGGCGGCACGCCGGAGCCGGTGACAGGCGCCTCCCACAACGGATTCAGCAATTACTTCGGCCGCTATTCGCCGGACGGAACCTGGATCGTGTTCTGTCGCGCGGCCAGCTTCATGCTTTTGCAGCCGGACAGCGAGCTGTACATCATCCCCGCAGAAGGCGGCCAAGCCAGACGTATGGACTGCAACCTTGACTTGATGAACTCATGGCACAGTTGGTCGCCCAACAGTCGCTGGCTGGTGTTCAGCTCCAAGGCCAACAGCCTTTACACGCAGCTTTTTCTTACGCACATCGACGCCGACGGCAACAGCTCCGTACCCGTTCTGCTGTCGCATTTCACCGGTCCCGCCCGGGCAGCCAACATCCCCGAGTTTGTGGACCTGCCGGTCACGGCAATACGGACGATTACCGAGCGATTCATCAACGACGTCTCGCACCGACGAGCCGGCGACGAATTCATTAAGGCCGGCGATTACGTCCGCGCCGAGCGCGAGTATCGCAAGGCCGTGGGTATCAACCCCGACAATTCCGAAGCGCTCAACAAACTGGCGTTCCTGCTGTTTCGCTACAAGGGTGAGCTGGATGAGGCGGTCCTGCGCCTGTCGCGGGCGGTCGAACTGAGCCCCGCATACGCCGATGCACACTACAATCTCGGAACGGCGTATGCGCACATGGGTCGGCTGTCCGATGCGGCCAGGCACCTTAAGCAGACGCTGAGGCTCGAACCGTCCAATGCAGAAGCGGCGTACAATCTTGGCGTCGTAATGAACCGCCAGGGACGGCGCGACGAGGCGATCACCCACCTGGCCGTCGCGTTGAAACTCAACCCAACCGGCGTGCAGGCGCACACTACGCTGGGCAAGCTGCTTTTCGAAAATGGCGATACGGTCGGGGCGATGGAGCATTTTCGCGAGGCGATTCGCGTCGATCCGAAGTTCGCAGAGGCGCACGGCAATGTCGGCGCGCTCCTGCTGGCCGAGGGAAAGCCTGCCGATGCACTTTCGCACCTGGAGCAGGCGGCGACACTGGACCCGCGAAGCAGCAATGCCGCATGCAAACTGGGCATTGCACTGAACCGGCTCGGGCGGCTTGCCGACGCCGAGCAGCACCTGCGAAAGGCTGTCGCACTCGACAACGACAATGCAACCGCCCATTATCAGCTTGCGATGACGCTGCTGGACCTGGGTCGAACGCAGGAGATCATATCGCACCTCTCCGAAACGATCCGCGTGGAGCCCGACCACGCCGCGGCGCATTACAACCTGGGCGTGGCTTTGGCGCTGCGCGGACAAAAGCAGAAGGCCGGCGAACACCTGCTCATCGCGGCAGGATACGACCGGCAGACGATAGGCAGACTTGCCAGTCTCGGCGGCAGCTACGCGCAGGCCGGGCACACGGCCCAGGCGGCCGATATCCTGCAGCAAGCCCGCAAAATCGCACAAACGCTGGGCGATGCCGACCAGGTGCAGCAATGCGACGAAATACTGCAGCGGCTGTCGAAAGGACGATGAACGAACCGGGGCAGCCGCCCGCCACGTACATAATCGCTTGTTGCTCTTGCCGTCATCGTCGGCGGCCGTTATCATGGCGGCATGAAGTCCTTTCCGCCGGACATCCGATTCAGTCTCCCGTGGCGTGATTATCAGGCCGGGGTGCTCGACGAACTGCAAAAGCATCTGGAGGACGATCACCTCCACGTGGTCGCCGCCCCCGGCTCGGGCAAGACCGTGCTCGGCCTGGAGGTGGTCCGCCGCCTCGACCGCCCCGCCCTTGTCTTTGCGCCGAGCATCGCCATCCGCGACCAGTGGCTGGACCGTTTCGCGGCGCTGTTCTGCCCGCCCGGCAGCGATCCTTCGCAATGGACCTCACGCGACCTCCGCAAGCCGGGGATGCTGACCGTATCCACATACCAGGGCCTCCACAGCGCATACTCAGGCGAGGACGAAGACCGGACCGAAGAAGATCAGGAAGAAGAAGACGCGGCGCCTGTCGAGACCCGCCGCACGGTGCCGTCTTCGCGAAAACAGATCCTCGCCGCAATTCGACGCGCCGGCGTCTCCACGCTCGTCGTAGACGAAGCCCACCACCTGCGAAGCGAATGGTGGAAGTGCCTCATCGATCTCAAGAAGCATCTCGACGGCTGCATTGTGGTTGCGCTCACCGCCACGCCGCCGCTGGACGTAAGCCCGCTTGAATGGCAGCGTTATACGGACCTCTGCGGAGCCGTCGACGCCGAGATCAGTGTGCCCGAACTCGTCGGCCGCGACAATCTCTGCCCGCATCAGGACTACGTGTACATCTCCACCCCGCTGCCCGAAGAAAAGGCGCGCCTTGCCGAGTTCCGCCGCGAAGTCGCCGCCGTACTCAAGAAGCTCTGCGCCGAGCCGCATCTGACGAATCTGCTCCTGAGCCATCCCTCCGTGGACAGCCCCGACGACCACGTCGAGCAGATCCTCGCTGATCCGGCGTTCTTCTCCTCGATTGCCGTTTACCTCCGTCATATCACCGGACGAACCCCGCGCCGCCTCGTGCGAATCATCGGCGGACACCGCCGGCTGCCCAGGCTCAATCTCGAATGGTTGGAGATACTGCTCACGGGCTGCCTGTACGGCAATCGAAAAACCTTCCAGGGCGACGATGCATTCTTCGCCGAACTCGCCGGCGACCTCAAGCGCATCGGCGCGATCGAACGCCGACAGGTTCTCCTGCGAAGCACGCCCGCGGTGGATCGCCTGCTGGTGTCGAGCCTGTCGAAGCTCCGCAGCATCGCCGAAATCGTGCGCATCGAAAACACCGCCCTTGCCGACGACCTGCGGATGGTCATCCTTACCGATTTCATCTGCCGTGCGGACCTGCCGCGCAATGCCGACGACCTCAAACCGCTGGCGCGCATCGGCGTCGTGCCCATTTTCGAGACACTGCGGCGCGACCTGCCCGAGGGCGTCAAGCTCGGCATTCTCAGCGGTTCAATCGTGGTCATACCGCGACAGGCCTCGCCCTTCATGCGGGACATCGCCGCCGGCATGGGCATTGACGTCCGCAACCTGCGCTGCATGCAGATGCCGCACGACAGCACGTATTGCACCGTTGAGGCTTTCGGCCCGGACCGCCAGCAGATCGTCCGCCTCATCACCCGCCTCTTCAACGCCGGCGGCGTCACCGTGCTGGTCGGCACCAAGTCGCTGCTTGGCGAAGGCTGGGATGCGCCGTCTATCAACGCACTCATCCTGGCCAGCTTCGTCGGCTCCTACATGCTCTCGAACCAGATGCGAGGTCGAGCCATACGAACGCAGCACGACAAGCCGGACAAAACAGCCAACATATGGCACCTCGTCTGCACCGAGACGAACCATGTCGAACCCGGCGAAGACCTCCTCATGCTCACGCGGCGGTTCAAGTCCTTTCTCGGCGTTTCCTTCAACGAGCCCGTCATCGAGAATGGAATCGATCGCCTCGGCATCGGCGCCCCGCCGTTCACCGGCGAACGCATCGAAGAGCTTACCGCCCGAATGATCGGCCACGCACTCGATCGCGACGACCTCCGCAACCGCTGGAAAACAGCGCTGGCCGGAGGCGAAACAATGGCCGTCGTCGAAGAGGTCGCTGCCGCCCCCGAAGCCCTGCCGCGACGCCTGATCTTCTATGACGCCGTCGCCGCGCTCCTGTGGCAGGCCCTGATGTGGGGCCAGTTCGCCTTCTTCCAGGTGCTCCAATCCCTCCAGATTGCACAGGACACCGGCGCCCGAATAATGCTGCTCGTCGTTGCGGCGGCGTGCATTGCAGGCGCGCTGGCGGCGCTGCCTGCTTCGCTGCGAGCCCTCTGGCTGTTCCTGCGGCACGGTACTCTGCGCGCCGGCATGAAGCAGGTTGCCAAAGCCGTTCTGCGAGCCTGCGTCGACGCCGACGTCATAACGACGCCTCCGCATAAAATGGGCATCCGCACAGCCAGGCTCCCGTACGGAGGCGTCGCATGTTCGCTCGCCGGCGCGACCATGCACGAAAAATCAGTCTTCCTCGAAGCCATGCAGGAACTGCTTGGCCCCATCGAAAACCCCCGCTACCTGCTCATCCGCAAATCCCCGCTTGGCAGGCTGATGCGAAAGGACTACCACGCCGTCCCCGCTGTCCTCGGTCGAAAGCGAGAATCCGCCGAAGACTTTTTGGCCATGTGGCGCAAATACGTAGGCGGCGCCGAGCTTGTCTACACGCGAACACCCGAAGGCCGGCAAGTACTCCTCAAGGCCCGCGCCGCCGCCTTGTCCTCCGCTGTCGACCGAACCTCCACCCGGCTCAAGTCCTGGAAGTAAATATACCCCATCCTTTTAGCTGCATCAGCGATCGCAGTTTGACGCACCGGCGCCGACTCGCTATACTGACGGTGGGAGAAAGGAATGCTTAGCTGGTTTAAGGGAGAGTTCACATGGATTGTAAACAGAGCGAAATGATCGTGTCATTTCTGGCGGCGCTCGGACTGTGCATGGCGGCAATCTGCGGTTCGTGCCGAAAACACGCTGGTCCGCCAGATGAGTCCGCCGCGCAGACTGAACAGAAATGGCCCCCCGCCGCCGGCGAGGTCTACAGCCTCTTCGACGGCAAGACGATGGGCCAATGGCAGCAGACGCCGTTCGACCAGGACGGCAAAAGCTTCGTCGAGGACGGCAAAATCGTCATGACCGCCGGACAGGACATGAGCGGCATAAACTGGACCGGACCAGTCCTGACATTGGATTACGAGCTCGAACTGGAAGCAGCGCGGCTGGACGGCTCCGACTTCTTCTGCGGCCTGACCTTTCCGGTCAATGACAGCCCGTGCACGCTGGTCGTGGGTGGATGGGGGGGCACGCTGATCGGCCTCTCCAACATTGACTACTATGACGCCGCCAACAACATGACCTCGCGAAGTAAGACGTTCGAAAACGGCGTATGGTACACGATAAGGCTCCGCGTAACCGATGAGCGTATCCAGGCATGGATCGACGACGAGATGTTCGTCAACTTCGAATGGCCCGGGCACAGGCTGGACGTCCGCATGGAGGTAGACCTCGCCCGGCCGCTGGGTATTTCGACCTGGCAGACTACCGGCGCCGTCCGGAAAATCACAGTTCGAAGGGAAAGCGAACCCGCCGAATTCATTGATCCGTGGGAGCTTTGAGGCTCCTTGCGCAGGCAATGATCTTGCCGCAAACCAAAATGGCGCCGGCCGCGTATAGGACCTGCAGCGACAATCTGAACAGTGATTCGAAAGGTATGAAATGACCAAGGTGGATGGCTCGACTCTGCGGGGCTGTGCGGCGTACGCGCTGGCGGCCGTATTGATCATGGCCGGTTCTTCGGCGGCGGATCTGACTTTCTTCGGCTGGTCGGACCAGCACGTGGAGACCGACGGCAATGCATCCCATCTGCGAAACGCCGTATATGCCATGAACGCCATTCCCGGCGCCTACTTCCCTGATGAGATAGGCGGAACCGTCGACAAGCCCGCGTTCGTATTCGGCGCCGGCGATATCACCGAGTGGCCGACCGCCGCGGCGAAGGACACGTGGGACAAGATCATCAGGTACGCCCTCCGCTACCCGAGCTTCGACATCGCCGGCAACCATGACCTCGGCGGTCTATCGCCGAGCAAGACGTTAACGGACTGGCTCATCACCCGGCATGGTGCTCTCAGCTATACCTTCGACATCAAGGGTGTACACTTCATCGCCCTCTTCTCCGAATACGACGAAAGCCTCGACAACCCAGCACAACCGATCTCCGCCGAAGCGCTGGACTTCCTCAAAAAGGCTCTGGCCAAAGTCGATCCCCGGCAGCCCGTCATAGTCGCTACACATCTCTGCTATGATGCCATCACCAACCGCGACGCGCTCGTGGACGCCATGCAGGGTTCCAACGTCCTCTGTGTTCTCGGCGGGCATTATCATAAGGCCAAAATCGACAAGTACCGGGGCATTACGTTTGTGCAGCTTCCCTCGCCCGCGCCTGGATCGCCCGACGAGTTTACCGTATTCCGAATCACGCAGGATCGCATCGTGGCGATTCCTTTTGATTACGCCCAGCGAAAGTGGGCAACGGATGCAAAAAAGATCCTCGACGAGCCCATCAAGGGCCCCAAACCGCCCACTGCAATCAAGAAGCCTCAAACCCTGGCAATTGGCGATTCGGCGCCTGACTTCATGCTGCCGGGTGTGGACAACCGTTATTACGCGCTGAAGGACTTCGACTCCGCCGATGTTCTCGCGGTGATCTTCACGACCAATCACTGCCCCACCGCACAGGCATACGAAGAGCGCATCAAGCAGATTGTCGCCGACTACAAAGACAAGCCCGTCGCGGTCGTCGCGATCTCGCCGAACGACCCGCTGGCCGTCCGGCTTGACGAACTGGGCTACAGCGACATGAACGACTCATTCGAGGAAATGAAGGTCCGTGCCCAGAAGCAGCAGTTCAACTTCCCGTACCTCTACGACGGCGACGACCAGCAGGTATCGATGAGGTACGGACCTGTCGCCACGCCGCACGTCTTCATATTTGACAAGGCAAGAAAGCTCCGCTACGCCGGGCGCATCGACAACTCCGAAACAGGCCAGGTCACAAGCCACGACACGCGCAACGCCATCGATGCGCTCCTCGCGGGCAAAAAGCCTCCCGTCGAAATAACCCGCACGTTCGGCTGCTCCGTCAAATGGTCTGACAAACGCCACCTTGTGCAGGAAGCGCATGAGCGATGGGCGAAGGAGCCGGTAACGCTGGACACCATCGACGAAGCGGGCGTCCGCGACCTGCTCGGCAATAAAACTGACAAACTGCGGCTCGTCAACGTCTGGGCTTCGTGGTGCGGACCGTGCGCCGCCGAATTCCCCGACCTGGTCGCCATAAACCGAATGTATCGAAACCGCAAATTCGAGATGGTAACAATCAGCACCGACAAGCCCGAATACAGGCAGGGAGTGCTCGCGTTCCTCCAGAAGCAGCAAGCCTCATCGAAAAACTACATCTTCCACAAAGAAGACATCGACGCCTTCGCTGACGCACTCGGCAACAACTGGCGAGGAGCCATCCCATTCACCCTGATCATCAAACCCGGCGGCGAAGTCCTGTACAAGGAAGAAGGCATCATAGACGTGCTGACCGCGCGCGGCATAATCGCCGATTACCTCGGACGGACATATTAGCCGCAAGCTGCGGCAGGTTTGTGCGTATCGCGGCGGCTCAGCCGAATGACAGGCCTTCTTTCTTTGCCACCGACCGAACATGATCGGCCGCAAGCTTGTACTCCTCCTGGTTGGGCAAATGCTCCAGCATCAGCGGCACGTTGTCCAGCTTGCTCAGCTCCCTCAGAAACACGCCGTAGTCCAGAGCCCCCAACCCCGGCCGCACCTCGTCCAGGTGCGTAGTAAGCTGCTCCGATAGCAAAATGTCCTTGCCGTGGCAGCTCTTAATGAGCGGACCGAGCTTCGCAAAGCACTCCCGGATCAGCCCGGCATTGTCGAAGTACCGCTGCGGACTCGTAACGATATTCACTGGATCCAGGTGCACCGCGAAGCGCCTGCGATCAATTGCCTTTATAAGATCGACGTATGAATCCGCCGAATCGGGATACTCCCACGGCATCATCTCTAATGTGAAATATGTCCGTGTTGGCTTCACCGCATCGATGATCCCCCTCGTCGTCTCGACAATCATGTCAAACGTATCCGTCGTAAGATTGCCCTTGTGCGGACCCGCCCAGTTCGTCGCATGTCGCGAGCCGGCAATATTGACGCAACAATTCGCCCCGATCCGGTCCGCCAGCGCCAGATGATCGCGACATTTTTTGAGTGCCGCATTGCGCTGAGTTTCGTCCGGGCTGATAGGATTGCTCCACGCACCCACTTCCGCTATGACCACATCCGCCTTCTTCGCCGCCGCTGCGTATGCCTTTACTATGTCATCCGAAGCATCGGGACCGACCGGGCAATATGCCGCCCGGTACCCCAGCCCCCTGAGATTCTCCACCCATTTGTCCGGACTGCCTCCCGTCGGGCACGGGCCGCCCAAACGCATCGCCCCCGCCGCCGGCCGACCATGCAAGGCTGAAACCGAGGCCGCACCCAGAACCGCCGCACCCGCGGAAACCTTCACAAAACGCCGCCGCGACCACTCATGCTCGCCAATACCCATATCAGTATCCTCTCAAAAAGCACCGATTCAACATAATAGTATACCCATTCGCACCTCGCGTGTCCATCCAGCCCAGGGCAATCGCATGAAATCCTGGTTCACTTTTTGCGTTTGGTTGGACTGAATCCCAGCAACGTAAGCAGGTAGTCTCTGTCGTAGCCGGCTTTGGCCCTTTTGCTTTTGATGCCCAGTTTGCAT
>Ga0334883_1000647_pt1 | contig 60777 bp, 59 predicted proteins | sample GraSluR1_MG_6_FD_207230 | JGI IMG/M metagenome (GOLD analysis project Ga0334883, IMG submission 207230) | Sludge microbial communities from methane-producing bioreactor in Wageningen University, Netherlands - Granular Sludge_09_05-R1 | ecosystem: Engineered > Bioreactor > Anaerobic >...
CCATGTAATGCCCCGGTTTGTAGAGATGTTGAATTTTCATCACTTTTTGGGCGTATTTGGCGCACAGGAAATAGCCGGAGTAGTTTACTTTGGTCATCAGCTCAAAAATTTTCGGGTCCATTTCGTCGAGGCTGCCGGCGTGTAAAATTCCGGCGTTTGAAATCATCACATCCAATCCGCCAAACTGCAACACAGCCTGGTGCACCATTGCTTCCACTGATGCAGCTTCGGCCACATTCACCGGGATAAAACATGCCCTGTTTTTTGTTCCTTTCTCATTAAGTTTTCCGGCAAATTCTTTTCCCTTCTCTTCGTTCAGGTCGGCCACCACAATGTTGGCGCCTTCTTTGAACAGGATTTCGGCAATTCCGGCCCCAAACCCCTGGGCGGCGCCGGTAACCACTACCGTTTTATTTTCGAGCCGGCCCTGTGCTTTTCCTCCTAACGACACTTTTTTACGGTAGTTTTCCACCTCCCAGTTTTCTATAAATTCGACCTGAGAAGGGGTGAGCGGGTTCGGGCCTCCAAAGTTTTCCGTTAGTTTGGCAATTCGGCAGAAATCGTTTACCATGTCTTTCAGGTATCCCACCGAAACGGCAGAATCTTCTGCGGCAATCACTCCTTCATTTTGAATAAAAACAATTTTGGGCGCAAAACCACGACGATTTCTGAATGTTTCGATTTTGGTTTGAGCTTCTGCAATTATTTCCTCTGAAGTCCCTTCATTTTCTATAAACAGGTATTCCGACAGGCAGTAAACCATCTGGTCGGGATTGTAGGGACGGGCCAGCCATTCATCGAATTTTTGCTTATTCGTAATGAAATCTGAAATCCACGAGCTGTTGAATGCAGTGGCCACTTTCAGTTTTTCTTCGGAAAGCAGCATACGCACAGCCGGTAGAACTTCCGCTATTTTTACTGAAACGTTCAGCTCTTTCGATTCAGGAAAAGTTTCAAACGTGCTTTTCAGTTTGGTTTCAATACCGGCGTAAATGCCTTTGATTTCGTCGGTTGTGTCGGCAGCCACAAAAATACCGTGGTTCTGAATGAGAACAATTTGCGGGTCTTGGCCGAACTTCCCGTTGTACTCCGCAATTTTTTCGGCAATTATTTTGAAAAGAATGTAACCAGGGTCAGAGTAGGGGACATAAAGAACCTTTTCCCCAAAAATTTCCAATGTTTTTTCTTCTGCCTGGTTGCTGCACATCAGTCCGTTACCCAGTGTGGAGTGGGTGTGCACCACATAACGGTAGCTAAACAGGTTGTGCAGCGACGTTTCTACAGATGGTCGCAAACCGGAATCCGGATCAATGCGGCTGTTCATCAGGGCATTTTTAACTTCTTCTTCGCGTTGCACTGAATTGGCTGAAAACTGCTGGTTGGGTATGTCGTTCAATTTTGCACGATCGAGCACACAAAAGCCATTTTCATCAATATTTCCTAAGTTAATGCCGCTGGCTTTTATCCAAAGATGTTTTTCATTTTTGAAGGATGTGTTTCCACCGCCTGCAATCACGTATTTTTTATCCTTTCCGTAATATCTCGAAACTTCAATTAAATCTTCTATTTCCGGATTCATTGTTTTTGATTTTGAAAATAGGCAATAACAGCTTTTCCCAGTTCCACAAATTTTTCTTTTTCAGCAATTTTGGCTTTCCGGCCATCCAGGTACCCCACCATACCATTACTGAGGAGGTACTGGTGGGCGGCGATAACGGCAGTCCCTTCGTAATTAATTTCCATCAGCTCTTTATCCAGCGGCACACCGCCCCGGCAGGAGACTTTCAGTGGGTCGAGCTGCGGGGTGTTGTGTTCTGTGCCAAACGTAATTACGAACCCTTTTTGGTGGAAAAAGGTCACAAAATCTTTTAAAATCTCATAATCGTTGCGGCCTGGAATAAGCTCAATGGAATACACATTGTTTTTAACAAGTTCCTTCAGTAACTTTTCTTTATCGGCTTCATAATCGGTGAAGTTTCCCTGTGCATCGTCGAGAAGCACCGGATAACAGGGAATCCCGCCTGCATCGATTATGAGTTCGATCACCTCTTCCAGCGAAAGAAATGCTTTTGGGTCTTCAGGAACAAAAGCGGTTCCGCCGGCTTTAAGAAGGTTGCTTCTGATTTCATTTTCTATTGATGCTGCACGTCCTAATGGTGCCTTCAGTGCCTTCCCCGAAAATAATTTTTCGAACAGTCGTTTCCTTCCGTCAGCGGTGCTCTCTTCTTTAAAAATCTCCAACCGGATGGCCTGTGCAATGTGCCTTTCGCGGAAAAGGTTTTTAGCCAGTTTTTGCTGAAGTTCCGCCGCATCAAAATGCAAATTGATTTGGTTCTCTGCAAAAAATGCATTTAGTTTTTCCACCATCTGGTAGGATTGCCGGTTGCTTTCTGTTTGCAGTGTATTAATTTTTTCACGGGAACTTACACTCATTTTAACCGGATAACGCAATCCTTTCCCGCTAAAATAAGTTCGTCCGGGGTTATTGGGGTCGTTTACCCTGATGCCTGCTTCCTGCAGGTCTTTCTGCAGCCCAATGAATTCGATATTGAAGAGTGGAAAAATGTTGAACCGCATGGCCATTTCAGCAAATTCTTCGTAGCCGTCGGTTGTATAAAAATCGTTGATTCCCAATACGCTGATTCCCTCGTGCCGTGCCATTTGAAATGCCAGATCAATGGTTGAAAAGGCACTGAATGAGTGCGGAGTATGAATATGCCCGTTGATCTCGGGAACCGGTTGTTTTTTTTGTTTTTTGTACCATTCCAATAATTCTTCTTTTTCAGGGAATGTGCTGAAAATACTTTCTTGTTTTCCCATTTTCCTTTACAAACTTAATTTCCTGCAAAATACGAAAAGAATGGTGAAGAATCCGTCCTTTGGTATCCTGTTTTTTGATTTTTAGGCTTTTGAATTTTTTAAGAACATCAGTTAAGTATAATTGTTACATAAATCTAACATCAAATTTTTTAGAAGATGGGTAAAACAATTTTGATGATCGCTTCGGTATTACTTGCACTGGCGGTTTCGCTGGGAGCGTTTGGTGCACACGGATTAAAATCCCAGCTTTCAACCGACATGTTGCAAACCTATAAAATCAGCGTGGATTACCATTTTTACCATGCACTGGGATTGCTGTTCATCGGAATCCTGGCGGTTTCTTTTCCTTCAGAACTTTTAAAATGGTCTGCCATTCTAATAATTGCAGGAATTATTTTGTTTTCCGGAAGCTTGTATGTACTTGCCATTTCGGGAATAAAATGGCTGGGGGCAATAACTCCGCTCGGCGGATTGAGTTTTATTGCCGGCTGGGTGTTGCTGTTTTTAGCGGTTTGGAAGAAAGTTTAACGGAGTTTAATTCCGGCTAAAATTAACATTCATTAAAATCGTGAAAAAAAAGAAGTTATGTTTTGGTAATTAAAAAAAAGAAAATACTTTTGCAGTCCCGATTATTGTCCGTACTTACAAGTATTGTAATAGATTGATTTCCTTTGGATAACAGACTTCAGGAAAGCCCGAAAAACCTGAAAAAAACCACAGGAAGAGGTTAAATGTTGAATAAAAAAATTAGGACGAGTGGATACATTGAGTTACAAAACCGTTTCGGCCAACAAGGCAACCGTTAATAAAGAATGGGTGCTGGTTGATGCTGAAAACATGGTGCTGGGCCGTTTGGCCAGCGAGGTTGCAAAAATCCTCAGGGGCAAACACAAGCCCGAGTTTACACCGCATGTTGATTGCGGCGATTACGTAATTGTAGTTAATGCAGAGAAAGTGCAGCTCACCGGTAAGAAACTAACAGACAGGATTCATTTCCGTCATAGCGGTTACCCGGGCGGACAAACAACGCAAACACCGAAACAGATTTTGGATAAATATCCTGAAAGGCTGGTTGAAAAAGCCGTGAAGGGAATGTTGCCCAAAAATAAACTGGGAAGGCAATTGTTCCGTAACCTGCATGTAGTTGTAGGAGCAGAGCACAAATACGAAGCTCAGAAACCAAAAGTTGTTGAATTAAGTACGAATAATTAAGAAAAATGGAAGTAGTAAATTCAATAGGGCGTAGAAAATCAGCAGTTGCACGCATATACGTGAATGAAGGTAAAGGAAATATTACCATTAACAAACGCGACTGGAAAGAGTATTTCCCAACCACTACCCTGCAATATATTGTTACTCAGCCGCTGAACCTGGTTGAGGCAGCAGAAAAGTACGACATCAAAGTGAATCTGGATGGCGGTGGAATTAAAGGACAGGCCGAAGCGTTACGCCTTGCCATTACCCGTGCACTGATGAAAATTGACCCGGAATCAAGAACAGAACTGAAAGCTGCCGGCTTTGTTACCAGGGATCCACGCGAAGTGGAACGCAAAAAACCCGGACAGCCAAAAGCAAGAAAACGGTTCCAGTTCTCAAAACGTTAATATTTTTATTGTCAAATTATATGGATCTAAAACGGTTGAGACTCCGTCGGCTGACGGACTACTCAACGGTTGCTTTTAGAATCATAAAAAAGTAAACAGATGCCTAAAGTATCATTTCAGGAATTATTGGATGCAGGTGCCCATTTTGGCCACCTGAGAAGAAAGTGGAATCCGAACATGGAGCCTTACATCTTCATGGAGAAAAACGGAATCCATATCATCGATCTGCAAAAAACAATTGTTAAAATCGATGAAGCGGCAGCTGCCATTAAGCAGATTGCCAAATCAGGACGAAAAATCCTGTTTGTTGCCACTAAAAAGCAGGCAAAGGAACTGGTTTCCGAACAAGTGAAAAGCGTTGGAATGCCTTATGTTACCGAACGCTGGCCCGGCGGTATGCTTACCAACTTTCCGACAATCAGGAAAGCAGTGAAAAAAATGATTTCCATCGATAAACTGGCCAAAGACCCAAGCTGGGATAACTTGTCGAAAAGAGAAAAACTGCAGATTGGCCGTCAAAGAGCCAAGCTGGAAAAAATTCTTGGAAGTATTTCCGACCTTACCCGTTTGCCGGCTGCCTTGTTCATTGTTGACGTGATGAAAGAAAAAATTGCAGTGCGCGAAGCTCAGCGCCTCGGTATTCCTGTTTTTGCCATTGTGGATACCAACTCGAATCCCTATGGTATCGACTTTGTAATTCCAGCCAACGACGATGCTTCCCAGTCGATTAAACTCATTGTTGGCGCTATGGTGGAAGCCGTGGCCGAAGGATTAAACGAACGGAAAGCTGAGCGAAAAGACGAAGATGAAACACCAAAGAGAAAAAGCCGCAGGAAGCTGAAGAAAGAAAAGCCAGCTGAAACAAAACCTGTTGAGGATGAAAAAGTTGAAGACGACGAAGATGTAGTTGACGACGAAGACTCAGGAGACGAAGAAGAATAGCCATAAGCTATCCGCATTATAAAATCATTTTAAAAACAAGTTTTATGTCATTTACAACAGCCGACGTAGTAAAACTGAGAAAAGTAACCGGTGCAGGTATGATGGATTGCAAAAACGCCCTGACAGATGCCGGTGGTAATTTCGACAGAGCCCTCGAAATCATCCGTGAAAAAGGAAAACTGGTTGCCAGTAAACGTGCCGACAGGGACGCAACCGAAGGTGCAGTTCTGGCCAAAACATCTGAAGATAAAAAATTCGGTGCGCTGGTCGTATTGAATTGCGAAACTGATTTCGTAGCTAAAAATGAAAATTTTGTTGCTTTTGCCGACAGCATTTTGAATGTGGCACTGGCTCAAAAACCGGAAAATCTGGATGCATTGAAAGGTCTTGACCTTGAAGGCAGAACAATAGAAGCGCAGGTGACAGAGCAAACCGGTGTTATCGGTGAAAAACTCGACCTTTCCTATTACGGAAAAATTGAGGCCGAAACAGTGGTAGGGTACATTCATCCCGGAAATAAACTGGCCACTTTGGTTGGTTTCAGCAAAGCCGGTGTTGAAGAGCAGGTTACCAAAGATATTGCCATGCAGGTGGCTGCCATGTCGCCTGTTTCTGTTGATACCGACTCCATTCCGCAGGAAGTTATTAACAAGGAACTGGAAATAGCCAGAGAGAAATTCCGTCAGGAAGGCAAACCGGAAGCCATGCTCGACAAAATTGCACAAGGTGCACTTCAAAAATGGTACAAAGAAGTTACTCTTTTGAACCAGGCATTCATTAAAGACGGTAAAATGACCGTGAAAGATTACCTGGCACAATACGACAAAGAGTTGAAAGTTACCGGTTTCGAGCGTTTTGCTCTCGACGGTTAATTGCAATCTGTAATACGATTGAGCAGGCGAGCGAAAGTCGCCGGCTCAATTCAAAGAGGCTGTTCGGTTTTTCCGGGCAGCCTCTTTGCTTATGTTTGTATTTTCCGGTAATTTTTTCAACTTTACCGGAAATCAGAATTTATGAGAGCAGTTTTTTTTGAAAAATTTCAGGGACCCGTGGAGGTGCGCGATGTACCGAAACCAAAGGCATCGGCAGGAAGCGTGGTGGTAAAAGTAGAAGCCACAGGACTTTGCCGCAGCGACTGGCATGGCTGGATGGGACACGATGCTGACATTCAGTTGCCACATGTGCCGGGTCACGAGCTGGCGGGTGTTATTATTGAGACCGGCAAAGGCGTGGAAAATTGGAAGCCGGGCGATCGGGTAACCGTTCCGTTTGTGGGTGGTTGCGGGCATTGTCCGGAATGCAATTCAGGAAACCACCAGGTTTGCGACCACCAGTTTCAACCGGGATTTACCGCCTGGGGTTCGTTTGCAGAGTTTGTGGAAATTCAGTATGCCGATACCAACCTGGTTCGCTTGCCTCACGAAATGAGCTTTGAATCGGCTGCCAGCCTGGGATGCCGGTTTATCACGTCGTTCAGGGCTGTCATCGATCAGGGAAAAGTAAGCGCCGGACAATGGGTTGCGGTGCATGGTTGCGGCGGAGTAGGATTATCGGCTGTTATGATTGCCGCAGCCTGCGGAGCCAGTGTTGTGGCTATTGATATCGATAATGAAAAATTGAAACTGGCACAAACAGCAGGCGCTGGTGTGTTGCTGAATGCCCGTGAAATAAAGGACATACCCAATGTGGTGCATGAAGTAACCGGTCGCGGGGCTCATATTTCCATCGATGCGCTGGGTAGCCAGGAAACCTGTTTCAATTCTGTTTCCTGTCTGCGAAAACGGGGAAAGCACATCCAGGTAGGGTTAATGACCGGAGACCACCAACATCCCAAAGTGCCCATGGACAAAGTGGTGGCACATGAGCTGGAGATCATCGGCAGTCACGGGATGCAGGCATTTCGTTACACTGAAATGTTTGAAATGATTCAAGCCGTTAAATTGAAACCGGAATTACTCATTGGTAAAACCATTTCGCTGAATGATGCTCCGCAGGCGCTTGTGGATATGGATAGGTTTGAAAATTTGGGTGTTACTGTGATAAACAGATTTTAGAAAAAGCAAATGGAAAAACTAAACATTACACTCGTTCAACCCGATATTGTTTGGGAAAACTGCGAATCCAACCTCGAAAAATATTTAGAATTGTTATCGGAGGTAAAACAGACAAACGTTATCATTTTACCCGAAATGTTTACCACCGGATTTTCCATGAACCCGGAAAAGCTGAAGGAAACCATGGACGGACTGTCTGTTCAATGGATGAAAAACCTGGCCAAAGAGAAAAATGCGGCAGTTACCGGGAGTCTCATTATCGAAGAAAACGGCAAATCATTTAATCGTTTTTTGTGGGTTTTTCCTGACGGGAAAATTGAATTTTACGACAAACGCCACCTGTTTACCATGAGCGGCGAGCATTTGCATTATTCACCGGGAAATAGTAAACTGGTGGTTGAATACCTGGGCTGGCGGTTTTGTCCGCTCATCTGTTACGATTTGCGTTTCCCGGTGTGGAGCCGCAATGCCGAAAACTACGATGTGCTGTTGTACGTGGCCAACTGGCCTTCACCCCGCCATCATGTGTGGAAAAATTTGCTGGTGGCACGTGCTATTGAAAATCAAAGTTATTGTATTGGAGTGAACCGCACGGGAACCGACGGAACCGGACTTCAATACCTGGGAGATTCTGCGTTGGTTGATTCTAAAGGGTTTGCTACATTTCTGGGTGAAAAGGAACTAGTAAAATCGTTTGAAATTTCGTACGATGAATTGCATCAGTTCCGGAAAAAATTTCCTTTGCTGGAGGACAGGGATAATTTCAATTTGGGTACAGCGAATTCCAATTCGCTGATTTGAGACATTTGTATAAAACAAAAAATTGGTGAATCGTTCGAATGGATACCTTCGGTAGAATTCGCAGAACCCTAAAACTCAAGCACCATTCCCGTTTTTATTTGCCGGTTTTGAAAAGCATCGTAAAATGCAGCCAGTGCAGGCAGTTCGGTGCAATGCGACGGAAAAATCTGTTTAATTTTGTTTGATTTGAAATATGCGATGGTTTTCCGGGTTTGTTCGTTTTGTTCTTTCAGGTGAAAACCGCCCAAAACAGCTTCCACTGTTGAAATTCCGGTAACCTTTTTTGTCCGCTCCACAATGTTGCAAACCCCTGAGTGAGAACAGCCTGTAATTACCACCAGCTTTTTTTTTACAATGGCTGCCAGTGCCGAATCGTCGGGAATATAATCGTCGTTTCGGAAATCATCCACGAAAGAAGTAGATTGGGCTTCATAATCATTTTTGCGGGGGATTTCACCCAAAAACCAAAGGTTTTCTGAAATCTGCACGGGGTTTTTGGTTTCGGTTAAACTGAACCGGCTTTCAATCTCTTTTCTGGAAAGCGCCAATCCTACCGGCGTAAAATCCTTTTTCCGAAATCGCCTGATAAATGCTCCGGGATGGGCAATCAGCCGTTTGTTTTGAAGATAACGTAATCCGTCGCCGTGATCCCAATGGCCGTGGCTGAGAACAACGGTTTTTACTTCATTTTCAATGTTAATTTCCAGTTGCCGGGCATTTTTCAGAAAAACATCGGAATGGCCGGTATCGAACAGAATTTTTTGGTCGTCGATTTCAATCAGGTACGAAAGGCCATGTTCGGCCAGATATTTTCCACCTGCGGTATTTTCTGTGAGAATAGTAATCTTCATTTTTTACAGTCGATTTTAAATATAAAAATAGCAGCTGAGGCTATGATAACCATGAACAGAGCAAAAAAAGCTTTGAATCCGAAAAGCTGAATCAATGTTCCGCCCAGTAACGGAAAAAGGGCCGGAAGAATGTTGCCGGCGCCGGCAAATCCGGTATAAAGTGCGCGGTTTTCATTGCCTGAAATTTCCAAAAGCAAACCGTTCATGGTCATGGTGTAAAGCGAATAAACCACACCACCTGCCACAAAAATGTATTTCAGCCCGTCGATTCCTGAAATTCCCCAGGCCAGGCCACCCAACAGCAGTGTGAGCGCCACGTTGCTGTAAAGCAATATGTTGTATTTCAGTTTTTTGGCGCCCAGCAAAACCAGCAGGCTCACAAAAACAATCCCGATTACCTTGAACAACAAAAAGTTTCCGGTGTCGCTGCTTTGAGTGTGAAAGGTTTCTTTGGCGTACAAAATCACAAACGGCAGAAACGAAATGGCAATTCCCTGTGTATTAATGAATCCCAGGAAATACAACAGCTTTTTATTCGATTTCAGCTCCTGCTTCATCACATGGATAAAATTTTTCACTCCTGAAATTTTCATGGTGGACGGAACTGTTTCGCGGACGCTCCAGAATCCGCCGGAGGCCACCAGCAGCAAAGCTCCGCCAAAGAAAAACATGAGGGCGTAGTTCACGGGGAAATCCCTCCACACCAGTACTTTTTTTACCAGAAAAGCTGCCCCCAAAACGATAACTCCTGAAATGATCTGGTTCGATGAGAAAAACGTTTTGCGTTTTTGCGGATTGACCGATTTCCCCAGAATATCGTAATAACTCACATTGGCAAAAGCACCGGCCAGCGAAAACAGCGTGATAAACAAAAATGCGAGCCAAAGAACGTATCCAACCTGTTCACCTTTCAGCATAAATAACAATGCGCCCAGCCCAACCAGTGAAAAAATGCGGGTGTTGATGCCCGCGAGCAGGTACTTCTTTTTATAGGTTTGATTGCTGAGGTATGGCGCAAAAAACAGTTGGGTGAAACTGGCGCCGCCCAGCATAATAGCCGTCATAATGCCGATGTGCATCGCTCCACCGCCGGCTTCCACCAGCATGGCCGGGATAATGGTGTCCACATCCATAAAATTCTTGGCCAGCGCCAGAAAACCGGCATGCCACAAAAACGACCAGAAATTACGGTTCGATATATTTTTGGGTAATGTCATGTTCACATCGCTTTAATGTCAGCGAAGATCATGAATTTTTTCGAGTTTTTCCCAAATGGATTTAAATTCCTGCCCCGGTTCTGAGTCCGGAGCAAATTCAACCAGGCTTTTTCCGGCCACCATGGAATCCACCAAACGGGTGTCGAATGGTATTTTCCCGATGAGCGGAATGGATTTTTTCTGCAAAAACTGTTCGGTTTGTGCTGTAATTTCCGGATTAATGTCGTATTTGTTGATGACGGCAAAAACCGGAATGTGAAACGATTCGACCAGTTCCAGCAACCGTTTGGCATCGTGCAGACCCGAAAGCGAGGGTTCGATAACCAGCAGCACTTTTCCGGTTCCTGTTACCGAGGCAATTACCGGACAGCCAATGCCGGGAGGCCCGTCGTTAATGATAAATCGGGCAGATTTTTCGCCGGCAATTTCGCGGGCTTTTTTTCTGATTTCGGTAACCAAACGACCGGAGTTTTCCTCTCCGGCACCCATCCGTGCATGCACCAGCGGGCCAAACCGGGTGTCGGAAACAAACCACATGTTGTTGTTAAACTGAACTGATGCAATAGCATGTTCCGGGCAGATTCGTTCGCACAAACGGCAGCCTTCGCACTGAAAAGGATTCACTTCAGGAATTCCCTGTTCGTTTGGATGAATGGCGTTAAACCGGCAGTGCTCTTCACACAGGCCGCAAACCGAACATTTTTCAGGGTCAATTAATGCTTTGCTGCCGCTGCTGAACTCATGTTTCTCTTTAATTTTCGGGTGAAAAATGAGGTGTAAATCAGCCGCATCCACGTCATTGTCGCAAAACACCGTGTTTTTGGCCAGCGACGCAATGGCTGCAGCTACACTGGTTTTCCCGGCGCCACCTTTTCCGCTCAATATGGTTATTTCCTGCATGTTACTTTTTCAATGATTCTGCGGTACGTTTCTTTCAGTTCCTCCGGGATGTTATTCAACAACTCTCCTGAAGAATACATCCGGGCAAGTTCTCTCGAAAACGGAATTTCTCCCAGCAACTCAATGTTGTTTTCTTTCAAAAAAGTGTAAACATCACCGGAGCCCAGACCTGCTTTGTTCACCACAACACCAAATGGTTTTTGCAGTTCATTCATCAATTCCACAGTGATTTTAAGGTCGTGCAGTCCAAACGGTGTGGGTTCGGTCACCAGAATTACATAGTCGGCGTCAGAAACCGTTTCCACCACCGGGCAACTGGTTCCGGGCGGAGAGTCGAGAATGGTATAATTTACGTTCGGGGTTACTTCTTTTTTCAGCTCTTTGATGAGCAGAGTTTGCATGGCCGATCCCACTTCCAGTCTGCCTTCGGTAAATTCATTCCCGTTTTCTGTAAGGTAGCGGGTGATGACACCCAAAGGATACGGTTTTTCGGTGAAAGCATTTTCGGGACAGGCTACCAGGCAGGCACCGCACGAATGGCAAAGAGTGGTATCCACTTCGGCAAACTGTCGGTTGGCCACTATCGTAATGGCATTGAATTCGCACCACTCCGCGCATTTTTTGCAGAAAGTACAAACCGACGTGTCGATTTCCGGAATATACTGATGAACCTGTTTCTGCTCCAGAGTTTCCAGCGACGAAAAAAACAACGCATCGTTGGGTTCTTCCACGTCGCAATCAACCAGGTGCACTTTTTCATTGTAAAACTTTTTCCAAAAATAAAAAAGGCTCACTGCCACAGTCGTTTTTCCTGTTCCCCCCTTGCCGCTTGCAACTGCTATCTGCATTTTAATCGAATTCAATGGTCGCAGTAATTGGCCGAGAATTCGATGGAATTGTTCAGGTATCCGTTTACCAGTTCTTTGGCTGTTGTTTTTGGAGCTCCCACAAACACATTCACCCCATGTTGGTTGAATAGCTGAATGGCACGGTTTCCCATCCCGCCGGCCAGCACGTCGGTAACGCCAAGGTCGGCCAGCCAGCTTGGCAAAACACCCGGTTCGTGAGGTGGTGGCTGAACAATTTCTTCCGAAACAATTTCTTCGCCTTCCACTTTGTGTAGTGCAAAGTAGTGGCAATGGCCAAAGTGAGCATCCAGTACTCCGTTATCGTCAATGGGAATGGCAATTTTTTTATTCATATTTTCTATTTATCAGGTAGTTTCCTGCTGTTCTCATTATCTATTCAACTGGTCAATCATTTCACCAATGGATTTGTTCCCTTCTTTGGGAATGACCATTTGTATTTTTAGTTTTTCGAGCAATGTTTTGGCTTTCGGTCCAAAATCGCCTGACATTACGCTTTCTGCTCCCAGTTCGGCCACTTTTTCAGCAGTTTTGGTGCCGGCTCCGCCATTAATGTCTTTGTTTACATTTTCAATGAATTCAGTATTTTTTGTTTCCGTGTTGTAAACACAAAGCCAGGCACAACGGCCAAACCTTAAATCGAATTTCGAATTCAGGTTATTCCCTTTGGATGTAATGATTATCTTCATCGTTAAAATATTTTTTCTGATGCAAATTTAGAAATAATGTTTGAAAAGAAAAATAAATTTATGAACTAATGTTTATTTTGTATGGTATTGAATTTTAAAAAACAGCTCTTGCCGGTTTTTGTTTCTCAAGGTTGAAATGCGGCTGGATTAATTGTAGTCTGCTGAAGACTTTTCGCGATGAAAAGTTTTTGTTTCTGTAAAAAAGTTTAAATTTGCAGCGGTTTTACAAAACGGGGTATAGCGCAGCCCGGTAGCGCGCGTCGTTCGGGACGACGAGGTCGTCGGTTCAAATCCGGCTACCCCGACTTTTGAAAGGGTTAAGTTGTTTAAAATCAGCTTAATCCTTTTTTTGTTGCCCGACATTTGCCCGACATCCTGAAAAACTCATCATTTTTGGGGTGTTTTGGGGCTAAAATAAAATGATTAAATTTGTGTATTCCTGTTATGATGATAATAGGTTTAAAAGTTCAAAAAAGGAGAGGTGTAAACTTCTCCTTTTTCTTTGTCTGCTAATTGTCTGCATGGCTGAAAATTCAGCCGTGAAAAAAAGTAAGGGTTGATGTTTATTCCCTGCTGTATGGCAATGATAACACCTTGTTAACGGTAGAGTACAACAAACTGGTGGGCTACAAATGTATGCTGTTTAAACCCATTATAAATCAGTTATTTAATCGGGAAAACTTGTGTTGTTGTCTAAGTTGGTACAATAATGATACTCATTTATTTTCATGTATATCAGATAGTTATTGTTGAAAATAGGTGTTTTATTGTTTTTGTGTTGGACAAAATTGGATTATTTTTACAGGTGAAGACTATGTTGATACTTGTTGTATCCCTTTTGCGACAGGGGATACAATCATTTTAAGAGTAAATAATACTTTTAAAGTAAGAAAGAAATTATTGATACAGATATGGACTTTCCATTCAGAATTGAATTTCTATTATCGTTATTTTTCCTCATTTTTGCCACTTAAAATAAGGGTAACTTTCACCTTCATCTATGTTCCATACCTCATCAAAATCCCAGTGAGGATAGAAAGTGTATTGTTGCATCATTTCAGTTGTGGTTTTGGGGATGCCACCTCTTTTGGTATCATCATCATACTGACCGGAGGTATCTTTATCATAAAAACAATATTCTATTGACATTGGTGAACTGCCAACTAACCCTCCGATACGTTTGATTGAATTATTTATATTAGTTCGTTCAACAAAGCCTGTAGAATAGCTATTTGATATTGTTCCACCTGAGTTATGGCCAACTAAACCGCCTACATAGTCTTCACCTGATACATTTCCTTTTGCATAAGTCTTTATTATTCTGCCTTTATTATCCCCAGTGAGGCCACCAACTCTTTCTTTACCAATAACAATACTTAATGAATAACATAAAATTAAACTGTCAATATTATTACCGGAAATGCCTCCTACATTTGTTATCCCCTCAATTTTACCAGTTGTATAACTTTTTATTACTTTCCCTTTGTTGTCACCAACAAGCCCTCCAACTCTGTATCCTCCCATCACATCACCATTTGCATGGTTACTTTCAATTTTTCCTATATTCCATCCAACAAGTCCTCCTAAATCATTTTCGCCATATACATTTCCAGTTGCATAACAATCAGTTATTTCCATGTTGTTGGAACCAACAAGTCCTCCTAATTCACTTTCGCCATATACATTTCCAGTTGCATAACAATTAGAGATAAATCCATAATTAATTCCAATTAATCCACCCACCATGCTTCCAGCATTGGGATAATTTTCACCTCCACCCACATCTCCTTCTGCAAAACAATTCTTAATTTCACCTGAAGCAGCACCCACCAGGCCACCTAATGAAGAATTACCATTTACTTCCACATTTGCACTGCAGCTGTCAAGTTGAGAACCACCACTCCCTATAAGACCTCCTACATAAGAATTACCACTAACATTTCCTTGAGCATAACAGTTGGTAAGTATCCCACTATATGAACCAGCAAGTGTACCAACTCTCACTGAGCCAATTATGTTAGCGTTATAAATTGAGATATTTTTTAATTCAGCTTGTTTTGTTATTGAAAATAATCCCACAAATTGAGTTTCTTTTAAATCAATTGATAAATTTTCAATTTTAAAACCTTGTCCATCATAAGAACCGGTAAAATAGTTATCGTCTAATCCTATTGGAATCCAATGTCCTTCAGGAATCCAATCTTCACTACTGTAATTACTTAAATCAATGTCTGCTATTTGTTTATAATGCTTATCCAAATCAAATCTAATGCTGTCTAATTGCCCAGGTGTTTCAATTAAGTAAGGTTCAGTCTGAGTACCACTACCTCCTGCAAACTTTTTTTCAGCAGTGACAAATTCTTTAGATTGACTATAGGCTGTACCTTCAATATTGGTAGCATAAGCCTTTAAATAATAGACAGTTTCAGGTTGCAAGCCTTGTAAATTACTTGTAAATTCACCTTTACCTTCACCGTCAGTTGTTTTCCCATCACAATTATCCAAAGTTGGATTTTCAGTGGTGTTCCAAACCACACCACGGGCTGTAATATCTGCACCACCATCATCTGTTATGTTGCCACCACTAATTGCACCGTCAATAGTAATATCAGAAACAGACTTGATGGTAATTGAAGGTAATTCATATTCAATTTCTGGTTCTTTGGGTTCATCATCGGCAGGAACTTCTTTTTCACAACTTAGGACTAAAGAAAAAATAAATAAAAGCAAGATTTGATGGAACCGGTTGGATGATAATTGAAAGTTCATTTTTATTTAAGTTTGGAATTAAGACCGCTAATCTAATTATTTTTCAGGTGATACCATTCAGAAAAAATAAATTAAATGCACTTAAATTCATTTATGTAAATTTCATATCCTAATTTATATTCTCACCAAAATCAAATGAAGGCTTAAAAAGTACATCATTTGTCTTTTGGCTGTATTCCTGCATTAGCTGTTGGATTTTCTCATCCTGCATCATGGTTTCAACATTCTTAAACCCAAATATCTTTTTTGCCATTTCATCGGTGAACATTATCATCGTTTCACGTGTGAGTTTGTTTCTCCGGTGCATCATTTCAATTCCCTGAAAGAAACTTTGGTAATATTCAAAATAGGTATCTTCATCAATCTTTCTCATGGTGCTGTGTTTAATAGTTTCTGGCTGCCTGTTTCACTTTCCGGGTGAGTTCCTCAATCAATTCATTGTTTTTGTCATCCATCTGTTTTGATGCTAATTTTTTGATAAAATCCCGGTGCCTTTGTGCCTGGTGTTTGTCAATTTCCCCTGTTTCCTGCCATTGTTTGATGAGGTTTAATACCTGTGGCTGTCCGGCCTCTAAAATGCTGTATAAAGCCAAATTTTCAGCCAATTCTTTTGTGCTTCCTGTTGGTTTCATGCTTAATAATTTTGAGTTAATTTTCTGAATTGCCAAATATTCCTTTTTCCATCGTCTTATTAGTTCCCTGTAAAACCCTTCATCATAGAGTAACCCGGCTTTGATTTCAGGCCTGTTGAACTGTTTTTTTAACCGGTGTTTAAATCTTAATTCAATTCTCAAAACGTTCCGGTTCCGGTATAGTTCGGGTATTGGTTGCCGTTTTTCTTTCTGTTCCTGTACTTTGCCATAAAACAGTAGCTGCCTTAACTTATTGCTGTAATACAGTCCGTTTGGCTGTGGTAACCGTTTGTAGTGGTTCGCTTCACCTAAAAGGGACAAGTATAAATCAGTTTCATGTTGCATGATAAGGTTGTGGGCTGCATCAATCCGGGTAACATCGGCCAAATAAAAAGGTAAATGAAGGGTATCACTTATTTTTTCAATGGCTCTTTTATAATCTCCTTTTGAAAGTGTTTGGAAGTTATCACCCAGATAGTATTTGCATGTGCTGTCAGATACACTAACCCGGTTTTCTGTTACTTTCACTTTCAGGTTTTCTAAATAACCATTCAGATAATAGCCAAATTCTGTTTCCCCTTCATTGGTTACTTTAGTCAAATGCTGTGGTACTGTTTCCAGAAATGTAGTGCCGGGTGCTGCCTCTTTTTTTAAATTGAAGTCTGTATTGTCATACATGATGGTAACAAAATTTGTGATCAGAATACACCTTAACATAGAGAATAAAGAAAAAGGGGGTTTTTACACCCCCGGTAGTTCCATTTGCAGGGTAACAGAATTTGTTACTGCCTGTTTTCTGAAAAGCTCTATTTCCTCATCGAGTTCACCATCGGCCAAAAGGTTACAAAGAGCTACCCTGTTGTTTTTTTGGCCTCTGCAAACAAAAATTTCAAGTACAGAATCATCATCAGAGAAGATAAACAAAAGGGCATCGGTTGTGTCTTTGGTATCTCCAAATGCTAAATTTGGAAAGTTCTGTATATCCAGCATGTACACACTGGTTATGTTTTTCCCGTTGTTGATTGATTTATCTGTTTTTCTCCTGACTGCCGGGTCAAATCTTTCAGGTATATCAGTATAGTAAAAGAAAAACCGGTTAACTCTTGCCCTCTTTGCTATTGCTTCAAACTTTGGGTAACTGTTTGATGAAGAAATACAATCAAAACGGGGCGTTCTGTTTTTGCTAAACTCCGGCAAACGTTGGCATTTATAATAATCGGTGATAATTTTCATTTCTCACCCCCCTTATGGCTCATCATCCGTTTTATTTCACTCTCCGGGTAGAAAACCCTGGCTCCAATCTTTTTGCTCTCTATCAGCCCCATTTTTGTGTATCGCCAGAGGCTTGTTTCACATATTCCAAACTTTTCAGCAACCTCTTTTCTGCTGTAAACTTTTTCATCATTCTTTTGGAGGAATGTTTTAACTGCCCGGTCTGCTATACTTTCACCAAATTCCATTAGTTGCCCGGCATTGACTGTGAGGTTTATTCCGGGATTTTCTTTTATTAAATTTTCTATGCTTGTCATTGTAATTCGTTTAAAAATTAAAAACTCTGTTTTTGTATTGCAATACTTTCACAAAGGTCTTAATTTAAATTGAATTAAAATGCTTTAAATCAACATGTTAGCCCACATAAATATTTTGGGCAAATTATGGGCTAATTTATAAAGTGTTGATATTGAATTGTTTCTAAAGATGGAGTTGTGTGGGGTGCTTTTTAATAATATCGTTTATTTCTTTCAGAAAAATTCTGTTTGTGTTTCTATCCTTTTCTTTTGGTTCTCGGCTTTTAGGAGTAAAAAACTCTCCATATTCATCAATGAATAATTTTGATGTTTTTCTTTTTTCATCGGCTGTTAAGTTCCTTTGCAACATCTTTTCAATAAACAAATGTAACATTGTTTGATGTCCTCTATATCTTCCTTTTTCATCTCGCCTTTGGCTTTTTTTAAGCCACTGAATAGGTTTTGTAACTGTGTTTGATGAGTTGCTAAATATTGCCTTAAAGTCCTCTGGGTTGCCGCTAATTTGTTTCTCTGACATGAGATTATAAATTTCCTCAACTGTTTCCGGGGCTAAATGTGGGCAGGCAAAACCCATTAATACATTTCCTGATAATTCATGTTTTATTTTTTGATATTCCTTTTCTAAGGATAGCCGACATTCTTCTCTTATACGTATAATATCTTGTTTGAAAAAAGGAAGAATAGGTTTGTTCTTGATAAACTCTTTTACTTCCTCCCTTGCCTCATGGGTATTATTTGATGCTATAATTTTATCATATTGAAAAATGTATTTATTGATTTGATCATTTATGATTTGCTCTGGGATAACTAACTTTTGAATTGTTATAATAGCAGGAGACATTAGTTTGAAGGCTTTATTATCACCTTTATCAACCAAGCAAATACCATAAAGAAAATCATATATCATTTCATTTGATAATACCCTTATCTTATGGAGAAATTGCTTATAGGTTAAAAACATCCATGTTTGGAATGTTTGTTCAGATGCTATTTTTTTTTCAATTAAAGACTTTTGGTAGCCTTTAATGATATTTTCTCTTTCTAATAGCTCATCAGGCTCAAACAGAATCAGTTCATCATTAGAAATAACATTATCTATCATCTTGTCAGATAGATTAGGAAATTCTTCCTTAAAATGTTGTTTTAGGATTTCTTTTTCTTGGTTTGTCATGGTTTTATAGTTTTTTGTTCTCTGATATTTTTGAGATTGTTCATTCTCGTTTTATTTAGCGATTGATAAATGTTCACCGTTTTTCTGCCACATATCCAGTACCTTTTTAGCGTGTTCCTCTCCGCTTACCTTTATGTATTTCAAAAAGGCTTTTTCCGTTCTGTGGCCTGAAATAGCCATTATAGATAAGGTTGGCACACCATCTTTATAGGCATTGGTACAAAAGCTTCTCCGGGCTGTGTGGCTGCTCATTAGTTCATGTTTGGGGTAATTTTTCTCTACTCTCATCCCTTTCTTATAGGTTGTTTTCACAAAAACAGAATTGATTTTTGCAATTTGTGCCGCTTCTTTCAGAAAGTCATTGTATTTCTGGTTGCTTATTGTTTTGGGTAGTTTGCCATTGTACTTGTCCAATATTTCTTTTACTACATTGTAAACCGGGATTGTAACCTTTTTACCGGTCTTTTTTTGTTTTAGAAGTATAAATTCCCCTTGTATTTTTTCAGGCGTTATTTGTTGCAAATCTGAATACCTTACACCTGTCCAGGCTGCCACAATAAATAAATCTCTTACCCTTTCCAGTCCCGGCCTTTGGCTAAAATCATGTTCATAAAACTTTTTCAATTCCTTTTTAGTCAGGTAAATGTTTTCCGCTTCCTCTGAAAGGGCTTTGAAATTCCGGCTCTTGTATTTCATAGTTTTGTTTATTCCCTGCTCTGTTGCATCATTCAGGAATATTTTCAGGGTTTGGATTTTCTTACCTATGGTGTTAACTGCCAAACCTGATTTAATGATATTGCCGTCTTTGTCCTTTTCCTCATAGTTCCTCAAAAAGTCAACAAATTGCTGATAAAATTCCATGTCAATATCTGCAAAATCAGGCTTACTATATTTCTTTGCATATTTTTTCAGGTAGTCAAAGGTAACCTGATATTCCCGCCTCATCTTGTAACATACTGGTTGCCCGGTATCCGGGTTAGTCCTTTTTGTAGAGTTGTCAATAAAGTTCTGAATAAATCCAAACAGGTTAGTATTATCCTGTTTATACTTTGCCGGATTGTGGAATTTATCAATCGTTTCAGTAAACCATTCCCCTGTAACTTTTGATTTATCGGTCAGGCTAAAATATTCATCTTTGATATATTCCTCTAACTTGCTTAAATCCTGTACTTTCTTTTCCCTATTTGTTAGTGCCGCCCTTTGTGCATAAGTCCCGGCTGAATTGCTCCAAAGGTCGGGTTTAACCTGAAATTCTGTAACCGCTGATAAATCAAATTTCCTGCCATTGGAAAACCTTACCCGGATTGTTGCCTCATCTTTTGAATTGCTCTTTTTAGAAACCCTGATAAAAAACTTAATCTTTAAAGCCATGATAATAATTTTAAAAGTTCATATCAAAGATAAAAAATAATTTATTGTTGCCCGACATTTGCCCGACATTTTTTAAAAGGATTGAAATTTATTGCAATGATGGGGATTTTAATCAGTATTGTATTTGTGGGTTAATCTATTGAATGATAGTATTTTATTTTGTATTTATGTTTGATGAGGTGTTTTAACGGGATTGCCTGTATTTTCATAGGTGAGAGTCCGGCTACCCCGACAAACCCCAAAAGTCTGGTATGATAATACCCGGCTTTTTTTATGACCATGTATTGAGCTTGCTCAAAACACATGGGCATGAAAAAGACGGAATGAGTGCAGCGAACAGGCTTTTTGGGTTTAGTTTCCCCCCCCTCCCGGATTCACCAAAAAGTAAATCCGGCTACCCCGACCTTTGAAAGGATTAAATTGTTGGTTTACAGTTTAATCCTTTTTTTGTGTCCCGACATTTGCTCAACCTTTAACAGGGTTTAACACATTGTTTTGTTTTCAGGGCCTGTTGTTCCTGCGAATAAAATGTATTTTTGCACCGCAACAGAAAAGGAATTTATGCAGGTATTTTTTGCCCGGATATGGGATAATGTGAAAAGTGTAATTCTGGAACCAGTGCAGTTCTGGAAACAAAAGGCAGAAGAAGGTGCAAACAGTGAACACTTGTTTACAAGATACTTTCTGCCACTGGTGTTGCTTGCGTCGGCAGCTGTGCTGGCAGGAGAAATCATACGTGGTTCCCGCTTCTATGTAATGTTCCCGGTAATGAAGGGTTTGCGCGAAATGGTGTTGTTTTTGCTCCAGTATTTCATTTCGGTTTTTTTAACCAATCACCTGATAAAAGCCTTCGGCGGAGAAAAAAACATCCGTGCAGTTCGACAACTGATAGTATTTTCTCTTACTCCGTTTTTGCTGGCATCTGTCATTACCGGTTTGTTTCCTTTTCTTTATGTATTTGATGCATTGGGGCTGTATGGATTTTTTATTTTCTGGATTGGGGTGAAAAAACTGCTGACGTTTCCGGAAAGGAAAGAGTCTGGATTCAGTCTGGTGGCTATTCTGGGTAATTTTTTTGTTTTTAGCTTTTTAAGTATTTTTCTATCGAAATTATTATCTGCATTTTTGTAAAGGTTTTAATTTGATTTTAATGCAGATAACTTTAAACAAGGAACTTTAAACTTTAAACTACATTTAGTGGCACATCCAAAATCAAATATCAATATAAAGAACCGAAAGGCGAATTTTGAGTATGAGCTGATTGAAAAACTGGTGGCAGGCATGCAGCTGGCCGGTACCGAAATCAAATCCATTCGTAACGGTAAAGTAAGTATGAACGATGCCTACTGCCAGTTTCACAATGGCGAGCTGTTTGCAAAAAACATTCATATTTCGGAATATGAACTGGGCACCTATAACAACCATCCGGCCAAGCGCGACCGCAAATTGCTGCTCACGAAAAGGGAGTTGCAAAAGCTGGAGCGTAAACTCAAGGAATCGGGGTTGACCATTGTGCCCACCCGCCTTTTTATAAACGACCGGGGATTTGCAAAGCTCGAGATTGCGCTGGCCCGCGGGAAAAAAGTTTACGACAAGCGGGAGACACTTAAAAGCAAAGACTCAAAACGGGAAATGGACCGGATGATGAAATTTTAGTTGCCACACTCAAATCATTGGTTGTTATTTGTTTGCCATTTGGCTTCGGGCTGTTTTCTGCGTCCCTTGCTCACCCCATCTTCCCATTTCCTGCTTCCTCCTACACCACTTCCATGTTTTCTATGGGAATAATTTTATCTCCTTTGTATTTCAGCAGCAGGTTGGCTACTGCCAGCGTGTCTTTTTCGCAGTAGCGCACAATGCGGTCGAGGTCATTCTCTTCCCAGTAAATGCGCGATACCTGGCTTCCGTCAATATCGTCTTTCGGTGTGGGGATATTGAAAAGTTCGCAAAGCAGCGAGAGGGAGGTGTAGTGTTTGTAGTCTCCAAATTTCCATAGTTGCAGGGTATCAATTAAATGGTCTTTTACCTCCCAGGGTTTGGCTCCGGCAATATCGAGTATTTTGGGCAGAGGCAGATTGTTTACAAGGGCGCGCCGGGCAATGTACGGAAAGTCAAATTCCTGTCCGTTATGAGCGCATAGCCTCCGTTTCCCTTTTTTTGAAAAGGCCTCCAAAGCATTGAAAAATTCCTGAATAAGCTTTTTCTCGTCTTCGGCATAGAACGATTTCACCCGGAAGAAAAATTCCCCCTTTTTTTGAAAAACATACCCTGCCGAAATGCAGATGATGCGTCCAAATTCGGCATAAATTCCGGCACGATCGTATAAAACTTCGGCTGGTTCGTCGTTGCTAATCTGAAATTGCATTTTGTGTTCCCAGAGTTGCCTCCATTTTTCATTCAGGCCGTTGTATTCCGGGGCTTGCGGAGCGGTTTCAATATCGAGAAACAGCACTTCTTCAATGTTCAGGTTACGAAGCATTTATTTGTTTTTTAAAATGTGGTTAATATGGTTTGTTAAAATATTGATAGCCACCTGGTTCATTCCACCCTGCGGAATAATGATGTCGGCAAACCGCTTGGTGGGTTCAATGAATTGCAGATGGCTGGGGCGCACGGTTTTTTCGTACCGGTCGAGTACCTGGTTTATGTTGCGCCCCCGTTCGTTAATATCGCGCCGGATAACCCTTGAAAGGCGGAGGTCGGAGTCGCAGTCCACAAAAACTTTTATATCCATCAGTTCGCGCAATTTTTTATGTGTGAGGCACAAAATGCCTTCCACAATAAGCACTTCGCGGGGCTCCACCCGGCGGGTTTCGGGCTGTCGCAAACAACTGATAAACGAATACACCGGTTCCTCGACAGGCTGGCCGTGGCGCAGTTTTTTTACATGGTCGCACAGTAAATCGAATTCTACCGAGTCCGGGTGATCGAAGTTTTTAGCCCGGCGTTCTTCCAGGCTCAGGTGGCCGTTGTCAAAGTAATACGCATCCTGCGACAGCAGGGCAACTTCATTTCTGGAGAAACGTTCTGTAATTTTCCTGACCACAGTGGTTTTTCCCGAGCCGGTACCTCCGGCAATGCCTATTATCAGCATAGTTCCTTTTAGTTTATCGTTAATAATGGTTGAAATTAAAAATTTTGCCTGCACCTGTCCCGGAAATCATTAATTTCGCCGATGAAAAACGAAGGTACAAAAATTCATGCGATATGGTAAACCACATAGTACTTTTTAAACTGAAAGAATTTCCCGGAGAACAGAAAAAGGAAGTTATTGCCGAATTGAAAGAAATGCTGCAGGGACTTCAGCAGAAGATCACCGAAGTAAAATACATCGAGGTTGGCGTGAATTACGAAACCGATTCCAAAAGTTTCGACCTGGCGCTTATTTCTCATTTCGAAAGCCTTGAAGATTTGGATGCATACCGTGTGCATCCCGAACACCTGAAGGTAGTGGAACGGATTAAGGAAACAACAGTTGACCGGGCTGCGGTAGATTACTTTTTTTAATCGCCGCTTAACCTTTAAATAACGGTTTGTGACAGAAACAGATAACAATAACAGAATATGGCAGGATTATACCCTTTGAAATTTAATCCCATTTTTCTTGAAAAAATATGGGGTGGAAACCGCATTAAAACGGTGCTTGGTAAAGATTATGACTTACCCAACTGCGGCGAGAGCTGGGAACTTTCGGCAGTGGAAGGCAATGTTTCGGTGGTGAGGAACGGGTTTCTGAAAGGAAATAACCTGACCGAGCTGGGGGAAGTTTACATGGGCGATCTGCTGGGAGATAAGGTTTATAAAAAATTCGGTATTGAGTTTCCGTTGCTTTTCAAGTTTATCGATGCCGATGCCGATCTTTCCATCCAGGTGCATCCCGGCGATGAACTGGCTGCAAAACGGCATAATGCGTATGGCAAAACTGAAATGTGGTATGTGATACATGCCGAAAAGGGAGCCCTCATCAACTCAGGCTTAAACCGAGAGATAACCCGTGAAGAGTATATCGGATTCCTCGAAAAAGGCAAACTCACCGAAATACTTTGTTTTGAAGAAACTTTTCCCGGCGATGTGTTTTTTATTCCGGCAGGCAGAATTCATGCCATCGGGAAAGGAATACTACTGGCTGAAATTCAGCAGACTTCCGACGTTACTTACCGCATTTACGATTATGAGCGGAGAGATAAAGAAGGGAAAATTCGAGAATTACATAACGAATTGGCCTTAGATGCCATCGAGTTTGCTTACCACAGCGAATATAAAACGAAATACGAAGCAGAAAGCAACAAGTCATCCGAGATTGTTAGTTGCCCCTATTTTACCACCAATATGCTCCGGTTCAATCAAAAGCTGGAAAAGGACTATCATCAGCTCGATTCGTTTGTGGTGTATATGAACCTGAAAGGTAGCTTCAGTATTATATTTGAAACAGGAACAGAGGTGGTTGAGCAGGGCGAAACCGTATTGATTCCGGCAAGCCTTGAAAATTTTTACCTGGTACCGCTTACCCCGGAAGTTGAAACCCTGGAAATTTACATTAAGTAGTTTTTTGTCGGCAGTTTTAATTTTTTTTACCAATTTTAACCCACGGAAAATATTCCTTATGGAGATAAAAGATGCCCGTTTTGTAATTAGTAATACCGACGTGGAAAGATGTCCCCGTCCCGACAGGCCGGAATATGCTTTCATCGGGCGTTCCAATGTGGGAAAGTCATCGCTGATAAATATGCTCACCAACCGTAAATCGCTGGCGAAAACATCGGGAAAACCTGGTAAAACAAGGCTCATTAATCATTTTTTAATAAATGATACATGGTACCTGGTGGATCTTCCCGGTTACGGATATGCGAAAATCGGGCGTCGGGAAAGCAAAAAGTGGGGTAATTTCTTTCGGAATTATATCCTTACCCGTGAAAATCTGTTTTGCCTTTTCGTTTTGATCGACTCGCGACACGATCCGCAGCCCATCGATCTTGAATTTATGGAGTGGCTGGGAATAAACGAAATACCTTTTGCAATTATTTTTACAAAAACCGATAAGCTGAAGGAACAGGAGTTGGAGGACAATATGAAAAATTATCAGCAAAAAATGCTGGAGACCTGGGAAAGTATGCCGCCCTGGTTTGTTTCTTCTGCTCAAACAGGCCACGGACGCACTGAAATATTGAAATACATTCAGAATATTAACCAAACAAGCCAAATACCGTGATTCGGAAAAAACGATTTAACGCATTATTTCATAGTAAAAAAAGTGGGAATGACTTACCTTTACAGTATTTTCAAAACAATAACAAAAACAACATACCTATGGGCAGTAAAAATCATCCTTTAAAAATTTTTTCGGGACGGGCCACACAGTATCTGGCTGAAAAAATATGCGACAGCCTCGATGTGGATTTGGGACAGACCTCGTGCCCCGTTTTTTCCGACGGCGAGTTTGAACCCTGCTACGAAGAAACCATACGTGGTTCGCATGTGTTTATTGTGCAATCGACACCTCCACCAGCCGAAAACCTGCTGGAACTGCTTCTGCTGATTGATGCCGCCAAACGAGCCAGCGCTTCGCATGTGGTGGCCGTTATCCCTTATTTTGGGTATGCCCGGCAAGACCGCAAAGACAAACCCCGCGTTTCCATTGGTGCCAAGCTGATGGCCGATTTGCTCTCGGCTGCCGGCATCGACCGCGTGATAACCATGGACCTTCATGCCGACCAGATTCAGGGGTTTTTCGATGTCCCGGTCGATCACCTCTACGCTTCTGCTTTGTTTATTCCATTTATCAGCAAAATGGGACTGGAAAACCTTACCATTGCCTCGCCCGATGTGGGGGGAACCAAACGGGCCAACACCTATGCCCGCATGTTGCAAACCGATATGGTGATTTGCCACAAAACAAGGGCAAAAGCCAATGAGGTGAATAGCATGACCGTTATTGGCGATGTGAAAGGCAAAGATGTGATAATTGTTGACGACATGATTGATACAGCCGGAACCATTACAAAGGCAGCCAATCTGATGAAGAAAGAAGGCGCCAATTCGGTACGTGCCTTTGCCGCGCATGGAGTACTCTCGGGACCGGCCATCGAACGCATCGAACGTTCAGTGCTGGAAGAGGTCTATTTTACCGATTCCATCCGTACGAAAGAGGCCAGCAGCAAAATAAAATATCTGACCGTTGCCGATGCCCTGGGCGAAGCCATCCGAAGGGTGTATAAAAATCAGTCAATAAGTTCGTTATATTACCGCTAATTTATATCTTTGCACCGCTTTTTCCGAAAAAGCAGGAGCATTTAGGGTGAACCAAACCTGTAATTTCTTATAAATCACGAAATTTGGGTTTGCTCGCTTTTAGTTATGCATGCTGTTTGTTCCGCTCCCGATAGCTGTCGGGATTGCGGAAAGGACTGAGTACCATAATTATTAACGTAAAATTTTTAAAATGAAATCATTGAAAATCGAGGGACAGAAAAGAGAAAACCTCGGAAAAAAAGAATCGAAAAGATTGCGCCAACAGGGTATGGTTCCCGGCGTATTGTACGGAAAAGACGAAGTAATTCATCTGTCTGTTCCTTTCAGCGACCTCAGACCATTTGCCTACACTCCCAACGTGTACCTGATTGATCTTACGGTTGACGGTCAAACCTACCAGGCGATGATTCAGGATATTCAGTGGCATCCGGTTGAAGAACAAATGCTGCACATCGACTTCCTGAAAATTGAAGAAGAGATACCTGTGAAAATAGATATCCCCATTCAGTTTACTGGCCTGGCCAAAGGGATTAAAGCGGGGGGTAAACTTAAAACCAACATGCGTAAACTGCGTGTGAAAGCATTGGCCCAACACCTGCCCGATGTGATTGAAATTGATGTAACAAAACTGGCCATTGGCGACAGTATTAAAGTGGAAGAATTGCATCGTGATAATTTGGAATTCCTCAATAACAAATCGAATATGATTGTTGGTGTGGTTTCCACAAGAGTAGCTCAATCGGCTATGTTGTTGCCGGAAGATGAGGAAGAAGAAGGTGAAAGCGAAGGCGAAGCTGGCGAAGAAGGCGGTGAATCTCCTGAAGCTGCCGAATCATCAGAACAATAAAAACTGACTATTTGTGAAGTATTTAATTGCAGGGCTTGGAAACATTGGCCCGGAGTATAAAAATACACGTCACAACATTGGATTTCAAATATTGGACGCTCTGGCCGGGGCGTCCAATATTGCTTTTAGTGATAAACGCTACGGTTTCGTTGGCGATTACAAATATAAAGGACGAAACTTTCTGCTGCTGAAACCCACAACGTATGTGAACCTTAGCGGACGAGCCGTAAACTACTGGCTGCAAAAAGAAAAAATTCCGTTGGAAAATATGCTGGTGCTGGTGGATGATTTGGCGCTGCCCTTCGGAACCCTGCGGGTAAAAGCCAAAGGCAGTCATGGAGGACATAACGGGCTGCGCAACATCACCGAAGTGCTGGGCCGGAACGATTTTGCGCGGTTGCGGTTCGGTATCGGAGATCAATTTCATCCCGGCTTTCAGGTGGATTACGTGCTGAGTGAATGGACAACAGAAGAAAAAAAACAACTCCCCGAAAAAATAGACAACTGCATCGAAATTATCCAAAGCTTTGGAACCATTGGTGTTGAGCGCACCATGAACTTTTTCAATAAAAGGAAGTAACATGGCTGAACATGTCAGGATAGACAAATGGCTGTGGGCGGTAAGAATTTTTAAAACACGTAGCCAGGCCACCGAAGCCTGCAAAAAAGGCAGAGTTATCGTGGGAGATCTACCCGTAAAAGCTTCCCGCGAAGTGCATCACGGAGAAGTGATACAGGTGCGAAAACCACCGCTTACACGAAGCTACAAGGTGCTTGGACTGGCTGAAAAACGGATGGGGGCAAAACTGGCGGTTAATTTTGTGGAAGATATTACTCCTTCCGAAGAACTTGAAGTTCTGGAAATGCAAAAACAGATGAACTGGAGCCAGCGACAAAGAGGCGCAGGCAGGCCCACTAAAAAAGAACGCCGCAAACTCGACGACTTCTTCGATTTATAGGTACATTTGATTGTTCGTAAACTGCTTTGTACCCATTGGAATTTTTAGTTTAATTAAAATTGTGCACATGCTGGTAGCCAAACAAAAACGAAAAGAGAACATTGCCGAATACATTTTGTACCTCTACCAGGTAGAAGACCTTATAAGGGCTTTTCATCTCGACAGGGAATTGATTAACGAGAATCTGGTGAGTCGCTACCAGGTGGAAAAACCAGAAAAAGAAGAACTTTCGGCCTGGTACGAAAATCTGGTGTTGATGATGGAAAAAGAGGGAAGGCAAAAAAAAGGACATTTACAGTTTATCACAAACCTCATCAACGAGCTTAACGAGTTTCATTTGCGGTTAATACAAACCGAATCGGTACCCGTGTATGTTGCTGTTTACAAGGCTGTGGCCGGGTTGCTGGCTGAGCTGAAGCAGAAAAACAAATCGGCTGACAATGAAGTGCAGGTTGCCATCGACGGCGTTTACGGGTACCTGTTACTGAAAATCCAGAAAAAGGAAATCACTCCCGAAACAAAAGATGCTGTTAAGCAAATGAGCCATTGGCTTTCGGAGCTGTCCCGGTTGTTCAAAGATTACGAAGCCGGCGACTTAGAGTTCTAAATCGTGTGCTTCGGGAAAATATTTTCGCTCATCGGGTGAAGGAATCCTGCACGTTGATTTTTTACCGAACCAGCGATACCTGTTCCGGGCAACCCACCGGTAAATGCAGTTTCGCCAACGCAACGGTACAACCCTGAATATTCCGGCTAAATTCCACGGGAAAGGTAGCATCCGGGCTATCTTAATTGCAGCCTCCGATTCCATGTACATATTACCGCCGTGTAAAAGTGCCACCGAATCGGGCATTTCAGGCAATCCGAAATGTTGTTTTATCAATTCGCCGGCTTCTGATTGAAGGGGAACAAACCTGAACTTTTTCAATTTGTCCCTTTTCAGAATGAAATCAACAGTGCCGTTACACAGGTTACAAACACCATCGAACAGTATTACTGGATTCTGCATCATAGCGGAGGGATTTTCCCAGGCTTTCCGGACGCTTTCATTATGGTGGCCTTTCGTTCATTCTGCCTTCTCTTTTGCAGCTTTTTGTTCCTTATCCTGTTCGTATTTCATATCTTTCAGGTAGGCCCAAATCATCAATCCGGCAACAATCGCAAAACTAACAGGCACCATGGGGTTTAATCCGTCAGCTACACCTTTTCCGTAGGAGTGCAGCCCCGATAGGTAGTAATTCACGCCAAAATAGGTCATAATAACCGAACCAAGCCCAAGGATTGATGCCAGGTTGTAATTGTAAATTCCTTTCAGCGAAGGTATCAGCCGCATGTGAACAATAAACGAATAGATGATAATGGTAATCAGTGACCAGGTTTCTTTCGGGTCCCAGCCCCAGTAACGGCCCCAGCTTTCGTTAGCCCAAATTCCGCCCAGGAAGGTGCCAATGGTTAGAAAGTACAATCCAACAGTGGCCGACATTTCGTTAATGGTGGTGAGCTGGTCGATAAACAGATTCACCTTTTTTTCGTTTTGATTTTTTCGAAGCACAATAAGAATAAGTACCAGGATGCCAAGGAAGGCACTTAGGCCAATAAATCCGTAACTGGCGGTGATTATGGAAACATGAATGGTAAGCCAGTACGATTTCAATACCGGAACCAGCGGAGTAATTTCCGGATTCATCCAGCTCAGGTGGGCCACAAAAAGCGAAATGCCCGCCAAAAAAGCAGCTGTGCCAATAACCATGGGGTATTTTCGTCCGAAAATGAACCCGGCAAGCATGGCAGCCCAGGCCACATAAACTACCGACTCGTACCCGTTGCTCCAGGGTGCGCGTCCGGCAATGTACCATCGCAAAATAATTCCTGCCGTATGCACCACGAAGAGCAGCAGAATGACCAGAAAAAACGATTTTTTCAGCAACACGGGCAGTGGCTTCAGCCTGAAAATATTTACAAACAGCACAAACAGCAGCAGAAATCCAAAGGCCAGGTAAAATGGAAAAATACGTTCAAATGGATTTACTTTATTGTACAGAATCTCAGACCGTTTTTTGGTTTTCGAAGGCAGTAAATCGCCCCCGTATTTATGCTGAAAATGGTCGATTGCATTCAGCACCTCAAGAGCTTCGGTTTTGTTTTGGCTGGTAATGGATTGCAGCATCAAATTCACTCCGTTTTTAATAAAAATGGAATCGCCGCCCGTGTATTCTTCAGCGCTATTTCCGGGCGAATACCAGGGGTCTTCAATGTTTTCGCGCGGGAAAATAGCAAACAGAGAACCTCGGAATACCATGAAACAGATGCTTACCCGCTCGTCGAGGTAAATGAACTCCTTTTCCACCCGGTTGCGAAAAGCAGCGGGTTTGTTGAACGCTGCCCGCACCTGTTCGCCAATAATGTAGTTTCCCTGTTCGTCGAACAGTTGCTGAATAGAAATGGTTTTTCCGGGAATTCCCAGCTGTTGTGCCAACGATTTGTTGGCCACCCTGATGAATGGCAGCGTTTGCCAAACTTCCGGGTAGGCCATCATGCTCAGCACCACTTCGTCCGGCGATTTTCCGTAAAGGGATGATTTTCGGGCTACTTTGCGAACAATTTCGCTGTTCAGCGTGCTCAATGGTTCAATACGCCCATCGACACCCTGCACCCAAAGCTCACTGAAGTTTTTGACCACTTCGCTGTCGATGGATGGAATTCCGGCGCCAACACCTGTCTGTGCGGTGGCTCCGAATGTGAACCCTACAACAAGAATTGCGGTTGCAGTTATTTTGGTTGAACTCTCTTTCAGCCTCTGTGCCAGGTGCCTGAAATACGAATTTTTATTGATAAGAGAGAGAATGAAGCCCAGCGTGAGCATGGCATAACTGAGATATGAAATCCATGTCCCCCATAAATCGTAATTCACCGAAAGAATAGTACCCTGTTCGTCTTGGTCATACGACGACTGAAAAAATTTATATCCTTTATACAGCAATGTGTTGTTCATATAAATGCGCACATCACGTTCAACCCCTTCCACTTCATCAACGAGTACTACCTCGGAAGCATACGAGGAGGGAGAGTCGGAACCGGGATATCGTTCCAGCTGAAATTCTTTCAGGTAAAGGCGAAATGGCAACTGAATGGGTTTGGCACCGTAGGCCAGTTTCAGAGTTGCGTTGGCCAGGGGCACCTCTACGGTATCTGCCTCCATATTGGGGTGTCCGAAAACCGGAACCGTTTGTTGCCTCACTCCGTCTGAAATCTGCACCATCACCGCATGTTCGTGCGTTTCATGCGAGCTTTTTACTGCGGTAAAAGATGCACTGGGAAAGAAATCCCTCACCAGAAACCGGAATTCATCCTGGTTGTAAAGAAACATTTTTTTTATGGCTATGGTGTCGCCGGGTTCGTATTTGGTGGTTTCCTGACTGGCCATCGTGCTCTCTTCCACAACAATATCGGAGATTAACAGCAGCTCGCCATTCTGAATAAAAAAGCGAAGCGGTGTTTCTCTTTCCGATTGAAAACCAGCCGTTAGTCCGGGGTAATTCAATACATCGCCCCTGCGAAAAATGAAAGATTGCATGCCCTGGCGTTCGGGAGAGGAAAAAACAAAATCAAGTACAGGTTCGCCCGATTCTGAAGGGATGGCTTTGCGCTCGGCATGAGAAATGAATCCAACGGTTTTCACATTGATTTTTTGGCCACCCACTTTTAGTTTTGCTGAAAACTGTTTTGGAGTAAGTTCCGAAAATCGTACATCTTCCTCTTTGGTTTCATTGTTCACTCCGGCAAAAAAGGAAGCTTCGGAAGAGAGGATAAAATCCGTGCTCTCGTTTTCGCGGATGTGCATGGTACCTTCGAAACTAAGCCAGCGGGTTACTGCAGCTCCCAGAAGCATTACAAGAAAAGCCAGATGAAACAGCCCTAAGGTAAACCGCCGCTTGTTAAGCAGCCTGTATTTAATCAGGTTGTTCAGCAGGTTGAGGGCAAACAGCCCCCAAAGCGCCTCGAACCACCAGGCATTGTAAACCAGCGAACGGGCCGCCGGCGTGCCGTAACTGCTCTCCACAAACGTAGCGATAGCCATGGCAAATGCCAGGGTTAAAAATAAAAATGCCATAAATGGCAACGAAGTAATAAACTGATATATTTTCTTCATTTCTCCTTGTACTTAAAAGGCGATGAAAATAGCTCATTTTGCTCAAACCACAAAAAAGACAAAGAAGTATTTTTTAAAATCAAATTTAATTATTCATATAGTTAGATGTTTGTTAAAGATATTTAAACGGCTGACTGGCTTTTCTGCTATTAGCTAATTTTTTGCTTTCTTTATGTTTCCGAATTTTTTAGGAATATGAAACAAAAATCGTGTATTGTTTTTTGCCGGTGTGGCGCCGGTATAATTTCTGTTAATGAGTTGAATGAAATTGCAGAAAGCTTGAAAAAAATGGATGTTCAGGTTTATGAACTACATGATTTGTGTGCTTATTCAATCCAGGGGCAAGATGCATTAAATGCCATTGACCATAAATTTCAGCGGAAAATAATTATTGCCTGTTATCCGCGTGCCGTTAAAAATATGCTCCGGCAAGGTGGGGTGAATTTAGGAGATTTCGATGTGTTGAATTTCAGGGATTTATCTCCGAAAGAAATTTTTTCGGAATTGGAGACCAAATATAAGATACCCCAGGGTGAAGCACGCTATGATGTTGAAATCAGCACACTTGATGTTCCTGCATGGTTTCCGGTAATTGATGAATCGCTGTGCACCCTTTGCGGAAAATGTGCACGATTTTGCCTGTTCGGTGTTTATTCGTTCAATAAAAAGAGTTTGAAAGTGGTGAATCCACTGGCCTGTAAAAACAAGTGCCCTGCCTGCGGACGTACGTGTCCTGTCTCTGCCATCATGTTTCCACGCATCGATGAAAAATCGGCGCTGGCGGGTGCAGAGCCTGATACAGTAAGTAAAACTACCGGAGAAGAAGGTTTGTTTGTAATGCTGAACAATCGCAACCGTAACCGGAAAAACATTTTCAGGCAAGGCTTGTTACAACAGGCAGAAGACGAACGCCGAAAGGCGCTTGAAGAACTGAAGGCCTCAATAAAAAACCAGAAATGATTTTAAATAACAGAAACGATATTGACAAAGCGTTTATGCTTTGTACCTTTGATTTATTGAAAGAATGCTGAGACGAATTATAAAAAATACCGACAAAAGATGCCTCTGGAAAATGGTTTACAATCTGGGTTTCAAAGGAACACTCAGTTTTAACAGATTTCAGCGACGGCTTAAAAAGGGGGAGTTTTTCCCTGCGTTTCATTTTATTTCGGTAACCGACGACTGCAACCTGAATTGCCAGGGGTGCTGGGTTACCGGGAAAAAGGAGAAGCACCGGCTTGAGCCGGAACAGTTGAACCGGATAATTGAAGAAACCAAGGCCAAAGGTTCTTATTTCTTTGGTATTTTGGGAGGAGAGCCGCTGATGTACAAACCGCTTTTCGATGTTTTCAGGAAACATTCCGATTGTTATTTTCAGCTTTTCACCAATGGCACAATGCTCACTCCCGATGTGTCCGAACAGTTGCGCCAAACTGCCAACGTAACTCCGCTCATCAGTTTCGAGGGAGATGAGCAGGTGGCCGATGAGCGACGCGGAGGAAAGGAAGTATTCCGCCGGACATGGGAAGCCATTGACAACGCAACCGCTGCAGGACTTTTTACCGGAGTGGCCATGAGTGTATGCAAATCGAACCTGGAGCTGGCACTGTCACCTGATTTTATAAACAAACTGATTGAAAAAAATGTGGCCTATTTGTGGTATTACATTTATCGCCCCGTGGGAGAAAACCCTATGCCCGAGTTGGCACTTAACAAAGATGAAATACAGCATTTGCGGGAATTTATGGTACAGGCCCGGGCAAAATTCGATATCGCCATTATTGATGCCTACTGGGACCATAACGGCAATGGCCTGTGCCCTGCTGCATCGGGGCTTAGCCACCACATCAATGCTGCCGGGTATATAGAACCCTGCCCGGTAATTCAGTTTGCAGCCGATAAAACAGGCGAAAAACCGCTGGAAGAATTGTACCGCTCTTCTGCCTTTCTGAATGAAATAAAAAATGAGATTCCGAAGAAAACTACCGGTTGCGTTATTATGGAAGACCCGGCCTGGATTGTTGAAGTAGCTGAAAAGCATGGAGCCATCGACACATCGGGCAGAGGAAATGAAGCAGAACGTTTACGTAAAATGCCCCCGGTACCCAGTCATGGTTCGGGAACACCTGTTCGCGAAAGCCGCTGGATTTACCGGTTTGCCAAAAAGAAAGCTTTTTTTGGATTAGGCGCTTATGGATAAGAATATGATGGAAGTGAACCGCATACTGAAAGTACCCCCACAAACCGAAATCCGTAATGAGTTACGGACCAGGGTTCGCTCGTTTATTGCCGGAAATCCCGTGCTTCCACCTTCCAATTTGGAAACATTGGAGAACCTCGCCAAGGAAATTTTGGGTAGTTCGGGTTTAAACGGAGAGTTTTTGGATTTTACCATTGTACTTCTGGGAAATGAAATTTGGCGTGATACAGTGATGGCTACGCCATTTCACCGGCGACTGCTGCTTTTACCACAATGCCTGCGCAACGATACCAAATGCCAGGGAGTGTTCGACGAGCTGGGCCTGATTTGCGCCGGCTGCCGTAACTGCCGTATCGATTCTATTCTGGATAAGGCAGAAAAACTGGGCTACACTACTCTCGTTGCTGAAGGTACAACAGCTGCCATCGGTTTGGTGGAAGAGGGGGCCATCGATGCGGTAATCGGTGTAAGTTGTATGCCTGTGCTGCAAAAATCGTTCGGACCGGTTGCCCGGGCAGCGATGCCGGGAATAGCCGTCCCTCTGCTGGGCGATGGATGTGTTAACACCGTCGCAGATTATAACTGGCTGTTCGAAGAGATGGAAACCTGCACCGGCGACTATTGTAACAAACCACTGTCAGTTTCCCTGCTAAAAAATCAGGTGACCGATTATTTTCAGTCTCCGGTGTTAAATTCCTTTTTCCAGGCCGAAAACGAAACGGAAAAACTGGCCCTGAAAATGATGGGAATGGGCGGACAGCGGATACGTCCTTTACTTGCAGTTATGGCTTACCAGGCTTATGCCGAAAATCCTGTGGATGAACTGCAAAAGCAACTGGCCGTTATCATCGAATGTTTTCACAAAGCTTCGCTCGTACACGACGATATTGAAGACGATGAGGAAACCCGTTACGGCGAGCCGGTTTTACACCGTACCAGTGGTATTCCCACTGCCATAAATGTAGGCGATTACCTCATCGGAAAAGGGTACAGGCTTCTGTCGCAGACAAATATTGAGTCTGGTATTTTAGCTGAATGTTTGTCGGTAGTAGCTGCCTCACACACGAATTTGGCAGAAGGTCAGGGGGCCGATATTCTGCTGAATTCCACTATGGCTGAAAAATCAGTGGACGATGTGCTGCATATTTTCAGGCTGAAAACCGGAGAAGCCGTAAAGGTGGCGTTGCTGATTGGCGCTATTGCCGGTAAAGCTTCCCGTGCAGAACAAATGCTGCTGGCACAATTTTCGGAGTACTTCGGAATTGCTTACCAGATTCGTGACGATTTGAATGAATACCGGGATGAATCACACACGGGCCATCTGTTCGATTTCCCGTTTTTGCTGGCTTTGTTGAAAGAAGAATTTCAGGATGGTGGTTATGCATTCCGCCAGATGTTGACCGATAATAGTCTGTCGGTTTTCAGGGAAAACATGAAAAACTTTAATGCCGAAGAAAAAGCGGAACAATATCTTCTAAAATATGTGAAGCAATGCTACACCGACCTTGATAACCTGAAAAATCAAAAGCTTCGGCTGGGATTGTACAATGTTATGGGTAAAATTTTCAAAGAACAGGTGCGTGAATAAAAAGAACCCGGATATTCCTGTTTATCATAGCTTTATCGGGTTTGTAAAAAGAGGGTCGGATATGCTCGGTAAAAAAAACCAGAGAGAACTGACCGCCTTTGTAAAAGCAAATCAGCACTCCGGAGGAGGTTTTACTGACCGTGCCGGAAATCCCGATTTATATTATTCCCTGTTTGGCGTTCTGCTCGCCTCTGCTATGGATATGACCGGGACTTTGGAAACCCACAAACAGTTTATCAAACAGAAATTAATACAGAATAAGAATCCCGTAGATGATTTTGTTGTCATGCTTATTCAGGATTTGCTTTTTGGAAACGAATACAATCGACCTTCCTTTTATAAGATACTGAAACTGGCTTTCGGTAAAAACAGGGGAACCAGCTTTTTTTACAGGCTATTTTTGTTTTTGCTTGTAACTGATGCGTTTTACAGTAGAAAGGTTACCGGAATATTTGCGCAGTTGGGTTTAATTTTTTATACTCTGCCAGCTGAATCGCCCTGCAGTGTTTTTGCTGCATATACGGTTGCGCGTGAAAAGGCAAATATGAAAACACAAAAAGAAAAACAAAAGCTGTTTTCTTTTTATGAGGAAGCAAAGGGTTTTAAAGCTTTTTCTGAAGCAAGTGAGGCCGATATGCTTTCAACTGCGGTAGCACTTTTTGCACTGAAAACAACAGACGCCGATTTACGGATGGTGGCGCCCGGCTGTCTGAATTTTATTCAGCAAAATTACGATAACGGCGCCTTTCTGTCTGGCACGGGCGATAAAGGGCGCGATTTGGAATATACGTTTTACGCATTAATGGCATTGGGAACTTTGGTATGATACAGAAAATCGATTTGGAAAAACGTTTAAACGAGCTGGGGCAGCGGCTGGTATCCGGGCTCAGGACCGAGGGATACTGGGAAGGAAGGCTTTCTTCGAGTGCGTTGGGTGTGGCTGTAGCTGTGGCAGCACTTCATTTCGACGATCCGCTTGCTAACCGGCAGGAAATTAGTCGTGGGCTCAATTGGCTGAAAGCAAACATCAATACCGACGGGAGTTATGGCGATACGCCCGAAAGTCCGGGAAATGTAAGCACCAGCCTGCTGGTTTATGCAGCATTGAATCTTTATGCAAAAAGCGATAAGACCATTCGCAATACCCAACAGCAAATTGAAGGGTATCTTCATTCCTGCGGAATTGATGTAAAATCGGCGCAGGTGGCGGAATTTATTTTGGCGCATTACCAGAAGGACTATACTTTTTCGGTGCCCATTCTGGCCATGTGCGGGCTTTGTGGTGTTCCCGGCGAAGGAGCTTTCAGGCATATTCCCCAGCTTCCTTTCGAGTTGTCGTTAATGCCCCGTCCTTTTTACAGGCTTCTGAATTTAAGCGTGGTCAGCTATGCCATTCCGGCGCTGGTGGCAGTAGGAATAGTTATTTTCAAGAAGAAAAACTCCAATTTAGTCTGGCGGACAGTTCGCCGGTTTTCCATTCCCAAAGCCCTTGGGATTTTACACCGCATGTTACCGGAAAGCGGGGGATACCTTGAAGCCATTCCATTAACGGCTTTTGTGGCTCTGAGCCTTATAAATGCAGGATATTCCAACACAGAAGTAGTAACCAAAGGCATCCGGTTTTTAAAGCAAACACAGCGAGAAGATGGCGGCTGGCCTATCGATGTGGATTTGTCCACGTGGGTTACAACGCTATCAGTCATGGCTTTTAGGTCAAGCCTCGATGGGTTTTTGCATACCGATTTGCAGGACAAAATTGCTGATCATCTGCGACTGATACAAAACGATAAAGTGCATCCGTTTAACGGAACCAGGCCCGGAGGATGGGGTTGGACAAATTATCCCGGGTCGGTGCCCGATGGCGACGACACACCGGGAGCCATTTTGGCCTTGCTGAAACTGGAACCTGCCGGCAAAGTGAAAAATGAAATCCTGAATGGTTGCAGATGGTTGTTCCGGCTGCAAAACAACGATGGCGGCTTTCCTACTTTTTCCAGAGGATGGGGCAAACTACCCTTCGACCAAAGTTGTGCCGATTTAACCGGACACAGCCTTCTGGCAATTTCAACGGTACTGGAGGTTTATCAGGATGAACTTTCCGGCAGGCAAAAAAAAAGGTTGCAAAAGGTGTTTGAAAAAGCACTACATTACCTTGAAAAACACCAGCGCAGTGATGGCAGCTGGCTGCCCTTGTGGTTTGGAAACCAGATGACAACTGACCATACCAACCCGATTTACGGAACAGCAAGAGTGCTTACCTACCTCAAAGATGCCATGACACATACCTGGCTACCTGAAACACTGGCCAAAAGGTTGAAGCCAATGAAAGATAACGGAACAACATATCTGGTTTCAGTTCAAAATCCGGATGGAAGCTGGGGCGGCAATAAAAACATCACAGGAAGTATCGAAGAAACTGCACTTGCCGTCTCTGCACTTGCTTCGGCTGAAAATCTGGAGGTTTGCAAAAAAGGTTTGGACTGGCTCGATGATTATTACCGGGAAAACGACATGAAAGCTGCACCCATTGGACTTTACTTTGCCTCGTTGTGGTACGATGAAGAATTATATCCCACAACAGCCTATCTGGAAGCCATTTCAAGAGTGCTGGAGTTGATGTGAAATTTAAACCCCGGAATTTCAGATTACCTCATTATCCGTTTGTCAAGTTCCAGCCGATAAACTTTCCAGGTCAGCATTTTAAAATTTTCTGAAAGCGGATTAAGTACAAAATTGAGTGAGGTTTTATCCACAACAGAAGGAATGGCAAAACATAAAATGCCCGATTGAATCAGGCTTGTTCCAAACTCCTGGGTTGTTTTTTTGAATGGAATGGCATCCCAGTTTTCCGGGAGTTCTTTCATTTCCGGTTTTAAAATTAATCGGTCGGGGCAGTCAAATTCCATTATGCTGTAAAGGACATAACGCTCGGAAGCAAAAAGTTCCGGGTCAACGGTTAATCTTTCCAGTAGTGCCGAAGCAATGGTGCCGCACCCGTACAAAACAGCATAACCCGGAAGATTCCAGCGCCCGCCGTAAATTTTGGCTCCCTCGCCGCTGGTGTCGCAAAATTCTGTTCGTGCAATCCGGTAAACAATCATATAGCAATGCCGTGCTGCAACCGCATAATTTCAGCTTTCAACAAACCAAGGCCTTCAGAAACATCGATAAGTTCAATGGGTTTTCGGTTTCCAATGCTGAAAAGGGGCCTGGCCATCCAGCGCCTGAACCCTTCCTTTCCAAAATAAGAGATTCCCAATGCATACAATTCGGCAAGCTCATACATTTTTTCAGACTGAATAACCCCGAAAACATTTTTTCGCTGAATTGTTTTTGCAGAAACACCCAGCGCTTCTGCCAGTGTATTGTTGTCGAGACCGGTAATTTCCTTTAACCGGTCAAATGATTTCCGGCTAAGCCCTTCCCTGAAAGTGTCAACCCGGTTGAGCGGCTCTGAAACATCTTCAGAATCAATATTCAGAATAAATTGAACAGAGATGGATTCAGAAGAGTTGGAATAGGCAAGTGCCAATGCTGCTTCTGCAACCTTGCCCGATTTTTTTTCTGAAGATTTATACTTTTTGTTCATCTGGTTGGTAATTTGTCCACTAAAATACGGTAATTTGTCCAGGAATCAAAAATTTTCTCCCTTTTTTTTTAATATTTTTACCTGAATAAAAAATAAATGGTATAAATTAAACGTAATCAGGTGTTTATCATGGTTATTTCTTCTCTTTCGGTTGTCAGGTACTTCCGTGCTAAATTAGCAGTAAGACACGAGTGGATGGGGACAATATCAACCAGATCGCCAATTTTAAAGTGGCTGAAATTTTTTTGCGAAACTTTAATAATACCATGTTCCTGAGAGAGCCGTGAAACATAGTTACGTTCGCTTAGCAATTTTTTCTCCCCGTTTTTTGAAATAATAATGCGTCCGAAAAAGCGCTTTCCGTCAATATTTATGAGCGATTCCTGCGATAAATGAATGGCACCGCCGTAAATCACCACCTCATTTCTCGATGCGTGTTTTGCAACCACCGGGCAAACCATGCGTATGGCAATATCATCAAAACTGCATACGCCAAGGTTTTTTTGCATTAAATCGTAAAAAACAAAGTTCCCCGGTCGCAATTCGTCCACTCCCGTAAAGTTGGAGCACAGCGTGCTCGAAGGTGTATCACCAATGGAAACCTCAATGTTTGGGAAAGTAGCCGAAAAGCGTTGTTTCAGCGATTTCAGTTTGAGAAGCGCATCGAAATGCCGGCTGAAAATTTCGTTGGTTGAGTTTGCCGAATAGGTTTGGCCGTTATGCGCAAGAAATCCTTTGAGTGAAAGCTTTTTGTTTTTTAAGAGTATTTCGATGATTGAGTTGATGGTGCCGGTTTTGGAGGGTTCAATACCGGTACGGTTGGCGCCGGTATCAATTTTCAGGTAAACCCCCAGCGGGGTATTAATTTTTTCAGAAAGTATTTTGGCTGCCTCTTTGTTTTCCACAAGAACGTTAAGTTTAATATTTGCTGCAAGCCGGTTAATGCTGGTTATTTCCAGAATATTTACCGGAAACGCAATGGTGATGTCGTCCCAACCGTAGCGGGCAAAATATTCGGCCATCAGAACCGATGAAACAGTGATGGATTCTACCCCAAAAATGCGGAACCAGTCCCCAATTTCTTTCGACTGGTGTGTTTTAAAATGAGGTCTGAACCGTACGTTATAATCTTTTGCTTTTTGAGCCATTCGCTCAATGTTCCGAAGGCATATTTCTTTATCGATGACCAGTGTTGGTCGAATGATTTCAGCCATTGTTAATGATCTTTTTTTATTCCAGACTTTTTACCAGTGCATTGCGGGTTTCCAGAAGTTTTTCAGAAATGCCAACTTTGTATATGTGTGGGCTGATAAACCGCTTGTGCTCATCGGGGAGCAGCGATGCCCTCGTTAAGAGATATTTATGGATATCTTCAAGGCTATAGGTTTCTGAAATAATTTCTCCGTTTTTGATTACGGTATGTAAAAGCGGCTCTTTTTTCAATTCGCTGATAATTGTTTTTCGTTCCGGATGAAAGGCATCACAGATTGTCTCTGCCTTTTCCGGATTTTCATTAGCCAGAAGAATGGCATCGCGATAAAACATTCCATGATTGTCGTAGCATCTGTAAACCTGTTTTTTGCAAGGCAAGGTAACCTTCTCTATGTTTTCGGAAAATTTCATTTTGGGCTGTTCGTTAATACCCGATAGTTTGTAAACGCCGTCGAGAGCAGCATCGTTTTTCCCGGTAATTAGTTCGGTGCCAACACCAAATGCATCGATTGCCGCGTTTTGGTCTTTCAGCAAACTTTTTATAACATGTTCGTTGAGCTGGTTGGAAGCAACAATTTTTACATGCTGAAGGCCTGCATCATCGAGCATCTTCCGGGCCTTTTTACTCAGGTAGGCCAGGTCGCCACTGTCGAGTCTGATGGCCAGCAGCCGTTTGCCTTTTTGCTCCAGCTCGTGAGCCACAGTTATGGCATTGGGTAGGCCCGACCTGAGGGTGTCGTAAGTATCGACCAGCAAAATGGAATTGTCGGGATGGGCCTGTGCATAAGCTCTGAATGCTTCAAGCTCGCTGTCGAAACTCTGAATCCAGGAGTGGGCCTGAGTGCCTGAAACCGGAATGCCGAAAATTTTTCCGGCCATTACATTCGACGTGGAAGAGGCGCCCCCGATAAATGCTGCCCTGCTTGCGTGCAACGAACCAAGTCCCTGCGCCCTGCGGAGTCCGAAATCGGAAAATATTTTTCCATTGGCTACCAATTTAATCCGGAAAGCTTTGGTGGCAATCAGCGATTCAAAATTGAGGATGTTCAGTAAAACGCTTTCAATGAGCTGACATTCAATCACATTGCCTTCAACCTGCAAAACCGGCTCGTTGGGGAACATGATTTCGCCCTCCCGGGCGCTGAGAATATCGCCCGATAACCTGAACCCAGCCAGGTATTCAAGGAATTCTTTTCTGAATCCCTGTTTTTCAAGGTATTGAATGTCGGATTTATTAAAAGTAAACTCCGAAATCATTTTGAGTAAATCCTGCAATCCGGCAAAAACGGTAAATCCGCCTTTAAAAGGATTGGTTCTGAAAAAGTAGTTAAATGTGGCAGTATCTTCTTTTTTCCCGCAATAAAAATACCCCTGAGCCATTGTTAACTCGTAAAAATCGGTATAAAGCCCCCAGTGATTCGATGATAATGGCATATTGACAATTAAAAAAATTCACATACCTTAAAGATAACCAAGTTATCATGCAAAAAAAGATGTTGCGGGCATTTTTTTCAGGAATTTATTTCCTGTTTATTCCAAAAATATCGTTTGTTCCCGGTTCGGGCCTACCGAAGCAATGGTTACCGGAATGCCCATTTCGTCCTCAATGAAGCTGATGTAGTTGTTCAGCTCTTCCGGGAATTCGTCCTGATTTTTTATTTTGGTCAGGTTAGTTTCCCAGCCGGGCAGTTCTACATACACCGGTTTTACATTGTCATTTAGCTCGAAAGGGAAATGCTCCACCACTTCGCCATTGATTTCGTAGCCCACACAAATATTTATGGTTTCGAAGGTGTCGAGTACGTCGGTTTTCATCATAATCAGTTCGGTAACCCCATTCAGCATTACCGAATATTTCAGGGCTACCAAATCGAGCCATCCGCAACGACGCGGCCTGCCTGTAGTTGATCCGTATTCGTTTCCGGCATCGCGCAGTTTTTTGCCGGTTTCATCAAGCAGTTCGGTAGGGAAGGGGCCCATGCCAACCCGGGTGCAATACGCTTTGAAAATGCCTAAAACTTTCCCGATTTTTTGCGGTGCCAGACCCAGTCCGGTGCAGGCGCCGGCACATATTGTGTTCGAACTTGTAACGAACGGATATGAACCAAAATCAATATCGAGCAGCGTGCCTTGAGCGCCTTCGGCCAGAACGGATTTTCCTTTCTTAAGCAAATCGTTAATGAAGTGTTCGGTGTCAACCACCTGAAATGATTTTAAAACTTCCACACCTTCAAGCCAATCCTTCTCGCATTCAGTCAATAATTGTTCATAATCGAAATGGAAAAAATCAGTCAGCATGGTTTTGTGATTGTCAACACGTTCCTGGTATTTGCTTTCAAAATTGTGCAGTAAATCACCTACCCGCAGGCCTTCACGTCCAATTTTATCTTTATAGGTCGGCCCTATACCTTTCAATGTGGAACCGATTTTTGTATCCCCTTTTTTCTGTTCCGAGGCGGCATCCAAAATACGGTGAGTAGGCAAAATAAGATGGGCTTTTTTTGAGATGTAAAGGTTTTTTGAAAGGTCCACCCCTAATTTTTTTATAGAATCGATTTCTTTTTTAAAAACAATGGGATCGATAACTACACCATTTCCAATAATGTTGATTTTGTTTTCTCTGAAGATACCCGAAGGGATAGTGTGCAGTACCTGTTTAATGTTATTGAATTCCAGTGTGTGACCTGCATTTGGCCCCCCCTGGAAACGGGCAATTACATCATATTTAGGTGTTAACACATCCACAATTTTTCCCTTGCCCTCGTCGCCCCATTGCAGGCCTAACAAAACATCAGCTTTCATCCGTTTTTTGATTTTTATTTTACAAATGAAACCGTGAAAAAAGTTTTTAAAGAAAATATTTTCACGGTATTTCAATTAAGCCTTTAAAAGTACAAATATTTTTTGTTGCCCTGACAAAAATACGGATAACAGGTATTTATTTTATGAAATAGTAATGTGAATGCAGTTAGTCGTTTTTTATGGACTGCCCGTAAATGTACAGGGTATGGTGCGAAAGCCTGAAGTTGTTTTTCAGGCAGGCGTCTTCAATGATTTCCCTAATTCGCGGATCGTGAAATTCCATAACCTTGCCCGATGAAGTGTCAATCAGGTGGTCGTGCTGCATGGTGGCGAAAGCTTTTTCAAACTGTGCAATGTTTTTGCCAAACTGATGCTTTACCACCAGTTTGCATTCCAGCAGTAAATCGATGGTATTGTAGAGTGTGGCGCGGCTAACCCGGTATTTTTTGTTTTTCATCGATATGTACAGCGATTCAATATCGAAGTGCCCGTCCCGTGAGTATATTTCATCGAGAATGGCAAATCGTTCCGGAGTTTTTCGGTGCCCGTTTTTCTCCAGATATTCGGTGAACATATTTCTTACAGTCTCCCTGGTTTTTTGGCTATTCATATTTAAACCAATTTAAAACAAGGCTCAAAAATAGAAATATTTTTTTATTATTAAGACTAATTAAAAATTAATCGTTCAGGTTTTCGTCGCGTGAAACACGTTCTATTCCTTTGATTTTCTCCAGGCTGGATATAAGGTGATGAAGGTCGTCGGCATTGTGGATGTAAAGAAACAGATCTCCTTCGAAAATACCTTCGTGGGTGTCGAATTTTACAGATCGCATATTGATGCTGTGCTGTTTCGAAATGACATTGGTTACTTCATTCACAATGCCAAGCCGGTCGAATCCCTCGAGCTTCAGCCGGGTGAGGTACGATTGCTTTTTAAATTTGGTCCATTCAGCAGCAATAATCCTGTTTCCGTGGCTCGACAGAAATTTTTCAACCTCCTTGCAGCCGGTTTTATGAATATTAACATGGTCGTCGGTAGTGAGGTACCCGATGACTTTATCGCCGGGAATGGGGTTGCAGCATTTGGCCAGCGAAAAGGTAACATTGTCCTGCGCTTCTTTCAGAAGGAAGGGTTTTTGCTTGTCAATTTTTTGGTGCTTTTTTGCCGGAGCCGGTGTTGGTTCTTCTGTTTCCGGTTCCTCCTTTTTTTTCCGGCTAAAAGTAATGTTCCAGTATTTTACCAGTTTGTTGGGCGATTTTTTGCCCAAAATTTCATCCAGGTTATCCAGTTCCAAAAAACCCATTCCTACTTCAGAGTACAACTGATCTTTGTTATTCAGATTGAAGTGGGCAATTATTTTTTTCAGGTTGTTGGCAGTAATTGGCGCCTTCAATTCCCTGAGGGCGTCATCAACCATCTTTTTCCCTTTGTCCACATGTTTTTTCTTCTCCAGTTTAAAGGCATCTTTAATTTTCGACCTTGCCTTTGCTGTTGTGGCAAATTTCAGCCATTCCAGCTTTGGTGTCTGCTTTTCGGAGGTAAGCACTTCAACCTGGTCTCCATTCTCAAGAACATGGCTCAGGGGTACCAGTTTAAAGTTGATTTTGGCCCCAATACATTTGTTTCCAAGGTCGGTGTGAATTTCATAAGCCAAATCGATAACTGTTGATCCCTGTGGCAATGAAACCATGTCGCCTTTTGGGGTAAATAGGTTGATTTCAGCGGCGTAAAGGTTCAGTTTAAAGTCGTCGAGAAATTCAAACGCATCGGAGTCGGGTGCCCTCAGTTGTTCACGGATGCGCTCAATCCATGTGTCCAGTTCACTCTCAAAGGTGCTTATGTCCTTATACCTGTAATGGGCAGCAAAACCGTGTTCGGCTATTTCGTCCATGCGTTCGGTGCGTATTTGCACCTCTACCCATTTTCCCTGCGGCCCCATTACGGTTACGTGCAGCGACTCGTAGCCGTTGACTTTTGGCATGGTAATCCAGTCGCGGATGCGGTCGGGCCTGGGTTTGTAAATGTCGGTAACCAGCGAAAGCACGTCGAAACACTGCCTTTTTTCAGAAATACCCGGCTTCGCTTTAATTACAATGCGTACAGCAAGAATGTCGTAAATTTCATTAAAAGTAACCCCCTTTTTCTGCATTTTTTGCCAGATGGAAAAAGTGGATTTGAGCCTGTTTGTTACTGTGCTTTCAATGGTTTCTTCATCCAGTTTTTCTTTTATGGGGCGTATAAACTCATTCACCAGGTAGTTTCGTTTTTCTTCCTGGTTGTGAAGCATGTACAGTATTTTGTTGTAGTCCTCGGGGTGTTTGTATTTAAAGCTGAGCTCTTCAAGTTCGCTTTTTATGGCATAAAGTCCCAGCCGGTGTGCAAGCGGAACATACAGGTATAATGTTTCTCCGGCAATTTTAATTTTCTTGTGCGCCGGCATTGAGTCCAGGGTTTGCATGTTGTGCATGCGGTCGGCAATTTTAATCAGGATAACCCGCACATCGTCCGACATTGTCATCAGCATTTTTTTTAACGTTAATGCCTGCCGCGAGTCGAAATCACCTGAAAGTTTGGTCAGCCCGTCAACAATGCGGGCCACCTTTTCTCCAAACATATTTTCGATGTCGTTTATGGAATATTCGGTATCTTCCACAACATCGTGCAAAATGGCAGCGCAGATGGATGTTGCGCCCAGCCCCAGGTCTTTGGCTACAATGCGCGCCACCGCAATGGGGTGAATGATGTAGGGTTCACCCGATTTTCGCTTAATGCCGTCGTGTGCAGCATTGGCAAACCTGAACGCCTTTTCAATGCGTGCTAACCGTTCCTCATCAAATTTTTTCTGAATAACCTTCAGGAAATCCTGATAGCGGTCTTCTATTTGTCGTATTTCGGCTTTGTTAAAATGCTGCAAATGTCTGTTTATTAAATTGTTGTAATTAATAATTTTTTACCGGATGATGGCTCTCAAAGTATTTATTTTTTGTTGAAATTCATTCAATAACCGAAAAAAAAGACAGTTTTTAATACTGTTTTAATACTTTTTTTTATGTCCGGTTATTTCCGGCTACAATTTTTCTGCCAATGCATAAATGGTTTCTGTCATTTTCTCCCATTTAAACCGTTCTTTCTCTTTAATCACATTTTGCGTAAAGTTTTCCATTCGGTTATTTTCAAAGAAATCTACCAGGGCATTTTTTATATCCTCTGCCTCGGGCTTAACCACGTATCCGGCTTTCCCGTGCGGAATAATCTCGGCAAGACCTCCCACGTCGGTTACCAGCATGGGTTTGTTGAAGTGGTAGCCAATTTGGGTTACACCACTTTGGGTTGCCGATTTGTAAGGCTGAGCCACCAGGTCGGCTGCATTGAAATAATTCTCTACTTCAGAATTGGGAATGTAATCCGTTTTCAATACAACCCGATCTGCCAACCCCAGCGTTTTAATCATTTCAAGGTATTCTGCCTCACTGGCGTAAAACTCTCCGGCTACTATCAGTTTTATATTGTTTTTGCTGAACCATGAATCAGATATTGCGTTGAGCAACAAATCCAGGCCTTTATAGTCGCGTATAAATCCGAAAAACAAAATATACCTGAACCGGGCGTCTAATTTTAGTTTTTGAAGTGCTGTTTCGCGGGGTTCAATGTTTCCGTAGTGGTCATAAACCGGATGCGGAGAAAACTTTCGCGGCTTGTTTTGGTCGAAAAGTGAAAGATCGGTCAATACATTTTTCGACATGGCTATAAACCCGTCCACATGTTTTACGAAATAGTTGCTCAAAAATCTGTCACCGGGCCTTTTTTCGTGGGGAATGATGTTATCGACGATGGAAATGATTTTGGTATGCCTGTTTTTTTTTACGCGTTTGCAAATCGTTCCCAGGCTCATGCCCATAAACGGAAGCCAGAACCTGACCAGCAACAAATCGGGTTTCAGTTTTCTGATTTTTTCTCCTGTGCTGAACCAGGTAAATGGGTTTACTGAATTGACTTCTCTTGTTATGGCGAAATTGAATGAAGCTTCATCGGAGGTGAACTGCGTTTTGCCGGGAAACAGTATTTTGGGATATTGCAGCGTAAACGAAACTACCTGTACCTCGTGGCCTTCGTCAACCAGTTGTTTTGCAAGTCGTTCGTTCAGTGCAGCAATGCCTCCTCTGAACGGGTGTGCCGGACCGAGAATGATTATCTTCATAGAAATTTGCTTATTAATTCCTTTGCCACAAATTTATCAATCGGGAATGACAATTCGTCTGTTTTCAGGTTTTTTAATTGAACCCACCTGAAACTTTGGTTGCCGTTTTTCATTTCTTCAAAATCGAAGGGTTTGTCTGTGATGCTGAATTTCAGTGGTTCGGCCAGGTCGGCCAGGTAATAAATACTAATGAGTTGGTGGTTTTCAAAGAACAGTGCTTTCTGGAAAAAGCCGGTGGTATAAAAGTGCCGGATATTTTTAATTTCCTGCCCGTTGCACTCTTCCCTGAATTCCCGTTTCAGACAGTCAACGGGGCCTTCCCCAAAATGCAAACCTCCTCCGGGAAATTTTGTCATTTTCATTCCCAGTTGAAATTCATCGGTGATTAATACTTCCTGCCTGGCGTTAATCACGATGCCGTAAACCCTGATAACAAACTGGCCTGTGGTTTTCATGTCAGCTGAATTTTTGGTTAAGGTATTCAATAATTTTCGATGTTTCTTCCGGCTGAAACCACGTAACAGCAGTATCGTTTCTGAACCAGGTGAGCTGTTTGCGTGCATACCGGCGTGTGTTGCGCTTGATAAGTTCAATGGCTCTTTCCCTGGAGATTTCGCCTTTGAGCCAGTCAAATAATTCGCGATAGCCTACCGTATTGAGCGCGTTCAGGTGCCTTTGGTGGAACACGCTTCTGGCTTCCTGTTCCAACCCTGCCTTCATCATCTGGTCAACGCGTTTGTTTATTCTTTGGTGCAGCAACTCCCTGTCGCAGTCAAGCCCGGTTTTAATGATGTTGAACGGACGATTTTTTTTTGGCGACGAACGGAACGATGAGTAAGGTTTTCCTGTCATCAGGCAAATTTCCAACGCATGAACTATTCGGGCCGGATTTTTTAAATCCACTTCAGAGTAATAATCCCGGTCGAGCTGTTTGAGCTGCATACGCAGGCTTTCAATGCCTTCTGTTTTTAACCGGTTTTTCAGGTTTTGCCGCAGCTCGGGGTCCACATCGGGCATGGTGTCAATTCCCTTGCAAACAGCATCGATGTAGAGCATCGACCCACCGGCCATAACTATTGTGTCATTCTTTTTAAAAAGTTTCCCAAGCAGTTCCATTGCCTCGGTTTCATAGATGCTCGCATTGTAGGTCTGTTGTATGGAGTGGGAATGAATGAAGTGGTGTTTTACGGCAGCCAGCTCGGTGGGTGAGGGAACAGCGGTGCCAATGGTCAGTTCCCGGTATATCTGCCGCGAATCGGCAGAGACAATTTCTGTGTTGAAATGCCGGGCTACCCCGATGGCCGTGCTGGTTTTACCAATGGCAGTAGGACCGGTAATTATAATCAGGTTTTTTGACATTTCTTGTTGCATTTATGCAAATAAACAGCAAAAAAAAGACTGCTCAAAATGAATTGAGCAGTCTGCTAATTTTGGTTTACAGGAAGATTTTTTAAAAGTCTTCCATCTCTCCGTAAAGTTCTGTGTAATCGTCTAAAATACCAAAATCCATTAAAACCTCTTCTTCATGAAGTTTGGTAGCCTCCTGTATATCGGGCTCATCACCCAAAACCTGTACAGGTGCGTCACCTTGCTTCATGGTGACAATCGGTTCTCTAAGACTTCTTTCCATAACAATTCCAGTTAGTTCTATATACAATGATCTGTCGTTAATAAAATCAAAAGTGTAAATAAGTTGCTGTGCTTTCGATTGGATTAAGTCAGATAGTTTTGTTTTTTGCATGATGAAATAAACACCTCCGTTCAGCCCCAAATCAAGCATCGAAATCTCCTTTTGTTTCCTTCCTCCATTGTCGTAAATGAAAAAAGAAGCCAGTTGGTGCGACTCAAACCCCAGACTTTCTTGTATGACCGAATGCAATGAATGAAATGTATGTTCTCCATTAGCTTCCACTTCGAGGTGAAAGTCTCTGGATTCCGGTGATGTGATTTTAATTTGATAAATCATAACCTTAAACAAATAACGAATTCAAATTTAAACACCTTTTTAATCAAAAAGCAAAATGGAAACCCAATGTTAATTAGATATTATCTATGAAAGGTTTCTGTTTCCGGGGGCCATTTTTTCATAAACAGAAGGTTCAAAAATCTGATATATAACAGTTTTTCCTTTTTATGTATTTGTATAAACTACTCTTTTTTCTATGCTTTTTTCTGTTTTTAAAAAATGTTAAAAAACATTAAGTGTAAGAAATTATTGAACAATAAAGTCTTTTGTTCGTCAAATCCGGGAATATTTTGCACAGCATAGTCTTTTCACGGGTAGATAATTGTTTGGTTTTTGTTCACGTAAGCTATTGCTACATAGTATTTTAACATGATGTTTCGAGTTCTTTGTACTGGAAGGTGTTAGTACTCAGTCTGTTTGGCTTTTGTGTTTGGATAAGTTTCGGCAGGTGTAACTTTCTGAGTCATTTCTTCACTAATTTAGCTGAGAGTTTTAGTTTTTACAAAAAAGTGAGGTGAAATGCGTAAGGCGACTTTATTCACTGAGAATTTTAGAATTGCTTTTCAATCCATACGTTCGAATCTGCTTCGAACCGTATTGACTGTATTAATCATTTCGGTGGGTATCACTGCCTTAATCGGAATTCTTACCGCCATCGATTCCATAAAGAATTCAATTACCAGCGAATTCACTTTCATGGGTGCAAACACGTTTACCCTCACCAGCCGTGGAATGCAGGTTCAGGTTGGAAATCAGCGTTACCGTTCCAGGAATTACTCTTACATATCTTATTATCAGGCCAAAGCGTTTAAAGAGCAGTTTCAGTTTCCGGCTGTTACTGCCATTTCGGTGAATGCCTCCGGAAATGCAACAGTGAAATATGGTTCGGAGAAAACCAACCCGAACATCAACGTGCGGGGAATCGATCAGGATTACCTCCAAACGGCAGGTTTCGAAATTGATAAAGGACGCAGCTTTAACGATGCCGAAATTGAATACGGCAGGCCCGTGGTGCTGCTGGGGAGCGATCTTGTCCGGCTTCTTTTTAAAGGAGGTGAAGATCCGCTTCAAAAGGTGGTTAGCATTGGCAGCGGAAAATACAAGGTAATCGGCATACTGAAAAGCAAGGGAAGCGGCATGGGCATTAGCAACGATTTGGTTTGTTTTATTCCCTATACCAATACCCGAAACTATTTTTCACGGCCCCGGATGAATTTTTCTGTTCAGGTGATGGTTGACCGGCCCGAAATGCTGGATGTGGCTACCGGTCAGGCTGAAGCAGTTTTTCGCAATGTGAGAAGCCTTGGTCCCTTTGATGAAACGGATTTTAACATTGAAAAAAGTGATAATCTGGTAAACATCTTGCTCGATAATATCCGGAATATCACCCTGGTGGCAACCATCATCGGACTGATAACCCTTTTTGGTGCTGCGGTTGGATTAATGAACATTATGCTGGTTTCGGTTACCGAACGCACCCGCGAAATTGGTGTTCGCAAGGCCATTGGCGCCAAAGGTTCAACCGTCAGGCAGCAGTTTTTAATTGAAGCCATTTTTATTGGGCAGATTGGCGGAATCCTCGGAATTATTCTCGGAATTTTTGTTGGGAATCTGGTATCGGTAATTATCGGATCTCCTTTTATCATTCCATGGTTGTGGATAATTGTAGGTGTATTTCTTTGCTTTATTGTTGGAATTGCCTCGGGTTATTATCCTGCCCAAAAAGCCGCCAATCTCGATCCGATTGAATCCCTGAGGTATGAATAGTTACGAAAAAGCCGGCCCCTCCTGGAACCGGCTTCCATTTTAGCAATAATTCTTTTTTCTCTTTCTCCCTCTCCCTCGGAGAGGGCCGGGGAGAAGCTTCCTATTCCTTATAAGCCTCAATCAAAATTTCCAGAATTTTCTTCCCGGCGGCGGCAACGCTGGTTCCCGGGCCGAAAATGGCCACAGCGCCTGCATCGTAAAGGTACTGGTAATCCTGCGAAGGAATTACACCGCCCACGATAACCATAATGTCGTCGCGACCCAGTTTTTTCAGTTCTTCGATAACGGCTGGCACCAGGGTTTTATGTCCTGCTGCCAGTGAAGAAACCCCCAGCACATGCACGTCGTTTTCAACGGCTTGTTTGGCGGCCTCTTCCGGAGTCTGGAACAGTGGCCCCACATCCACATCGAAACCGAGGTCGGCATAACCCGTGGCTACTACTTTGGCGCCGCGGTCGTGTCCGTCCTGCCCCATTTTTGCTACCATAATGCGCGGCTGACGGCCTTGCAGTTCGGCAAATTGTTGTGCCAGTTCCTGCGCTTCCTTAAACTCCGATTTATCTTTTGCTTCCGATTTATACACGCCTTCAATTGTTCTGATTACTGCTTTATATCGTCCTGCCACTTTTTCGCAGGCATCTGAAATTTCACCCAAAGATGCACGTTTTTTCGCTGCATCAATCGCCAGTTCCAGTAAATTTCCTTTTCCGGTTTCGGCGGTTTTTGTAATAGCTGCCAGCGCTGACTGCACTTCTTCTTCGTTCCGTTCGGCACGCAGTTTTTTCAGTCGCTCAATCTGCGACAGGCGCACTGCCGTGTTGTCGATGTCGAGAATATCGATGGGGTCTTCCTTGTCGAGCCTGTATTTGTTGATTCCCACAATAGTTTGCGAACCTCCGTCTATTCTCCCCTGCGCGCGCGCCGCTGCTTCCTCGATACGCATTTTCGGCACGCCTGTTTCGATGGCTTTGGCCATTCCGCCCAGTTTTTCCACTTCCTGAATGAGTTCCCAGCCTTTTCGTGCCAGTTCGTTTGTAAGTGATTCCACGTAGTACGAACCGGCCCACGGGTCGAGCGAGCGGCAGATTTCCGTTTCCATTTGCAGGTGCAACTGGGTGTTGCGGGCAATTCGTGCCGAGAAGTCGGTGGGCAGGGCAATAGCTTCGTCCAGCGCGTTGGTGTGCAAACTTTGGGTGTGGCCAAGCACAGCCGCCATCGCTTCAATGGCGGTGCGTCCCACGTTGTTAAACGGGTCTTGTTCTGTCAGTGACCAGCCCGAAGTTTGTGAGTGCGTACGCAGTGCCATCGACTTCGGGTTTTTCGGACCGAATTCTTTTACGATTTTTGCCCAAAGCATCCGTGCAGCGCGCATTTTGGCAATTTCCATAAAATGGTTCATGCCAATGGCCCAGAAAAACGACAGCCGCGGCGCAAAAGCATCGATGTCGAGGCCGGCTTTGATTCCGGTGCGCAGGTAATCCAGTCCGTCGGCCAGCGTGTAAGCCATTTCAATGTCGGCTGTGGCGCCGGCTTCCTGCATGTGGTAACCCGAAATGGAAATGGAGTTGAATTTCGGCATGTGCCGCGAAGTAAACTCGAAAATGTCGGCAATGATTTTCATGGAGAACTCCGGCGGGTAAATGTAGGTGTTCCGCACCATAAATTCTTTCAGGATGTCATTCTGAATGGTTCCTGAAAGTTGTTCGAGTGTGGCACCTTGCTCCAGACCGGTAACAATGTAAAAAGCCATTACGGGCAGCACCGCGCCGTTCATGGTCATGGAAACCGACATTTTATCCAGCGGAATTTCGTCGAACAGGATTTTCATGTCGAGGATGGAGTCGATGGCTACACCGGCTTTTCCCACGTCTCCCACAACACGCGGGTGGTCGGAGTCGTAGCCGCGGTGCGTTGCCAGGTCGAACGCTACAGACAAACCTTTCTGGCCGGCAGCCAGGTTGCGGCGGTAAAATGCGTTCGATTCCTCAGCGGTTGAAAATCCGGCATACTGGCGGATGGTCCAAGGGCGCATGGCGAACATGGCCGAGTAGGGGCCCCGCAAAAATGGCGGCAAACCGGCAGCATAATCCAGGTGCTCCAAACCTTCCAAATCTTCTTTGGTGTAAACTGGTTTTACCGGAATCTGTTCCGGAGTGAGCCAGTTCTTTTCTATTTTATTTTTGGCAGCCCACTCCGCAGCATTTTTCTGCTGAAAGGCTGTTTTAATGTTTATATTTTTGAAATTCGGTGTCATTTCTTTTAGTATTAAGATTTTTAGTATCAAGTATCAAGATTTTCGTCTTGCTACTTGTGTCTTATTATCTTGCATCTATTTAATCCCCAATTTTGATTGATACATTTTCAACTCCTCCAGAATATTGCTTTTCATGTGAATGAAGTTGGTAATTCCCTTTGCTTCCAGTTCTGTTTTGCATTCGGGAGCTCCGGCAATTACCAGGATTTCTTTGTCGAGCAGTTCTGCTACTTGTGGCGCCAGTTCTGCATATTCTTCATCGGAGCTGCACAAAACAACGATGTCGGCATTTTTTGCTTTGGCTGCTTCCAAACCTTCTTTTGCAGTTTTGAAACCGTTGTTGTCGATGACTTCGAAACCGGCTACGGCAAAAAAGTTGGTACTAAACTGTGCGCGTGCTTTCCGGAACGTGAGGTTACCCATGGGTAGCATAAAAGCTACAGGACGTTTTTTGTTTTTTGCGTGCACATCGGTTTTGTAACGTAGCGCTTCAAACGGTTGTGCAGCGCGGTAAGGTTTTAATGTTTCCACTTCTGCATCCTTTTCGGTGAGGTCGCTGGCTTTGAAAACCCATTCCGGAAATTCTTCTTTGGCCGTTTCCGAAAAATTTGGAAACTGATTTACACCCAGCAGGTTTTCACGGCGAAGCGCCACGTTGGTATCCCTTTTGGCAGCCATCGCTTTTATTTCATTCTGAATAAAACCGTCTTTAAATACCTGCACGAAACCACCTTTTCCCTGCACCTGCAGAAACAAGCTCCAGGCATGTTCGGCAAGCGAGGTGGTAAGGTTTTCAATATAATATGAACCGGCGCCGGGGTCGGCAATTTTATCGAGGTGCGCCTCTTCCTTCAGCAAAATTTGCTGGTTGCGGGCAATACGTTCCGAAAACTCGGTGGTATCGCCAAAAATGGCATTGAACGGCAGTACGGTAATGGAATCGGCGCCACCCAGCACAGCCGACATGGCTTCGGTTTGGGTACGCAGCATGTTCACATAAGGATCGTAAAATGTTTTGTTGTAACTGTTGGTTTCGCTGTGGGCAATCAGTTTGGCCGATTCGTCGCTTTTCGGGTCGAATGCCTTCACAATCTGCGCCCAAAGCAAACGGGCCGCCCGCAGCTTGGCAATTTCCATAAAATAGTTGTTGCCAATGCCAAAATTGAATTTGATGTTTTGAGCCACTTCGTCGGTGCTCAAACCGGCGTCGGTGAGTTGGGTCAGGTATTCCACTCCCTGAGCCAGCGCAAACGCCAGTTCCTGAACGATGGAAGCGCCGCTGTTGGCAAAAAACTTCCCGTGAACACCAATTACTCTGAATTGAGGCAATTCCGAAGTTTTTTCGATGGCTTCTTTCAATTCTTCAAAAGCGTTCGGTTTCAGTTTTCCTTTCAGCACAAACGAACCGATGGGGTCGAGCGGCGATGAACCGATGATTTTGGTTTTCTCTTCATTTCCTGCTAAAACATGTTCTGCAAACGGCAGGGCGCAGTTGCAGTTGTCGCAGGGACAAACAAAGTTGATTTCAACCGCATCCAGGCAAATGTCTTTCAGCAGCAACGCCAAATCATCCTTGGTTATTTTAGTGTTGCAGTCGAAATAAAATCCAAGCGAATTGACGCCTTTGCTCAAAACGATCAGCGCTTTTTTGTTGGCTTCGGCAAAATCCTTTACAAAAATATCCTGCCGGATGAACCAGTCGTTGCCGGTTTCTTTGTTGCCACGCACAAACGGAAATTCCCCGGGAAGTGTATTCAGGTAATTGAGTCCTTCGAGGTTTTCGCGGCGGTAATAAGGACGAACGTTAATTCCCTCGTACGTTCTCCAAACCAGCGCTCTTTCATAATCTTTGCCTTTTAAATCGGCATTTATTTTGGCTTCCCACGCTTCGGTTGATACAGGCGGGAAATCAGAGAAAAGTTTTTGGTCTTTATCTGCCATGTTGAAAATTGTTTTAAAATCGGGGGGCAAAATTAGCCGATTTAAAAGATTGAACCTCAGAATTCAGACGGTTTTTAAGGAATGTTAAGAAAAATCATGTTTTCAGTGTGGATATGTAAAGTTATTCTTACCCGGAAATCGGATTGTTTTTTATTTGTTCCTTTCCCCAAAATTTGACTTCGTCGATTTTCAATTCGCAGATGAACGCTGATTTTTATATTTAGGCTTTATTCGTATTAGGCCATTTAAACGCTGACAGGTCTTAAAGACACTGTCAGGTTCTTGATTCCAGACCTTTCAGCGTTTTTATAACCTGAAAGCGCTGATTTATAAAACAACAGATATCCTTGAGGTATCATTATGAACTCTGGAAATATTATTTCAATACAGTTTCTTTGGTTGTTGAAAAAAAATAAGGTTCTTAAATTTTTGTTTTGATTGTGGTGTCAGACCTCTCAAAGACTGCATACAATGGTTTGTGCTTTATTTTAAAGTTGAGCCTAAATATTTAAGTACTCATTACAAGAAAATCTAAAACAGCTGTCATTAACAAATTTTAACTTTTATTTTAATCTTTGAAAATCAATAATTTAATAGATTATATAATCATTTTGTAAAATTTATTTCATAAATATATAAACAAAAATGATGTTTAATTTTTTATATGTTTGTGTTAGACAAAATGAAAACAAAAAACAGTTCAGAAACAGAAAACAAATTGAAAATTAAAATTGAAAAAATGAAAACAAAATTGAAAATTATTCCGGCTTTAATGATTGCAGCAAGTTTACTTTTTACTGCATGTAATGACGAAGACGAAACTCCGGTAATGGAGACGAAAAACATTGTTGAAGTGGCTGCTGATGCAGGAAACTTCAGCATTTTAATTGAAGCTGCTCAGAAAGCAGGGCTTGCCGAATTTTTAAGTACCGAAAACAACCTGACGGTATTTGCACCCACCGATGCCGCTTTTGCAGCGCTTTTAAGCGACCTTGGACTTTCATCGCTCGATGACATTCCGGTAGCTGATTTGACTCAGATTTTGACTTACCATGTAATCGGCGCCAAAGTAATGTCAACCGATTTAAGCACCGGCTACGTTCCCACACTGGCCAGTTTCAACAACAACAACATTTCAATGTATGTTGAAGTTGGCAACGGAGTTTCCATCAACGGCAGCGTTTCGGTAACCACTGCCGATGTTGAGGCTGAAAACGGGGTTATTCACGTGGTGGACAAGGTGATACTGCCGCCTACAGTTGTAAGCATTGCGCTGGCCAACGAAAATTTTACCACGCTGGTTCAGGCGGTTGTGAAAGCAGGTTTGGTTGATGCTTTGAGTGCTGAAGGACCATTTACTGTTTTTGCACCCACTAATGCCGCGTTCGATGCACTGTTTGCTCAGCTTGGAATTTCTGGAATCGATGATTTAACCGCCGAACAACTGGTACCAATTTTAACGTACCATGTGGTACCCGGAAATGTTGTTTCAACGGACCTTTCAAGCGGAGAAGTGGGCACGTTGAACGGACAAAACCTTTCGGTTGACCTGTCTGCCGGAGTGAAAATCAACGAGAGCGAAGTGATTGCCGCCGATATTCAGGGATCAAACGGTGTAATTCACGTGATTGACCAGGTGCTTATTCCCTGATAAATTTTAAAATCAAAATAGTAATAATCAATTAAAAATTCAGAAAATGAAAACAAAAATGAGAAACATCGCAATGGCAGTAGCACTGACAGTTGGAGTAACTTCAGTAACTGCTTCAGAATTCAATAATGCAGAACTTTTATTGAATACCGCAGAAAAAACAATGGCTATGGAAAGCTGGATGCTTGATGCTGACCTTTTTGGCGCCGACGATTCAAAAAGCGCCAATTCAACGGTTGTTGAAATTGCAGTGAGCAACCCCGATTTCTCCATTCTGGTGGAAGCGGTATCCAAGGCTGGTTTGGTTGATGCACTGAGCGCCGAAGGACCGTTTACGGTTTTTGCACCCACTAACGACGCTTTTAAAAGCCTTTTCAGCCAGTTGGGCGTTTCAGGTATAAAAGACCTCACCGCCGAACAACTGACCCCGATTCTGACCTACCACGTTGTTTCCGGAAAAGTAATGTCAACCGATTTGTCGAATGCTTCGGTGGCCACGCTTAACGGGCAGAAAATCAAAATTGACCTTTCATCGGGAGTAAAAATCAACAACAGCAAAGTGGTGGCTGCCGACATCGAAGGCAAAAACGGTGTCATTCATGTAATTGACAGCGTGTTACTGCCTGAATAATTATATGCAGTTCATTACATCACTTGTGATGCTGTGACTTTTCAGAAAAATACGCCATAAAAAATGTACCGGCTTCGTAAGGGGCCGGTAATTTTTTTACCACCTGTACGTAAACGAAACTGACGGGATTACCGGGAACAAAGTTATTTGCTTCATCTGGTCGCCTTTTTTGTAGTAATACCACGGATTGAGGCGGTTGTAAACATTGTAAACCGAAAAATTCCAGATGTAGCTTTTCCCGGCATTTTGCCGCTCAATGTGGTACGAAAGATTGTTTTTGTTTCAAAAATATACTCCAAAGAATTGGTCATATTCTTAAAACTTCGCCGAAAACTTTACACTTGGTATAATCGGAAATCCGCTTTGCTGATTTCGATAAAGCATTCGCGGGTCGTCAAGTTATCCTTTTATTTGTTTGATTAAGGTTGCTCCGCTAATAAGCATAAAATGGAGGGACTAAAATAATTCCTTTCAATATTCAGAGAAATGCTTGTTTTTTCAACACATTATACTGCAACCCCACACTTATTACCGGAGATATGGCATTTTCAGGAAAATACCCATTGTTGTTTTCGTTTGGTAGAAAAACAGACCCGCTTTTACTGATGCAATCAATTTAAATTTCTCCTGAGTCGATTTTTACAGCTTCTGTATATTTTCACATTTTTAATTCACCCTGAACATTTGTTTTCGATAACCCGCAAAAATCCCGGTTCCGTTTTCTATATTACTGTAAACCATGAGTGGCGGATTTCCCAGGTTGCCCCTGTTGGATATTTGAAGCGAGTAATCTTTTTGAAATTGGTAATACTCTGTGCTTAAATCCAGAAATTCAATCCAATATTCTCCATCATAAAAATATGAGGTGTAAATATCCACTGATGTTTTTTCTGAGAAATCGCCGAGCAAAGTGAAAGTCTCGTAAGGTGCCTGGTAAAACAGTCCAACCGGAGAGATACATGTTTCCATTGAAAATGCAGCTTGGTCGCGATAATCAACCTGGTCTAAAAAAGTTGCCTCTCCTATTTCTTCTGAGTTTTCAAATGCCTTTACTTCCCCAATTATTGGGGCAAGAGTTTTCCACAATGGACCAAAAACAATTTGCCCGTTTAAAACATTAAGGTTATTTACTATTTGCTGTTCAACTCCCTTTTCAAGCATTTTATTGAAACTATTTTTGTTAAAATAATACCTCTTGTATCCTGCAATTGAGTCGAATTTTAACATCCTTACCCGGCAAAGAGAATTGGAATCGACCGGTGGTGTAACTGTAAATCCGGCAGAAACCATCTCCGAATAAGCATTATATGAAGTTACAACTGTTCGTAATGTCAGGTCTGTACTTATCTCCGAAACACTGCTTTTGGGAGGGACGGAACTTTGAGCGATTATATTCTCCCGTCCTTCTAACTCAACTTTCAGCATATAATTAATGCCTGACTGCGGGTAAGCATCTGCTTCATAAACTCCATTCCTGGTATGTTGTAAATAGATAGTTGTATTGTTTCCTGTTATCGACACCTGTGCATTTGTCACTGGTTCAGGAGATTCACCTTTATTTAGATTAAACGTTTTATAAATTTTTACGCTCCACGGCAAACTGTCTGTAAAAAAACTGGTTACTACAAACTCCTGTGCATCTCCGGAGATTTCAAGTTCGATTTCTTTCATGCAACTTGTAAGTATTATGAATGAAGATAGTATAAGTATTTGTTTTGATAAATTGAATATTGTTTGGCTCATAAGAGTTAAATTAAAATGCATTGAAACTAAACCGGTAACTAACAGAAGGTACGAAAGTAAAAACCGAGAAACTTTTATAAACAATTTTCCCGTCATCTCCTGTTTCCGGGAAAATCATCATGGGATTATTTCGGGCATAAACATTATAAACAGAAAAGTTCCAGGTCCGTACACCTCTGCGTTTTTGTTTAATAAAATTTATTCCAATATCCATGCGATGGTAAGCAGGTAAACGTTCCTGATTTATGCCACTGTAATAGGTTACATTTTCAGGTTTGTAAATTATCTGGTCGTAAAAACCTAGATCATTCATCATGCCGTATAATGGAGAGCGGGCATAACCCTGATCTCCACTATACCCTGTCATTGATAAAGTAATGGGCATTCCTGTTGCATACACCCATGAACCCGTTAAATCTATTCTGTTGTTCGGACTGTACATACCAACCAATTTAAGCTGGTGCCTGCTATCGTATTTAAAACGGAAAGGTTTTCCATTGTTAAGATTATCAAACTGTCGCGTTGATTCAGAAAGTGAATAGGCAACCCATCCATTTAGCTTTCCCGAAACTTTCGAAAGCAGAAGCTCTATTCCTTTTGAATTTCCTTTCCCCTGGGTTACTTTTTCATACCATGTTTCATCCAGCGAAAAAAAGGATTCCCCGTTTTTATAGTTCACAACATTTTTCATGTTTTTATGGTATATTTCAGCCCTGAATTCATACATGTTGCTGAAGTTACATTTAATTCCAAAATCAAATTGATTTGACCGGGCTGGTTTTAATCCTTTAACAGATGGAACCCACATATCTA
>Ga0334883_1000650_pt1 | contig 60666 bp, 69 predicted proteins | sample GraSluR1_MG_6_FD_207230 | JGI IMG/M metagenome (GOLD analysis project Ga0334883, IMG submission 207230) | Sludge microbial communities from methane-producing bioreactor in Wageningen University, Netherlands - Granular Sludge_09_05-R1 | ecosystem: Engineered > Bioreactor > Anaerobic >...
ATTATACAATATGCGCGGGTTTGTCGCAAACCATTACTTTGAATGCAGGTGATATTTTGAATGATAATACAGTGCTTGTCTATCTCCCGCTGAAGCCGGAAATGGCTAAAGCGAATAACCTGCCGGTGAAGCTGCCGGTGCTCGCTGAAGACTTGCCTTCAGTAGTCGATAAAGACAGGATCGATATAGATATTATTCTGAGAGGGCTCGAGGCACAGTACAGAATAAAGCCCGATGATTATTACGGGTCATACTTACTTTTTTACTACTATGAGGCGCTTAAGAGATCACTAAACCGAGGCTTTCATGAAGAGGCAAAAGGCTTTCTCGACCTGGCGGGACGCCTTTCGGTGGATTACAGATACTTCTTCTACAAAGGTCTATGCCACAGAGAAAACGGTGAATACGAGTACGCCGAGGTAGAGCTTAGAAAGGCCGTGGAGATGAACAGCGATTTCTATATCGGATACTATGAGATAGGAAGACTGCTTCAGCTTAAGACTGAGTACGAGGACGCTGCAACTTTCCATCTTCTGTCTATAGAGAAGTCTGATGGTCAGTTCTCTCTACCGTTTCTGGGGGTTGTAGACGCGTACATCTCCCAGGGCGCTTACGATTCCGCTCTTGAAGTCATCGACAGATTGGGAGCTTCCTTTCCGCTTCACTCCGATGCGCTTCTCAGGAAGGGCGTCCTGCTAAACGAATTGCAGAGATTTCGAGAAGCTGAAAGAGTATTCATAAGTTGCTTGGAGAGCGATGATAATATGTGGCAATGCTACTATAATATTGCCTACTCTCGCTCGAAGCTAGGTATGCTCTTTGAGGCGTTGCAGGATTTGAGGTCTGCTTATTCTATTTCGCGAGCGCCCGACATTCTTTATGAGATTGCAATAGCCGAGAAGAATCTCGGTCTTCTTGAAGAAGCTGTGATTCACAGTGGTGAGTACTACCGGTTGACCGGAGAGGAAAAAGGACTCGTACTTCAAGCTAGATTACTCTACATGTCTTGTGAATATGAAAAAGCACTGGAATGCCTTGAAGGCAAAGACTATGCGGAACTGCGGAACACGATAGTTTTCCACTGGGAACTCGAGAACGGCAAGGTCGAAAGCGAACTGGCATTCGAAGAACCGTTAACTCAAGCAATCTACCTTGAGATGATAAAGAAAGAGCTTTACCCAATGAAAAAAACTGATGCCCTTCGCTTTATCTCTAGAGGCAAACTGGATTTTGAGAAACTAATCGAGTTCCTTCTCTCAGCGGGCGAGAGTTTCTCAGACTTGCTAGAGAGAGTCTCAGCTTTTGCCGGGGGCAGAATCCCCGAGTCCAGTAGATCCATAAAGACTGAAGAGCTTGGACTTTTCGTATCCGCGCTTCTAAGTCTTGAAGGACATATACCTATGCAGCAGTCTCTTTCATACGCTATGGGTTTTTTTATGTCCGGTAAGGGAGTAACTACAGCCGTCTTTAGAATACTCCTGCATCTTTTCCTGTGGAGTAAGACAGGTCTTAGTTTTAGCATCGATCTATTTCTTGATGAGTACCTCGAAGAGATAAAGGACCTCGATTTCCAGTTCGGAATTGAACTGGCAAGGCTAACCGAAGAAGGCGCAGTGGATATTGACACTCTCGAAGAAGCAGGTCTAGAAGGTTTGGATATCGACACTTTCGTTATGATTCTCCTTTCAGCGATGGAAAAAGGTACAATTGAAGAGCTGAAGATAGAAGAGGGATCGTTAAAAGAATACATCAATAGCTTATGCAGGAGGTAACTATGGAAAGAATCGGAGAGCTTCTGGAAAGACTGTTCGGCCTGGTTGAGAATTTTGACAAGGATAGCATAGATGAAGAGAAGTTAGATAAGATACTGAAAGACAACTTCGATTTATCCGAGCGGGAAGAGCTACAGAATGTAATGGAGAACCTCTTTGGCGAAGTCACGAAAATGGCTGAGAACCCCAAAGAATACTTCTTCAGCAACGACGAAGAAAAACTACATCAATATCTCGAAGAGAAAGAAAATAATAATTGATTTGCAGTACCAAAAAAGTGTATAATCAGTAAGTAGGGTTACTTCAGCGCAGAGTATAGCCGGTGTGAAGCACCGGTCTTTTTTTACTCTCTTTCTAGTATCTTCCTCATTGTAAGCCACGGAAGAGTTATACACTTTATTCGGAGAGGGTAGTTCTTTAGTCCTTCGAAAAAGGCTGCCTCTCCCAGAATTTCGTCGTCAAACCGTTCGTCACGCAGCATACCTTCAAACTCCCGAACGATATTCTCCGCTTCGGCCATTGTCTTGCCTTCAAGGACTTCAGAGAGTACCGAGGCAGAAGATTGACTCATTGTGCAGCCGTGGCCATCGAAACGTATTCTCGAAATCCTTCCGTCCTCAAGACTTAAATACAAAGTAATCTCGTCTCCGCAAGAGAGATTCGAACCCTTCTCACAAAGGTCATAACTTTCAGGCTTTCCTCTGTGATCGTTCTTTTTATAGTGGTACATAATGAAATCCGAATACAGATCATTGAAGTCCGTCACAAAAACCACCTCACTGCTTCTTCAATTCCTTCCGCCAGTCTTCCTACATCTTCAAACGTATTGTAGAGATAGAAGGAAGCCCTGCAGGACGATGTCAGTCCGAGACTCTTGAGCTGGAGTTGCGAGCAGTGGTGACCACTTCGGACAGCAATGTTCAGTCTTCGCCCAAGAAACTCCGACAGGTCGTGCGAGTGTATCTTTTCGTGCGTGAACATTACTATAGCGTGGCTGTTCTCGGGACTGTGAATAGTCAGCCCGGGGATCGCGCTCAGCTTCTGCCTCGCCAGGTCTGTCAGATTCGCCACATGTGCTTCCAGGAGATCCATATCCACCGTTTCGAGATACTCGACAGCTGCCTTGAGGGAGATTGCACCGGAGATGTTTGGCGTTCCGCCCTCAAACTTTGAGACTCCCTCTGCAAAGCTGGTGTCGGATTCTTCAACCCAGTTCACCATCTCACCTCCGAAAAGAAACGGAGGTATTTCTTCCTGGAACTTCTTCTTCATCAGCAGACAGCCAACACCTGTCTCTGCAAGGAGTTTATGCCCAGAGAATGCGAGAAAGTCTATCTCACTATTCCTGAAACTGAATCTTTCATGCGGAATTAGTTGTGCGCCATCAAGGGCGATCACTCCGCCATGATTATGAACAAGCTCTGCTATCTCCTCAAAGTCCGTTCGGTAACCCGTAGAATTCACCAGACCCGTCACTGCAAACACAAAAGGCGCACGAATCTGTGATAGAACCCTTCTCACGGATTCGATACTTAACTCTACACCGCTCACCGGCAGAGGAAGAAAGTCCAGTCCGTTTCTCTTCGCATATTGCTGCCAGGGAACGAAGTTACTGTGGTGCTCAAATACGGGAACAGCGAATGTCTTATATACTCCAGTACCGGCAAGAGAAGAGGCCAGCATATTGAGTCCCTCCGTAGTGCTTTTGGTGAAAATGACTTCTTCATAACTTGAATCCAAAAAGACACTAACTGCTCTTCTGCTGTTCTCATATAGAGAAGTCGCCCTCTCCGCAAGAGGATAGACTCCCCTGTGGACATTGGAATTAGACTTTTCATAGAAGTCTACTATACTACCGATCACACTTTCCGGTTTCTGAGTAGTTGCAGCGCTATCGAGATACACCAGCCCGGGATTCTCCCTGAAAACCGGAAAGTCTCCCCGCAGCCTCAAGAATTTATCTGCCAACGCGTCTGTCGAGAGCATTTCTCAATCCTCCACAGTTTTCAGGAAATAGCAGTTCCATTCTTTCTATCACCGGTTCAAAAGTACCCCTGACAATCATTTTCAAGGCCCGTTCTCTCGTCATGCCCCTCGACATCAGGTAGAAAATCCTTTCTTCATCGAGAGAACCAATAGTGGCTGCGTGAGAAGCGTTCACTTCGTTCTCGTCAACGAGAAGACAGGGAATGGCATCGGCACGCGCCCCGTCGGATAGTATCGTTACACTGCTGTGTTCGCTGCCTGTAGAGTTCTTAGCCCCTCGCCTCATGTCAACATTTCCCCTGAAGATCACGGATCCATTATCGATGGCAACACCCGTACCATTTATCTGTCCATTACAGTTCTCGGCCATGATTCTGGTAATAAACTGCAGATCCAGATTCGTGTTTCCCGCTGCAAGGAAAAGCGGTTCGAAGTCCATACTGGAGTTCTTTCCCGCGGACAGTCCCAGGTGATACGAGACCATAGTTCCGCTAAACGGTGAGACTTCAAAGACCTTCAGAACCGCTCCTTCTTCGAGGCGATAGAAATTGTTCACGAAGCCATAACCTTCACTACCGAGGTGGTTTACGAACAGGACATCGACTTTTGAGCCTCTCTTAAGCAGGAATCTATTGTTCTGCAAGAACCAGTTTCTCGAAGCCTTGCTGTCAATTACTATCTGGATTTCTGAATGCTCTCCGGCAATGAATAGATTATTCGATATCTGCTCGACTGAATCGCTTCTGCCGACCAAAAACGGCTTCTTCATTACGCTCCCATCGGGAATAGAAAGTATGACTCCCGAATCGAAAAAAATGTCTCCAAGAAGCAAGAGTTTTCTGTCGGAACCTTCGAAGTCAAGTGAGTCAAGCAATTCAACCTCATCGCTGCTAAGCCAGTTCATTGATTTCAGGTATGGATCGGTACTCTTGCGTGGAAATCTAGAGACCATTGGGGGAATGCTCATCCCTCTCAGATTCGTTCTCTTCCAGTCTGGAAATCCAAGCCTTTTGTACTCGGAGTATCTATCGCTCACATAAACGGACATCGGTGGACCGAACTTTTCGCAAGCCATCAAAAAATCTCTGTCACCATAGTCTTTGAAGTCTAAAATCTCTTTTCTAGAAGGCCTGACCATTGTCTTATCTCCATGTTTCAGGTTTATACTCTTTTCCATTGTCCACCTCATCCAATGCTTCCTTCGATCTCAAGGTTTATTAGCCTGTTAAGCTCAACGGCGTATTCTACTGGAAACTGTTTCGCCACGGGTTCCACAAATCCTCTGACTATCATTGCCTTCGCTTCGGATTCGGAAAGCCCACGACTCATGAGATAGAAAATCTGTTCTTCACTTATTCTACCGATTCTCGCTTCGTGCCCGATGTTTGAGGAACTGTTATCTACACTTATGATGGGTAACGTGTCGGATCTGGAATCATTGTCTATCATCATTGCAGTACATTGAACTGCTGATTTTGAGTTCACAGCTCTTTCCGAAATGTCCAGCAAACCTCTATAGAAGGCCCAGCCTCCTCCGGTACTTATGCTTCTAGCATCTACTATGGAACTTGTCTCGGGTGCCAGATGGATGACCTTTGAGCCAGTATCCATATGCTGACCGGGGCCGGCATAGGTTATTCCAAGGTGTTCTGCTCTCGCTCTCCTGCCTTTGAGAACGGTAGTCGGATACAACATAGTCTTCATACTCCCGAGAGAGCCCGAAATCCACTCCATAGTTCCGTCTTCTTCAACGATAGCTCTCTTGGTATTCAGGTTGTAAGTATTCTTCGACCAGTTTTGAATTGTTGAATACCTTACTCTGGCGCCTTTCAGAACAAAGATCTCCACCATGCCTACGTGAAGATTGAGTTCATTAAAGCGTGGAGCAGAACATCCCTCGATGAACTGGAGCTCGGAACCCTCGTCTGCGACTATTAGAGTGTGCTCGAACTGGCCGCTACTCGCCGCATTCATTCTAAAATAGGCCTGCAAAGGTTGCTTCACTTTGATATTTTTAGGAACATATACAAAAGATCCTCCGCTCCAGACTGCTCCGTGTAATGCGGAATACTTGTGATCAGTTGCGGGAACGGCCTTCATGAAGTACTTCTTGACAAGCTCCGGATACTCTTTCACCGCGCTTTCCATGTCAAGAAAGACAACGCCCAACTCTTCAAGTTCTCTTTTTATGTTCTGATAAACGACCTCGGAGTCGTACTGGGCTCCCGCACCAGACAGAGAATTTCTCTCGGCTTCGGGAATTCCAAGCTTTTCGAAAGTCTCTCTTATCTCGACCGGCAAATCTTCCCACGCCCTCTCTCTTGAAGCATTTGGCTTCAAATACGCCACTATTTCACCGAGATCCAGAAGACCTGTATCCACTCCAAATGAAGGGTCGTGAATGCGGCTGAATGCGCGAAATGAATTCAGCCTCAACTGGAGCATCCAACCCGGTTCGTCTTTCCTTCCAGAAATCTCTCTCACCAGGCTCTCGGTGAAGCCCTTTTCGCTCACATAGCTGTAATCAGTTCTGGAAGTAAACTCGAATCTTGAACTATCGACAAAGGCCTCTCTACTCATAATCAAACCTCCCGAAGGGAGACGGCGTATCTCTCATAACCACTCTGCTGTATCTCTCTCGCAAGATCCGGGCCTCCGGAGGCAACAACCGAACCGTCCACATATACATGAACGTAATCGGGAACTACGTACTCCAGAAGTCTTTCATAATGAGTTATGAGTATTATCCCGTTACGCTCTGATCTGAAAGAGTTTATCGATTTCGATATTACCTTCAGTGCATCGACGTCAAGGCCCGAGTCTATCTCGTCGAGAACTACGAGCTTAGGCTTCAAAAACTGCATCTGGACTATTTCAGACTTTTTCTTCTCTCCTCCCGAAAAGCCAACATTCAGATATCTGTCCACAAGGTCCTTATCGAATGAGTTGTCAATAGAGAGTCTGTCGATTTTACGACTCTTCATAATTGGAGACTCCATATTGCCTAGTTCACCAGAAGCGGCTATCAGAAAGCTTCTCAATCTTATGCCGGGAATCTCCTGTGGATGTTGAAATGTCATGAACATACCTTGTTTTGCCCGTTCGTCTGTGGATAAATCGCCAAGATCAACTCCATCAAGAGTAATACTTCCGGAAGTCACCTTGAATTTCGGATTTCCCATAAGCACATGGGCAAAAGTCGATTTGCCGCTTCCATTAGGTCCCATTATCGCGTGAATCTCGCCACTATTGACCTTAACATTAACTCCCTTAAGTATTTCCTCCATACTCTCTTTCAGTACGGCATGTAGATTTTCCACTCTCAGAAGACTCATTTCAACTCCCCCAATTCAGTCGTTATTTGTCATGATTATAACATATCCCGATAGAATTTACCGGCATAATCTCCGGCCGATCTCCCTGCAGGAATGGTTTATAATTATCTTTAGAAGATGGAGGTGGACTATGCTGTATGTTTTTGTTGTCGGACTACTCATGGGACTTGCAAACTTGATTCCCGGTGTCAGTGGCGGCACTATTGCTTTGATCGGAGGAGTTTATGAAAAGCTCATATCTGCAGTCGCTTCTCTGTCATCATTGAGATTCGATAAGAGACAGATCCTTTTCATCTCGGTACTGGGGGCCGGAATCGTTGTGGGGATAGTTGGTTTCTCGAAACTGATGGGAGTGGCCCTGCAGAGTTTTCCGTCATTGATGTATGGTGCGTTTTCGGGATTGGTACTGGGGAGCTCGCCAATTGTACTGCGTAAGATAAGAAAGAGAAGCCTGTTCAGTGTGGTTGCCTTTTCTCTGGGAGCGCTGATAGTCCTAGTGATAGCCTTCTCGGGTGTCCGACCTGAGAACAGTGGAGTCTTAACTCATAATATCTCATCACTTTTCTACGACTTTGTTGCCGGATTCATTGGAGCCGCCGCAATGGTCCTCCCGGGACTGAGCGGTGCTTTCATCCTCCTGATTATGGGCGAATATTCGAGAGCGATATCTGCGGTAAGCGAACGCGATCTGATCATTATTACTTTCATAGGATTCGGTGTTCTGACAGGTATAGTGCTTATAAGCAAACTGATGAAGATTTTGCTCAAAAAGTATCAGGATCAAACCTTTTCTTTTCTTCTGGGTATGATGGCTGGCTCTATTCCAGACCTGCTGACACGCACAGGCGAAGAGACTAGACTGCCTTTACTTTTCACCGGTATGGCAGCTGGAATAATCTTCTCGCTGGCACTTTTAAAACTCGAGCGCTGGCACAAAAGATCATCTGTTATGGTTGATTGATACTCGTATGAGTTTCTTATCATCTTCCATCAGCTCACCAAGACCCTTAACCACGCATGTTCTTGCGTCCTCCGACAGTATAGTGCTTATTCCCGTCTCCTGGACGATCAAATCGGGGAGTCCTCTGATAAGCGAACCGCCGCCCGTCAAAACGATACCCGTGTCTATGATGTCGGCAGCTATCTCTGGAGGGGTCTCTTCAAGTATCTGTCTCAAATTCAAAACTAGTTCCTGCAAAATCTGCGAAATAGCTTCAAGAACGTCGTCGGAAGTGATTCTAATATTCCCTGGCAGACCATTGAGAGCATCTCTTCCCTTCACCTCGAGTTCATAGCTTTCGAGAGTCGGAAATGCCTTACCGATCTTCACCTTGATTTCTTCTGCTGTCGAAGAACCTATCAAGAACTTATACTTGCGTTTCACATACTTTATGATCGCTTCATCCATTCCATCGCCAGCTGCCCTCATCGAACGAGATACAACGATACCCCCAAGACTTATGACTGCGATGTCAGAGGTACCACCGCCGATGTCCACGACCATGTTTCCAACCGAATCGAAGATATTCAGTCCGGCGCCCATGGCAGCTGCCACGGGTTCGAGAACAAGGTAGACTTTGCTGGCTCCCGCCGCTGCCGAGGCCTCTACAACAGCTCTTCTTTCTACGCTCGTTACCTTTGCCGGAACTCCTACGATCACTGCCGGTCTCGAAAATGACAGCTTTGTTCTTGTCCTGCTCACCAGTTCCTTCAGAGCCTGTTCGATTACAGTGTAGTCGGCTATTACTCCATCTCTTATGGGTCTAACGGCCTTTATGTCCTTTGGGGTCTTTCCTATCATATCTTTTGCTTGGGAACCTATTGCGATTATCTTCCCGTTCCTACTATCGATAGCTATCACGGAAGGCTCATCGATAACGATGTCTTTCCCCTTCTGAAAAACCAGCAGGGATGCCGTCCCAAGATCAATTCCCAGATCGCCCTTTTTCATATGCAACCTCCCGCATTACTTAATGGCGTGCTCGGTGGGATTTGAACCCACAGTCTCTGGATCCGGAGTCCAGCGCTCTATCCGTTGAGCCACGAGCACTCGTATACTGTACTTACCCGAGTCTTCGAGACAGTCTTTCGGGTTTGATGATCGTCACGCGCGATTACTATTATATCGTAAGTTGAAAAGTCAATATCGTCAATAAGGTTTACTGGTTTGAACCCCTTTCTCAAAAATGCCAGATAACACTGCGGATCTTCGGTGTATATGCTCAATCTGGCCTCGACTCTATCCAGATTCTCAATTCTGGCAGACTTCGGGCTTAAGAGGAGAACCGCGTTCGCGCTCGCGACATCAGGAAAATCACGGCAGACAGGAAAGTCTTCCTTTACTTCCCATCTCAACACTCCCGGTCGCGAGTAGTTTCTCAATATCTCCATGGCACTCAGAGTATCTCGAAGAATTCCAAAGTCCATACCACTAGCCTGCGCAACTCTCTTCGAATTACTTGTCGAAAGCCTTTCGTCAACAAGCAATACAGGCCCTCGAAAGATATTCTTCACTTTTTCTGCAAAGGAAACGGCTTTCATCGCAGACTGATTGTACCTCCCGGACATTGATATAGGCATTCCAACTACAACTGCATCAAGTTCACGTTCCGAGAAGATACGCTTGAGAGAATTCCTGTATCCTTTGTTCTCAATAGTTTTCAGCGGCATCTCGATACCTTCGATCTGAAGCGCCAGCCCTATTCTAACTGTTCCGAAGTCAATTCCAAGGATCTTCATAAAACGCCTTCACCGGATTCTCTTTGCAGTGTGCAATTAGGAGCACACTAATCCCGTTATCTTCGAGGAGCTTCCGGCAGATTTCGACTTCCGCGTACCGAACTGCAACAGATACAGAACAGCCTGGAAAATATGAAGGCGGAGTGGGAAAGACCCTACAGCCAATCGAACTGTCTCTCAAGAGCCTTATGCTCTGGGTAACAGAATCGAACGATACTATTAGCAATGCGTCAAGCGCTGTCGTATCAACCAACTCGCAGCACCTCTTCCGAATTCGTCAGACTGCGAAGAAGCCCACGTGTGGTCATCGTCGAAAGTTTAGTGGCAAACCATCTGGTCATGCGTTTCTCGGCAACGCCTTCCCTGTATCTGAGTGTTCTCTTCACGAGATTGCTGTCTAGATCTAAGTTTGTTGAACTATGCCATATACTATCGTCAACATAAAGCAGCTTCATCTCTTCCATTATCGACAGATAGACTTTTGAGATGCCGTCCTCGAAACTCAGTGCCTTTCTAATATCTCTCTCAGAAGCCGGCAGCACATCCTTAAGATCCTGATAAACGGCCTCCAATTCTTCCACTGTGGGGAACAACCTGTCCATCTCGCTGGTATTTGAAAGGAGGTCGCTCTTGTTGAAAGAAAGGTTTAGAAAGAGCTCCGAATCTTCTCCCGGTCTTGTGGATACTGAATCAAGAACCTCGAGGAAATTTCTGGGGGCACTGTAGAAGACGATATTAGAGTTCCCCAGAGTGACTCCCAGTCCATCGCTCGAAGGGGTAGTTATGAGAACCCTTATCTTCTGTCTTTCTACGAGTGAGTAAATAACAGATCTCTGAAAGTCTTTCAACATGTAATTGTAGAATATCAATTCCCCATTTTGCAGAGCGTGGGACAATCTTGCTCCCATTGATTTAGCTAGCGTGACTGTCTTGTGTGGAGAGTCTACTATGACCGCCACATTCTCGCCATGTCCCACTATCGACATAACCTGCTCTACTTTCTTTCTTGAACCTCGGTTATCGATGATTCCGACCTTCTTTATAGGATTGGGTTTATGGATGTGAGAAATCCTTCTATCTGACATGAAGCCACGGAGTTCGTCATAATAAAGGCTTCCCGTGAAACCAGAAATCCCTATCACTGAGTCGAGCGATTTCAGAAAACCGTCCAGGTCAGGATGCCCCTTGAATATCCCCGAGAGGATTATCGCCGGTTCGTCGAAGATGATCTCTCCAGCTGTTGCGGAGATTCTTTCGAAGTTTTCGACAAAGAATGACAGGGTGACAAAGACTACGTTCTCATCCAGAGCTCCCCTGTACAGAGAATTCGCATAGACTGGCTTTATCGTATCTAAATAGTGCTGTAGCGAGTAATAGGTGTGTGCGAGAGTACCGTTTATAGCCGACACGATGAATGTCTTCTTCCCGTTCTGATAGTTCTTCAGTATTCTCAGCGCGAGAAATGGGTTCTTAAGACGTATGTTTCCAAAGACTCCCCACGGAGTTTTTGAGCTGATATCGAAGAACTCAGGGCACTTGTGTGATAACTTCTTCTCAAGTTCAGAAATAAGAACGGATACATCTGTCTTAGTTTGCGAAGCGGGCTGCTGATTCTTCCAGTCTCTTATGAACTCGAAAACGAAATTCTTGTCACGCACTTCCTCTTCGAATACTGGATCTATATATAATCTCACATCTGTCAACGATAGCTTTATACTCTGAAGTCCATATAGATTATCGCTCTTAATTGACGCGACTGCATCGACTTTTAGAAGATTTGGCTTAACGTACTTGAAGTCATCGAACATTGAACTCATGTTATAACCGATTGCCAGAGTCTTCTTATCTCCAGATCTTAGAATCATCTTTACATGGTCGCTTCCGCTGCCGAAAGTCTTTGCCTTTTCGATGTTAAGACCTTTTATCATAAAGCGAGGCTCCGGATTTGAATGACCGAATGGCCTCAGAAGTTCGAGTTTATCGAGTATAGAAGGCGTTATAGCGTCTATCGAGAGAATATCATCTATGTCGATTTTGAAAACCGGGAGGGCCTTTCCGTAGATCTTTAGGTAGGCCTCATTTATCGCTTTGCGGAAAGCGGGAACGTTTTCTTTTGTGATACTGAAGCCTGCGGCCATTTCGTGACCGCCGAACTCTTTAAGCAGATAAGAAACTTCATTTAGAAGACTTATTATACTGACTCCCGATGGACTTCTCGCCGAACCTTTTCCATCAGTTCCATTTACCGAAATAAGAAAAACTGGCTTATTGTGTATTGAAACGAGTCTTGAAGCAACAATCCCGAGGACTCCAAGATGCCAGTTATCTCCGTCCATTACGAGAGCAAAGTCGTCCTTCAAATGCTTACTACTTTCAAGGTCTTTCGATGCCTGCTCGAAGATTTTCGCTTCTATCGTCTGCCTGTTCTGATTGTGTTTCAGAAGTCTACTCGCGGTGTTCATTGCCGAATCCATATCTTCGCTTATAAGCAGCTCAAGAGCAACTATGGCGGAATCCATCCTTCCGGCCGCATTTAACTTAGGCGCGATCTTGAACGCAATGTCTTGGGCAGTAAGATTATCCGGGGGAATTCTGAGGTATGAGAGAAGTGCCTTCAAGCCGAGCAGTGGACTTCTTCGTATCTTAGCGGTACCCTCTCTGACAATATATCTGTTCTCATCTCTCAGGGGGACTATATCGGCAATGGTCCCGAGTGCGACCATATCAAGGTAATCTTCCGGATTGATCGGACAGTGTAGTGTCTCATTCAATGCCACCAATAATTTAAAAGCTACACCGACTCCGGCCAGGCCCTTGAAAGGGTAAGGATCATCGGGTCTTTTAGGATTGACAACCGCGTTGGCTGGCGGAAGAGCTTCCTTGACTTCATGGTGATCTGTAACTACAACATCAAAACCTATCTCCTTTGCGAAGCGTATTTCTTCAAAGGCAGTGACGCCACAGTCAACGGTTATCAACAGACTATGTCCCTTCTCGCGCAATTCTTTAATCGCATCTTTGCTAAGTCCATAGCCTTCTTCAAGTCTAAGAGGTATGTAGTAGCTTACCTTAAATCCCATATCCTTCATGGCGAGATAGAGCAGAGCAGTACTCGTCACGCCGTCGACATCGTAATCTCCGAAGATCACTATACTCTGGTCCCGGTCTCGGGCTTCGATTATCGACCTCACGGCAAGCGTCATATCCTTCAGAATGAAGGGATCGTGAAGCATCGTCTTATTGGGGTTAAGAAACTTCATAGCTTCTACTTCGTCCGTAATACCCCTTGTCACGAGCAATCTTGCAAGAAAAACATCTATCCCCATAAACTCGATAAGCCTGTCTACAGCTTCATCGTCGGGTTTCTGGAGAAGCCACTCCTTTCTCATGAAAATCCACCCTTTCTTTTTTTCTTTTGCAAAGATTATACCATTGACTGCCAAACCATAGAGAAGCCAGAGTGTAGTTCACTAAGAAAAAGAGGTGTAGAATCGTATCATGAGACTAGACCGTTATATTTCGAGATTTGTCGGGCTTAGCAGGAGTCAGAGCCGCTCTATAATACGTAATGGGAGAGTTACTGTCAATGGTCTTAAGATCAGAGACGTTTCTCTTGACGTGAGACTGGAAAGCGAAGTCTCCCTTGATGGCACAAGAGTAGAGGCCTTTGATACTGTAACTATAATGCTGAACAAACCTGCCGGGTATGTCTGTTCAAGAAGTGAGAGCGAAGGCCCGAAAGTTTTCGAGCTTATACAGGGAAATTTCGTTGACGAGCTGTCGATTGCCGGAAGGCTTGATAAGGATGCCACTGGTCTGGTTATCCTCTCCAACGATGGCAAATTCGTGCACACTGTTATTTCACCCAGAAAAAAAGTGGAAAAGGAATATCATGTCTGCACGGAATTAAAAGTCTCCGACGAACAGCTGACATGTATGCGTCAAGGCCTTATGATAGGGCCTGAGGAGTTCTCCAGACCCTTAGCTGTTGAGAGACGCGGTGACAAGGAGTTGACCATAACACTAATAGAAGGAAGATTCCATGAAGTCAAAAGACTCGTAAAGGCTTCGGGAAATACGGTCATAAGACTCCATAGAAGGAGAATTGGAAATCTTCTGTTACCCACCTCTCTGGAAGAGGGCAGCTGGGTATTTCTTGATGAGGAGTCTCTCAAAAAAATCACCGGAGCCCTTTGAGCCCCGGTGATTCACTTTCATCTAGCTTTATGGATCAATCTATTGCAGAGAGATTGAACGAGAGGTTATGGTCGCCTCTTCCGAAGTAACGATAAGTTATCGCGACCCTGTAGCCATCAAGAACAAGGGCAATCTCGTAGAAACCCGGGTCCAGCTCGACGACTCTGTCCGTTCTGCTGTAGTCTTTACCGTTTATAAATATTCGCGCGAATCTCGGTTCCGATGTAATGTTGATTCTAGCTACCGGTTTTTCTTCCTGCATTACGATCTTTAGCGAAGAACTCGTGCCGGCACTCAGGGTGACTTCTCTTGTTTCGGGTAGATAACCGGCCCTTTCGACTCTTACACTGTGCTTGCCTGAATCCAGATCTATCGTGATAGGCGATCTCCCCACATTGGTGTTGTTGACGAAGACCGTTGCGTTTGTTGGATCAGTCTCTATCGCGAGGCGCGCCTTTTTGCTGAAGAGAGTAGCGCTGACCTGTCTGTCCCTGTCAAGATTCAAAGTGGTTACAAAGTCCTCATAACCATCGCTCCTGACTTGGACTGTGTAAGTCCCCTCTCTAAGCGTTAGAGTAAGAGGAGTTCTCCCTTCGTAGTTTCCGTTGATATAGACAAGCGAATTCGATGGAGCGCTCGTGACAAGTAACTTAAAGTTTTTGACTTGCAGTGATAGTGTTACCGTTTTGGATATAGAGCGATCGAGAACGAAAGTCTCTGTGTAAGTCTCATAACCGGCCTTTTCAACCCTGAGGTTTTTCGTTCCCTCTTCAAGCGTTATATTCAGCGGACTTCTGCCCATATATCTGTTGTCGATGTAGATGTCGGCGGCCGAAGGATTGGTGACCAGCGAAAGCTGGAAATTTCTTACCTGCGTCTTCAATGTCACTGTCTTGGACATCGATCTGTTCAAGACGAAAGTCTCTGTATAAGTCTCATAACCGGCCTTTTCAACCCTGAGGTTTTTCGTTCCCTCTTCAAGTGTAACGGTAAGAGGACTTCTGCCCATATACCTGTTGTCAATATAGATATCGGCAGCCGAAGGATTAGTGGTCAATGAAAGCTGATAATTGCTGACAAACTTCTGCAGGTCTATCCTCACCTCAGTCGTCCTGCCGCTTTCAACGATGAACTGTCTGGTCTCAGTCCTGTAACCATCTCTGTAAGCCGTCACAATATGATTGCCTACATCCAGATCGATGTTTATGGGACTCGTTCCAACCATCTTTCCATCGATATAGATGATCGCACCCGATGGAGTAGTTGTGATTCTGGCCCTTCCGGTACTGGGCATAATGTCAAGATAGAACCATGCTGTTGAAACAGCGTATTCTTGTTTGTCCAGAACGGGAATGACTTTGGATACGACGAAATCGTCTGCCGAAGAGCTTGCTTTCGGGAAGATCTCTCCACTCTGAACCTTTCTCAGCAAATCGTCCAGGAAGCCAAGAGGAGTCGTTGAAGCTACGATCTGGAAGATCTCTTTTCCGCCGCCTGTCTCACTCGTCAACTGCAGCCTGTACCTCGTAGTCGCATTGCCCGTTGGCAGAGTGTTAGTTACGTTCGCCTTAACGAAGTTGTTTCGATCATAGCCGTTCGGAAAGATGAGTTGTATCTCACCATTAGGAGTGATATCGTATATGGCTATATAGGCATCTTTATTGGTTTTGAAGAAGACTTTGACTTCCTCGCCCGAGTAATACAGTGAACCGTTGTCCCTATCAAGCCATATTGAAACCTCCAGAGACCCCTGAGGTTTTTCCGGAACGATTATCACCTTCTGCAGATCATACGAAACGATTCCAAAAGCAGCAACGGCTATAACCAGAGCAATTGAAACCAGCAGCACTTTTTTCACGACAAATCCCTCCCTATTTCGGATAGTTTTTAGACTACTCCCGATCCTTCGGGTTCAAAGGTTCTTCAGTTGCGGTTTCGACGATGTGAGTTCTTTTGAAGAAAGTCAGATATACGATCAAGAACAAAAGGCCGATTGCCAGTCCATAAGCGCTTCTTAGAAGACCAGTCCATATCGGAACCGTTGCATGGCAGAATGTGTTCACTACGGATACGACTGAAATGGAACCACCAGCGATTACTATTGGAGAGAGTTTTCCTCTAATAGAGAAACCATTGTGGACTGAAATTGCGAGAAGAGGATAAGCGATTATCTCCTTGAAACGCGGTCTTACAAGCATTAGCGAATCGAGGATATCCCTGAGTCTTCGTTCGATGCTCAGCACCACGGAGAAGTTTCCGCTTCTAAGCACGTAATAAATTGCTCCCAAGACTACCAGAACTATCAGGAGTATGTCAGCTTTGCTGAACTTCTCTCTGGTACTCTTCATAATTCCTCTAATAAACAGCCAGCCAGGAAGTGCAACAAGGGACAGCTTCACGCCCCTAAAGACTTCCAGACCGTTCTGATAGGCGGGCCCGATCATTGCAGAATTGGCTGCAAGCCCCAGAAATAAAGACATAGAAAAAAACAGAAGCACGCCGATGAACTCCCTCCTAACCTTTGCAGACAGACCGTAGTATATCGAAAACTGCCCTGCGATTACTCCCGCAGGCAGACCGATAACTGGCAATAATACCCATAACGGAAGGACCAGAACCGAAAGTAAGGGACTGTATGAGAAGATCAGCATGAACAGAAAGACAGACGCAATCAGCTTATACCTCAAAGTCCCTACCCGGGGAGACTCTATGTCTTCCCCAAGAAAACCGAATTTCCCAAGAGACTCATAAGTCTCGCGAACAAGAGTATCGTAATCAAAATCAATCTCCGGAAGCAGAAAGAGCAGCGCATCGATACTTCTCTCTCTGACTGCCCTCAGGTAGCGGGTGACTGCGGCTTCTATATCGTAATTTGGGTACTCTTTTCTCTTTAGATTATGGACCCTGAAGACAAGCGATATCAGTTCGCGAGACTTCAAAGCTTCCTTCACATAAGCGCCCCTCTCATCAAATTCGAGGTAACCTGTATAGGCGAGGTGGTAGTCCAGAAGTCTTGCCAGTTCAGCGGTTGTATAGGGCGAAATTCCCGTAAGTATAACCGGTCTCCTAATGGATAGGACAGAAGGGAGCAAAGGCCAATCATCTTTCAAATCAACAAACACTACAGCCGAGTCTAAATCGTTAACGCTCGCAAGCTCCTTAACGGTAATCAACTTCAGAGAGGAAATTCCCTCAACGCTCTTCTCAGTTATCAGGGCAGACCTGGAATAGTTGGAATCGTATTCCAAACGCCATGGAATATATAGCACGGAAAGTACTATGCCCAGTATGAATGCAAGAACGAGAAGTCTGCGGCCAGTCTTTCCGGTCTTCGCTAAAGAACCCGATCGTTTTCCCTTTCTATGTCTCCTGACAGGTTTTCTTGGTTTAAGGGGAACTGCCGCCAATACCTTTCTCTCCTCCCTATAAGAAGGTACAGAAACAAGACTAGACCGATGAGAAAGGGAGAGTAGGGAATCAGAAAGACCACTCTCCATTTCAAAACAAGAGAATTCAAGCCTGAACCGTAAACCTTTCTAAACGAAGACTCCATATCTTTCGAAAGCAAGTATTCTTCGGCTACTTCAAGAAGTTTCCCATATCCTCCTCTCGAGACCAGAAATCCTGCAAATCCCGAAACTGCGCCGTAGAAAATCCCTTGACTTTCCTTTTCGGGATATCTGTCGTCATAACCGGTAAACACATAGAAACCTGCTCTCAAACTAGGCCATCTTAGCCTGAGATGAAGATTCTGGAAACCTTCGGCTATTATCTCATGATACCATATCGGAAATTCTCTTGGCGCACTCCCCTTTCTTCGCAGGAATTCGAAGAAATAGACATGGGCGAGTTCGTGTCGGGCGACCCCTTTCTTATAGTTTGCTGTGTATAGAAATATCATATAACTCCCGTTACTGTCGATCGCCGCCGGTTGCTCATGGCCTTCGCCCTTCAGAATTGTTAGACTGTAGTTAACCTGAAACCCGTATATCTCAATCAACTCGCTATTAGCCAAGTCGATCTCGTCTCTGATTTCCTGCTGGGAAAAAACTGTCAGAGCCAGAAAAACTGTAAGGATTATTAGGAAGAGGCGCTTCGTCATTTCAGAGAAGCCAGAACGCTTTCCAGATCAGATGGCAGTTTTGAGCTTATTGACAGCATCTCCCCGCTCTTTCCTCTGAAACTTATACTTGAACAGTGAAGAAAGTATCTCTTCAAGCCGTGAGCCTTCTTGAACTGCCTGTTGAAATCGCGTTCTCCATACACATCGTCTCCTACTACAGGACAGCCAAGCTCCGCCATCTGACGCCTGATCTGGTGCTTCTTTCCGGTAAGCAGCTTCACATAGAGTAACGAAGCATCTTCAAACTTCTTCTCTATTCTGTATTCGAGTCTTTCGACATATCCATCGCGTTCGGTTGTTATTGACTTGTGCTCATAAGGCGGATTTCCCTTCACCAGTGTGTAATAGGTCTTGTCTATCTCTCGCTCTCGGAACATCCTGGCCATCTCTCTGGCAGAACCAGGCGACTTCGCAAATACTATAACTCCCGAAGTGTGTTTGTCCAGCCTGTGAACAGGGAGCGGATCGAATCCGTTTTCCTTTCCGTATGCGAGAAGGCCTTCAACGAGCGTAATTATCTGAATGCCCTTGCCCGGATGCACGGAGATTCCAGGAGGTTTATCAATGGCTATCAAGTCACTGTCTTCGAAAAGGATTTCCAGAGGCATCTTTCTGGGAACGAGCTCTCTGGACTCGTCGAGACGTCTGATTCTGCTAACATCGCCGGAGTAAGTGACAGTCAAAGAATCGTTCAAATGTAGTCTATACGAACCATCTCTGACACGTTTCCCATTTACTCTGACACTTCCCTTTCTCAGCAACTTGTAGATCGACGAAAGCTTTATATCTTTCATTGCGTTCCTGAGAAATCTGTCAAGTCGCTCGTAATGATTTGCATTATCTACTCTAAACTCTCTTTCGATAACTATCACACTCCAGAAGAGATCTCATCGAAACTCCTCCACGAGATCTCTTTTTTCAGTTCGGGTATGTCTGCCAGCAAATCAGAAAACAACGGGGAGCGAAGGCTCCCCATTTGCCTATTCTTCGATACCCAGACCCTTGCCTATCTGTTCTATGATATCTCCGACAGTGGAGATACTTTCGATCTGTTCGTCATCGACTTTCAAGTTGAACTCATCTTCGAAAGCCATTACCAGATCGACGAGATCAAGGGAATCCGCTCCGAGATCTTCGGTCAGATCGGAATCGATAGTTATCTCATCCTCTTCAACTCCGAGTTTCTCGGCTATTATCGTCTTCACCCTGTCAAAAACCTCTTCAGGTGTCAAATGATTTCCTCCCTTCTAGTTGAATCTGGAAATCGCAACAATTATAGTTACACTGGACAGTAAAGTCAATTGCCCATCGAATTCAAGAGACTCCCATTATTATATAATAAGTTTATAGACTTTGATTCCGGAGGTTTTCAATGATTGACTACGAAGCAATGGCGAAGACGATAGAGGAAAGAATCTCTTCCAGACCGGACGTTGCCTTGATTCTAGGTTCTGGTCTGGGTTATCTCACAGGTGAGTTCCAGAACCCGGTTTCCATAGACTACTCATCTATACCCGGATTCCCTCAAGCCACAGTCGAAGGGCACTCCGGCAGGTTTGTTTTCGGGGAGTTCCATGGTGTGTCAGTGACAGCCATGGAAGGGCGTTTCCACTACTATGAAGGACATTCGATAAAAGATGTCGCCGCCCCCATCTATCTTTTCAGAGAACTGGGCATTAAGCATCTGTTGATAACTAATGCATCTGGCGGCATTAATAGGACTTATTCGCCCGGCGATATCATCGCCGTTACAGATATTGTCAACTTTGGATTCAGAAATCCCCTGATTGGAAGAAACAATGACTTGTATGGCGTCAGATTCCCCGATATGTCCAGAGCAATAGACTGCGCCTGGTTAAAAAGGCTTAAAGCAAAGCTCGCAGATGACGGAAAGTCTATTGAAGAAGGTACTTATTGCTGGGCGCTGGGCCCGTCTTACGAAACGCCTTCAGAGATACGTGCCTTCGAATTCTTCGGCGCGGACATGGTCGGTATGTCGACCGTACCGGAGGTCATTGCCGCAAACCACTGCGGAATGAGTGTTCTGGTCTTGTCTTGTATTACAAACATGGCTTCGGGGATTCTCAAAGAGAAGCTTATGCACGAAGACGTTGTAAAGACTGCCAACCGAATAAAGCCAAGATTCAGCTATATTGTGGGAAAGGCTCTAGAGACGCTGGAGGTAGAGTGACTATGCTTAGGTCTATGAATGCCGTATTCTCAAGGCTCTTGCAAGCAGACAGAATACTTGTCTGCGGTCACATAATGCCCGACGGGGACTGTATTTCTTCACTTCTATCTCTTAGTATTGGACTGGAAAGAATTGGAAAGAGCGTGGTACCCGTAGTCGATTGGAAGATACCGACAGTTTTCGAGGGACTGCCGTGGGTAGAGAGAATCGAAGGTTTCAGCACGTCTCTTCCCGAGTTTGACCTGTTGGTCGTGCTCGACTCATCATCTCCGGACAGAATAGGAAGATTCGAGAAGCTTCTTTCAAAGATTTCTTCAGTTCTAATCGACCACCATGCCACGAATACCTACTTTGCCGATACTTGCTGGGTCGATCCCTCATTTTCCTCGACTGCACACATGGTTTTCAGGCTTCTCAAACTCATGGAAGTCCCTTATGACAGAGACCTCGCTCTGATAAACTATCTTGGTATAGCCACAGATACCGGCTTCTTCCGTTACTCAAATGTCGATAGTTCGGTATTTGAGACCGCTGCTGAGCTGGTAAGACTCGGAGCCGATCCATGCCTTGTGGCGACCCGCATACTCGAAAATCGAAGAATCGAGGAATTTTTTCTGGAAAGGGACGCCATAGACAATCTTAAACTGCTCGCCGACGGAAAGTTCGCTTACTCATTTCTCGACACGAAAGACTTCGAAAAATACGCGCTCGAAGAAGACGATTTCGCAGGGTTTGTTGGACAGTTACGATCTATCTCGTCTGTCGAAGTCGCGCTGTTTGCCTCGGAATATCAGAAAGGAGAGGCCCATGTTTCTCTTCGTTCGAAGAGCTATTTCGATGTGAGCGAGGTGGCGGTAGCTTTCGGTGGAGGAGGTCATCCAAAGGCTTCAGGCTTCACACTGCGATATGACGGGATTCTGAAGGAAGCTCTTCAGGATGTTGTTAGTTTCATAGATTCAAGACTTGCAAATTCCATCGGTTCTTAAATCAGACAATCAGCCAGGAAAGAAGTTGTATGAACTGAGTTATGGGCCACATTATCAACTGGATCACACCAATCAAAGACAGTACCAGGAGTGTTAGAATCCCATAGAGCTCATACTTCACGAGCCAGCTGACCTGGTTTTCAGGAACTACAATCGTTATAAGGGTTGCGCCGTCGAGCGGCGGAATAGGCAGCAGGCTGAAGAATGCAGTGTTAAGATCAATAACCATTATCCAGTAAAGCACATCTGCAAAGTAGCTTATAAGATAGCTGTTCATGTAATCCGGCATTAACGTAGAATACCTGTACAAACCGGATAGGTAGAATATCAGACCCGCAATCAGTCCGATTACGAAATTCCCAAGCGAACCCGAGAGGGCCGTGAATATCGCTCTGGAATAACCGAGCTTTCTGAGCTTCCAGTAGTTGACCGGGTAAGGTCTTGACCATCCGAACTTGAAAAAGAAGTACATAAGAAGCCCCACCGGGTCTATTCTTCTGATAAAACCGGGTTTGATCCATTCCGTCCTGGACTTATCGAAGTGTCTTGCAAGAAGATAATGTGGATATTCATGACAGAGAATAGCCACGGCTATTGCCGGAGCCAGCGAAAAGAAGTTTCTCATCATCTCAATCATTTTCTATCTCCCTTCCGGATAGAACGACCGTAAATTCTCCTCTTGGTTCAGTGCGCTTGAAATGCTCGATCATACTTGAGACAGTTCCGTGAAGAGATTCCTGAAAGAGCTTTGTCATCTCTCTTGCTATAAACACCTCACGATCCCCAATGATTTCAATCAAGTCCTTCAATGTCTCCAGAAGCCTGTACGGAGACTCGAAAAAGACAATGACACCGTCGGCATATAAGCCAGTCGCTATCTTCCTGAAGACCCTTCTCCTGATTTTCCCTCTTGGCAGAAAACCTATGAAAGAGAAATTGGTTCCCGGAAAGCCGCTGAGCGCAATCGCCGTTGTCACCGCACTTGGGCCGGGAATTACGTCAACTTCAATGTTATTGTCGCGACAGGCCTTCACCAGAAGCGCGCCGGGATCTGAAATCACTGGCATTCCAGCATCACTTACCAGAGCCACGTTTTCTCCTGACTTGAGGCGATTCAGGATTTGGGGCAACTTCCTGGACTGGTTATGCATATTAAGAGAGAATATCTCGCCGTGATCGATTTCGAGCGTCTGAAGCAGATTCGATATTCTTCTGGTATCTTCCGCCAGTAGAATCCTGGTCTCTTTGAGGACTCTTATCGCCCTGAGTGTAATGTCCTCGAGATTCCCTATCGGTGTACCGATAAGCATAAGTTTTCCATACGAGTTGCTCATTCGGATTCACCTAAAGGGAATTTGGCGGCAATGCCAATTTTGCGAGGAAAGCGCTGAGGAGTTTTGAATAACTTCCTGAATACTGCCAATACTCTGGGAGAGTTGTCAGAGAGATTGTACTCAAGAAGACTTTCAAGAATCAACCCAAGCTTTTCAGCAGCCCTAAGCGCACGTTCTCTCTCATCTTTCCACCCCGGTCCCTTGTAAAGAAAGACTCTGCCATTTTTTTCAGTCAGCGGAGCGGCCAACTCAAGAGAGACATCACTTCTCGCGACGGCTCGCATGAAGACTCCATCGTACAGACCTCTGTGCTCTTCCGCTCTGGATACAACGGTTTGCACATTTCTCAAACCTAACTCATAAGAGAACCTATCGATCTCTCTGACTTTCTTCAGAATGGAATCCATAAGAGTCCACTTGGTCTGAGGAAATGCGATCGCGATCACCAGTCCGGGAACACCTCCGCCACTGCCGATATCCAGAAAAGTCTTTCCCTCAAGTCCGACCATAGAAAAGGGTTTAAGAGAATCCTCCACATGAATTACCATAGCCCTTTCGAGGTCTCTGATCGCAGTAAGATTATGAGGCGACGAAATCAACTTCTCCATCAGTGCAGAGCATTTTTCCACGACTTCTCTGCCGAAGGTATCTCCTAGATCCACAACTATTCCTTTTCAATGCAGGCATACGCCTCGTGATTGTGTATAGATTCCTGACTTATTACCTCTACTCTGTACCACCCAATACGGTCGTTAAGACTCAGTTTCGACACCACTTCTCTCGAAAGGTCTTCTACAAAGCGGGGATTGTCATAGGAATACTCGGTAATGAACTTTTCATCTTCTCTCTTCAGAAGAGAAAAGATCGGAGCACTCGCTGAACTCTCAATGATATCTACAATCTCTTCAATCCAGACAAGCGAACGCATCCTGACGGAGACAAAGACCTCTGCCCTCTGGTTATGAGCACCCCTGTCGCTTATCTCTTTGGAGCATGGACAGACAGTCATCACCGGTACTCTCACTCCCAGAACAAAATCAAATTCTCCGTCCTTCCTCACAGTAAACGAGCAAAGAAATGAACTGAAGCTTTCGCTTTTGCTCACAGGAGCCTTCCTTCTGAGAAAATACGGGAATTGAACCTCTATATGTGCCACATCAGCTCTTAGAACATCACGCATGTCGTCCAGAATAGACTCCATGTTTCTTGGGGTTATCTTTTTGTGGTGCCTCTCCAGAACTTCAACGAATCTCGACATGTGAGTCCCACGAAAATCCTTTGGAAGGTCAACAAACAGATCGAAAGTTCCGACTGTGTGTTGAGTTCCGAATTCTCTATCCATGACCAGAATCGGGTACTTAATTGACTTGATACCAACCATGTTGATCTTTATATTTCGCTTGTCTTTTTCATTTTGAACATCTCTCAAAATGCCTCGCCTCTTGAATGTCATAAGACAAAGAGTTATAATTGCAAAGTGGAGGCGTATCCTAATTGGCTAAGGAGCCGGTCTTGAAAATCGGTGGGGTTGACGCCCCTTGTGGGTTCGAGTCCCACCGCCTCCGCCAGAAACCGGGATTTTTCCCGGTTATTTTCTTAGTGGACCAAAATCGGATAATGGCCATATAGTTAGCATAGGACTTCCGATTATTGCCTCCTCGGGTACAAAACCGAAGTACCTGCTATCGAAACTCTCCGCAGAGTTGTCACCCATCATGAACCTAAACCCTTCTGGAACTGTTATCTTCACAGAATCGCCTGCGGGATCGGTCTTTATATATTTCTCGAGTTCCAGTGGGGCAAGCACGGAATCATAATACTCTCTGTACTCTATCAACCCTTTGTAAGCCTGGAATAGCCTGTAATACACTGAGAACCTCAACGAAGGGTCATCGGGATAGGCTAGTCCTAGAAAGAAGCGCGGATCGTTGAATATACCTTCTTTCACATATCTGCGCGACTCAAGCTGAGGAGGAACCTCGCCGTTTACATAGAGCTGATAAAAAGGTTTCGCCGGGTCGAAATTCGGGGCTTTCCTCAGTTCCAGAACATCTCCAGGCTTGCCAACCAACCTTTTCACATACTTCACGTGTCCTCTGTACTCAGCGGGAGAAAAGAAATCCATGAATTTATCGAACCCCCTGAGATACTTCTGCGATTCAATATCCACATACGGAGTCCAGAAAACAACGATATCTCCGTAATCCGGCTCTCTGTAAGAATAAGTGATCTTTTCGACAAAGAGTCTCGCCGGCGGATTGATCGTCGGGATCATAGATCCGGTAGGAACAAGCATTGTCTCAAACACAAAAAGACGTATTATTGTACCGAAGACTACGGCATAGAGAATCGCCTTCCCCCACTCTTTAAGCTCGTGAAGAAAGCGCGATTCCTTTTTGCCAGAAGTCTTCTCCGATCTACCGGAAGCCACGGGCTCAGTTCCTCTTCTCTTTTATCTTTACCTTACCCTTCACGTCTCTTATATAGTAGATCTTCGCTCTTCTTACTTTTCCTCTTCTGAGTACCTCTATCTTCTCAAGAGCGGGACTGGAGAAGGGAAACACCCTTTCCACACCTATACCGGCAGATCCTACCCTTCTCACCGTGAAGGACTTGCCTGTACCGCTTCCTCTTATTCCCATGACTATACCTTCAAAGGCCTGAACTCGTTCCTTGTTACCTTCCTTTATCCTTACACTTACCCTTACCGTATCTCCGGGACCCATTTCGGGAAGGTCTTGCCTGATGAACTCGTTTTCCAGAGATCTAATGTACTGATCCATGTTAATCCCTCCTATTTTTCTGTATCTTCGCCTATTAACCTATCAAGTATTATAGCAACTGCAGCCCTTACAGAGAGATGATTGAAGTCTGAATCTGCCCGAACCGGCTCAAGAGCATAAGTGCAAAGCTTCAGAATCTCTTCAGGCAGCCCCCAGCTCGTTCCAAAGAGCAGAAGATGGGGCAGACTGGAGCTACGGACAATCTTTGACATCTCGCTGTACGACAGTCTGTCAGTTCCCTTTTTTGCAGAGGTGAAAACCAGTACGGGCTTCACTCCCTCCACACTTTCAATCTCCTCAATTACATCTTCAATATACGAAGCTCTTCTCACGACGGTCAAAGCTTCGCTTCTACTGGGATTGTACTCCTTTCCGAACTCTTCCAGCCAGTAGTTCAAAACATTGTCAACAATCTCTCTCTGTGCCGGAAGGTTACTTACAACATAGTATCCCTTGATATTGTATGTCCGGCAGGTCCTCGAAATATCGTGGACATCGAGATTTGTTACCGCGCTCGATACTATATTTTTATGTCTGCCAAGAACAGGATAGTGGATCAAAGCCAGATACATGTTATTTAGCACAATCCTTCAACTCCTTGAAAAGCAAGAGAATAGCTTTTTTATCATACTGATCGAATTCGTGATTCAGAAAGAGATCGGGACGCCTTTCCATTGTTCGTGCAAGACTCTCCTTTCTTCTGAAAACCTCAATTCTTTCGTGATCGCCGCTCAACAGGACTTCGGGTACGCGCATTCCTCTAAACTCCCTTGGACGCGTGTAATGAGGATAGTCCAGCAGGCTCGAGTAGAAAGAATCATTAATTACCGAATCCATGTCTCCGATAACGCCAGGAACGAACCTCGAAATCGCTTCTACCATAAGCAGAACGGCGATTTCGCCACCACTAAGAACCACATCGCCGATCGTCAGTTCTTCATCCACTACACTCATTACTCTCTCGTCCACACCTTCGTATCTTCCACAGATAAAGACCAGTCTCTCTTTTTTGCTAAGTTCTTTCGCCTTTTCATTGTCGAATGTCTTTCCCTGAGGTGATGTATATACTACGTGAGCAGCACCGGCGAGATTCCTAATACTCTCCACAGCCTCGAAAAGTGGTTCTGCCTTCATCACCAGACCGCTTCCTCCACCGAAGGGATAGTCATCTGTGGTACGGTGTCTGTCAGCTGTAAAATCACGCAGATCGACTGCCTTGAAATCAATAATACCATTCTGAATGGCTCTGGAGATTACTCCCCACTTCAGAACCGTGTCGAAAAGACCCGGAAATATTGTGATGACATCGATCTGCATTATCTAATCTACCTCTTCGAAATTCAACAGTCTGACGACAACCTCTTTGCCTTCAAAGTCCATAGAGATCACGCAGTCCTTTATTAGCGGTACTAACTCTTCACGTATCGAGAAATCATCTTCCTTGCGACGGACGACCATAACGTCATTTGAACCGGTTTCGATTATGTCCTCCACAAAACCCAGGAGTCGACCACTTTCATCAAGAACTCTGCATCCAAGAAGCTGGAAGAAGTAATACTCTCCGTCATGAAGAAGCGGTAATACTTCTCTTTTAAGGTAGATGTGGTAGCCCGAAAGAATATCGACTCTCTCGATACTGTCAAAGCCATCAAAATGAATAATCCAGCCCTTAGAGGATTTTCTGGCACCGTTTACACGAACTCTTATTGTGTTTCCGGTATCTTCATTGAGCAGCAAAACGTTTTCCATCTTCCGAATCGTTGTGTCATCATCAAGAGATATCTTAGCCTTCACTTCTCCCCTGAGTCCGTGAGGCTTCACTATTCTTCCTATGGGTATCATTTCCTCGATTGAGTCTTCTTTACCCGGATTCATCTAACCACCTTTAGGATGAAAACCTCTTTTGAAGAACCGGCGAGAGCATTCAGAAGAACGTTTATGGACTTGATTGTGCGGCCGTCTTTACCTATTATTTGCCCGACATCACTATCGGAAGCCTTAATTTCAAAGACCTTGTTCCCGTTCTCATCGATGGCCTCCGAAACCTCTATTGTCTCGGGGTCTCTAACGATGCCCTTCAAGATATGTTCGAGGACCTCTTTCATCACTCTTCTGTTGCTCCATCCTTGTTGACATACTTCAGCTCATGGACCTTCTTCATAACACCAAAACTCGCAAGAATCGATCTGGCAGTTTCCGTAGGTTGCGCTCCTTTCATAATCCACTCTACGGCCTTATCTACATCAACGTTTGTAAGCGCCGGACTTCTTATTGGATCATAGAATCCCAGCGAATCAATGTAGGCTCCATCACGTCTCCTTTGAGAGTCAACAACAACCAACCTGTAAAAAGGTCTGTTTCTTCTACCCATCCTCGTGAGTCTTATCTTTACCATGTTTTACCTGCACCTCCTGAATTATTTTTCAATTATCTAAAATGGTAAACCTTTAATTCCCTTCAACATCTTTCCCTTCCTGTTGAACTGCTTCATCATATCTTTCATCTGGTCATAAGATTTGAGAAGCTTGTTCACATCTTGAATCGAAGTCCCGCTGCCGGCAGCGATTCTCTGTTTCCTCGAGTAATTCAGAATCTTTGGACTTCTCCTCTCCTGCAGAGTCATGGAGTGTATTATCGCTTCAGTCCGTTTCATGCTCTTTTCGCTCCCGGCGAGGTCAACATCTTTTGGAGCACCCGGGATCATCTCCATAATGTCAGCAATAGAACCAAGTTTCTTTATCTCCTTGAGTTGATCGAGAAAGTCTTCAAGATCGAACTTGTTTTTCAGGAACTTCTCTTCCATCTTCTTGGCCTTTTCTTCGTCGATATTCGACTGAAGTTTGTCAATCAACGATAGAACATCGCCCATGCCGAGAATCCTGCCGACAACCCTGTCCGGATGGAATTGCTCAATCCCGTCAAGCTTTTCCGATACTCCGATGAATTTTACGGGTTTGCCTGTGACATGCCTTATAGAAAGTATTACTCCGCCTCTAGCGTCGCCGTCGAGTTTTGTGACGACGAACCCCGATAGTTCCAGCGCCTCATTAAAGGCTTTCGCAGAGTTCACGGCATCCTGCCCTGTCATAGCGTCTATAACCATAATTATCTCATCGGGCTTTACAAATGCCGCTATTTCTCTAAGTTCATTCATCATTGTGCTGTCTATGTGGAGACGACCAGCCGTATCGAAAATGACAACATCGTTTATGTTCTTCACTGCCTGCTGCATCGCGTCTTTCACAATATTTACGGGATTCTTCCGATCACCGGTAAACACAGGCAGGTCCACCTGCTTTCCCAGCTGGATAAGCTGATCGATGGCTGCGGGTCTATAGACATCCGCCGCCACAAGCAAGGGCTTTCTTCCTTCTTTGCGTAGCAGCGTACCAAGCTTACCTGTAGTTGTTGTCTTTCCACTACCCTGAAGCCCAACCATCATGATCCTTGCAGGCTGACTTGACAGCCTTAGGGGAACCGGTTTTTCACCAAGCATTTTTATCAGCTCGTCTCTCACTATCTTCACAAACTGCTGATCGGGAGTAAAGGATTTCAGAACTTCCTCACCCATGGCCTTCTCCATGACCGCGGCAATAAACTCCTTTACCACCTTATAGTTTACGTCGGCCTCCAGAAGAGATAGCTTGACCTGTTTTATCGCATCTTCTATGTTTTTCTCCGTTATTCTTCCTTTTCCGCTGAGAAGCCTGAAAGCTCTGCCCAGTTTGTCCTGGAGATTCTCAAACATCAAAACACCTCCGTAGCCTGAAAAGTATACTACGAGAGTACCCGGCATTGTTGAACTTATCTGAACATCAAAAGTGATTATCAATGAAAAATATTAAATTATCATTACCGATTTGAAATCAATAAACCTAAACAATCTATAATAATTGGAGAATATCGAAGGAGCACGATCGCCATAAATCACCCCAAAGTCCGTAAGCGTTTCTAAAAAAGGGCTTTGGAAACCTGTCTCATTAATAGACTAGGGTTTTGAATTCAATTCTCTGTAACATTGTCGGCAGACTGCTATGTACTTATCCATACCACCAACATCAATTTCGCTGTCAATATGATTCGATGTTCTGTGGGTAATGGTAGCATTGTACTCACCGCAGATATGGCATACAGCCTTTTTTTTCAGGACTTCATCAGCTATCGCCATCAAGTTCGCCGTTACTGGAAACGGGCGGTGTTTGTAGCTCATGTCAAGACCCACACAGAACACGTCGATTTCACTGAAGATGAGCTCCTGGACCACGTCAAGTAGTCCGGTATCAAAAAAGTTTATCTCATCAATGAATATCGCATCCAGCTTCTCGATCTCGTCGCTTACAGTCCTGAGAATCTCTTCAGATGTCTTGACATTTACCGCTGGCATCTTCTGACCTGTGTGACTTACGACATGATCCATCGAGTATCTATCGTCTATAAACGGCTTGAAAACCTTGGTTTCTTTCCTTCCAAGAGTGTATATTTCTATCATCGAAAGAAGTGTTGAAGTCTTTCCAGAGTACATTGGTCCAACGACTACTGTGAGTTTGCCTGCCACGAAAGGCCCCCCCTTTCCAATCTTCTCAATGAACTATTCTGCTAATGGCGTACTCCGGAAGAGGCAGATCGGTCATGCAATAAGCCGAGCTTTCTTCGACCGCCCTCTCTATTGCCCTCTCGACTGGCAGACCTTCCAGAAGAAACCGCGAGAAGAACGCTCCAAAAAGATCTCCGCTTCCGAACTTATCTCTTCCCTTTTCGGGAGGCGGAAAGACCTTGCCTCTGTATAAAACGCCTTCAGAAGACGCTTTCACGATCAGTTTCGCACTGCCTTCTCTCAATTTCATGTAGTCGTTTCCGATTATGAAATCAAACCCTTCCAGGTCGGCGATATCCCGAAACTCAATCTGGGGAGAAGGGTCCACGATCTTCGCACTTGACTCCAGTGACGAAACTGAAACCGCTGCCTTCAATCCAATTTCCAGAGTCGCATAGACCAGAGCAAAGCTCTCGCTTCCTATCAAACTCAAAACCTCTTCCGACAGGGTTACCAGAGAAGGTCTCTTCACGGCAAGAACGTCCATCCCCCTGTAAACAAAGGTCCCGCCACTGCAGTTCCTGTTCGCCCGCAATGAATCGAATGGCCATTCCCTGTTTTCTCCGGGTTCGAAGCAGCTGATAAACAGGACTTTGAAACCGAGTTTCGAGAGACAAAAGGCAACATTGAATGCGGACCCGCCCGGTCTGACAGCTATCTTTGCCCGATGACCGTAATCGATAATCTCGACGTCTTTCAGATAACCCCCGACTACGAGTATCCTGTTGTTGGTGTTCTTACTTAGTTCTGTATAACCTGTCACCGGCATCTCCTAAGCCCGGAATGATGTAGGCATGATCGTTGAGCCGTTCATCGAGAGAAGCAGTGAAGACCTTCACATCCGGATGATTCTTCTCGATAAATCGCACGCCTTCTGGAGCCGCTATAAGACACATAAGCGAAATTTGCCTGCCTCCAGCCTTTCTAACAAGCTTCAGGGCCCACGAAGAGGAGACTCCGGTTGCCAGCATCGGGTCAAGAACGAATATCTGGGTTCCATCATCGATTTTGGGAAGCTTCGAATAATACTCGACTGGCTGTATCGTCTCGGGATCGCGATAGATACCTATATAACCTACCGAAGCATTGGGCATCAGGGACAAGACGCCCTCTACCATGCCGAGTCCGGCTCTCAGTATCGGTACAACTGTAACCTTCTTGTCCTCGATCATTTTGCCCGTCATCTTTACTAGTGGCGTCGTTATCTCCTTTTCATAGGTTGGTAGATGTCTGGTCGCTTCAAATGTAAGCAAGAGAGTAATCTCTTTCAATAACTCTCTGAACTCCTTGGGACCGGTCGAGTCCTCTCGCATAATCGAAAGCTTATGCTGGATCAACGGATGGTCCGCTATGGTGAGTTGCTTAAACATCAATATCACTCCTGCGAACAAGGTCCGAATACAATGGGAATCTCTCAGTGAGTGCCTTCACGTCTGCGATCACGTCTTTTACGACATTCTCATCGATCTCTCCCTTTTCGCCTGCAACATTGTCTATGACTCTTACAATGAGCTCTGCTATGATTGGCATTTCTCTCTCTGTCATGCCTCGCGTAGTTACTGCGGGAGTACCGATCCTTATGCCACTGGTAACGAAAGGTGAACGACTCTCTCTCGGGATAGTATTCTTGTTGACAGTAATATCCGACTTCTCAAGAGCCTTTTCCGCAGCCTTTCCGGTTACATTTCTGGCCGTGAGGTCAACCAGGAAGAGATGGGTATCGGTTCCTCCCGACACTATTCTCAGCCCGTGTTCCTCAAGAGACGAAGCGAGTCTTTTCGCATTGTTCAAAATATCCTGCTGATAGGCTTTGAAACTGTCGGCAAGAGCCTCGCCAAACGAGACTGCCTTGGAAGCTATCACGTGCATCAGAGGACCACCCTGAGTACCGGGAAACACCATCTTGTCGACCGCTTTTCCTATCTCCTCATCATTTGTCAGTACCATTCCTCCACGCGGCCCTCGAAGAGTCTTATGAGTTGTGGTAGTGACTATATGGGCGAAATCAAGAGGGTTGGGGTAAAGACCTGCTGCGACTAATCCGGCAAAGTGTGCCATATCGACCATAAGAATTGCACCGACTTCGTCGGCGATTTCCCTGAATGTCTTGAAGTCAATTATTCTTGAGTAGGCACTTCCTCCGGCAACTATAACGGCAGGTCTATTTTCCAGAGCAATTTTCCTGACAATATCGTAGTCTATTACTTCTGTCTCTTCGTTAACACCATAAGCGACGACATTGAAGAGCTTGCCTGAAAAGTTTACTGGAGAACCGTGGGTTAGGTGACCGCCATGGCTGAGCGACATACCCATTATCGTGTCGCCAGGATTTGAAATTGCAAGATAAGCGGCCATATTGGCTTGAGAACCTGAGTGAGGCTGTACATTAGCAAAACCGGCATTGAAGAGACGCTTAGCTCTATCACGGGCAAGGTTTTCAGCTTCATCGACGAATTTACAACCGCCATAGTACCTCTTTCCAGGATATCCCTCTGCGTACTTATTGGTCATAACCGAACCCATGGTCTCCATTACCGCTTTCGAAACAAAATTCTCTGATGCGATCAGTTCCAGTCCATCTTCCTGTCTTTCGAGTTCCTTTACCATTATATCGAACATCTGTCTGTCGGCTTTTCTAAGAGATTCCCACATGACTAATCCTCCTGTATGATAGGCTAGATGAACGCTTTCCCTAGAGAAACATCAAACGGTGGTCTTAAAACTCCCTTTTCGGTTATTATACCGGTTATGAGACTCCAGGGAGTAACATCAAAGGCGGGGTTGTAACACTTTACCCCACTAGGAGCCAGCTGTGTTTCTCCGAAATGAGTTATCTCCCTGTTATCTCTCTCTTCGATAGGTATAGCTTCTCCATCCTTGCATGAAATATCTACAGTGCTCAAAGGCGCGGCAATGTAGAAGGGGATGCCGTGTTTCTGGGCGAGCACTGCCACAGAGTAAGTTCCAATCTTGTTTGCGGCGTCTCCGTTTGCAGCTATCCTGTCTGCACCTACCACGACCAGATCTATCAGACCCTTTTTCATTACCCATCCGGCCATGTTGTCACAGATAAGGGTAACGTCTATACCCGATTGCTGGAGTTCCCAGGCAGTCAACCTCGCTCCCTGCAAATAGGGACGTGTTTCGTCAGCATAGACTCTGACTCTCTTGCCGGTCTCAACGGCAGCCCTTATTACTCCCAGAGCCGTTCCGTAATCCACGGTCGCCAGGGCTCCGGCGTTGCAGTGCGTAAGTATACCGTCCCCATCACGAACCAGGTCTGCTCCGTGCATTCCAAGCCGTTTGTTTGTTTCTACATCTTCTGCCGCTATCTTCAATGCTTCAAGCTCCAAGACTCTTGCAGGATCTTCTTGGCCCGAATCAAGACAGGAAATTAGCGCCTTCTCCATACGTTCAAGCGCCCAGAAGAGGTTTACAGCAGTTGGTCTGCTTGAAGCAAGCCTCTCCTTTACACGCTTCATATGAGCCACTCCGGTAGTCTTCCAGTCGCCACTGAATTCCCTGGCGCCAAGGACGTACCCAAAAGCCGCGCTGGCACCGATTGCTGGCGCACCCCTGACCGTCATATCTCTTATTGCCCGGTAAACGTCTTCGTGATCAGTGCATTCAACATAGATTTCTTCAACCGGAAGCTTCTTCTGATCTATAAATACTACTCTATCGTCTTTCCATTCGAGAGTTACGCTTTTGAAGCGTGCCACTATTCACTCACCCTCTGGAGCACGCTTTTGACCATATTCCTGTATGCTTCTTCCAGCTCCGAACCCCTGAGATGAGTGGTGATTCCCTGGCCGCTATCCGCCATGCCCACCAGTCTTGGATCGAACGGAAGATTTGCCAGAAGAGGAATCGAATGACTCTTTGAGAGACGTTCACCACCGCCCTGCCCAAATAGGTTGATCCTCTCTCCGCAACCAGGACACTTCATATATGACATATTCTCGACAAGCCCAAGCGCCTTTCGGTGCATTGTCTTCACGAGATTTATCGCGCGCTTCACGTCTTGAATCGCAACTTCCTGAGGCGTTGTTACTATCAGGGCACTCACATCGGGAAGAGTTTGAAGTATAGTCAGAGGTTCATCACCGGTACCGGGCGGAGAATCGATAACCAGGAAATCGAGTTCTCCCCAGGCTACATCCCCGAGAAACTGGTAAATCGCCGTAGTCTTCATGGGACCACGCCAGACAACGGGCGCTTCTTCTTCAATAAAACTCGAAATGCTCATTACCTTGAGGTTCGGCAGCACTTCGGGAGGAAAGATCTGTTCCTCTATTACTTCCGGAGTCTTTTTTAATCCTACCATTCTTGATACGTTAGGTCCATGTAGGTCTACGTCCATAAGGCCTGTCTTAAAACCTTCGTCAGCGAGAGCAAGAGCCAGGTTAACTGCGACGGTCGATTTTCCCACTCCACCCTTGCCCGACATAACAAGAATCTTGTTCTTTATCGTCTTGGTGTTGTCTCTTATCTTCATCATCGTCTGAGCCATTTCTTCTGAATTCAAATCTCGTCCTCCTTATACTCTATCTTCATGGTTATCTCTACTGCCTTCTTGAGCATCGCGGAAACCGAGCAGTATCTCTCTTGAGAGAGGCTTACCGCCTTTTCGATCTTTTCTTTGGGAAGATCTCCGCCGGAAAAATGATAAGTGAGTTCTATTTTTGTGAAGACCTTTGGGTGCTCTTGAGAGTATTCATAACTGGCATCGATCCAGTAGCTATAGTTTTCGACTTTCATCTTGGAGAGAATGGCTACTACATCCATAGATGTACAGCCCATGAGTGCGGCCATAACCATTTCCATAGGTGTCGGAGCAGAACCGTCTCCTCCAGAACTCTCTTTGGCATCCATATAGACGTCATGACCGGAAGGTGTTTTTGCATAGAAGGCCATCTTACCGATTCGCTTCAATTTGTACTCCATTCTCACACTCCTCCAAAAAAAAGGGGCTCTAAGCCCCTCTCTTCAGTTACCGGCCAAGGCCGACTTCGCTATCTCGCAATACTCTTTGAAAGCACCGAAATCCGTTACCGCAAGATCTGCAAGCATCTTTCTGTTGATATTTACCCCGGCGATCTTCAAGCCGTGTATCAAATCGTTATACTTCGTTCCCGCCATTCTGGCACCGGCATTTATTCGTGTAATCCACAGTTTTCTGAAGTCTCTTTTCTTAATCTTTCTACCCGCGTACGCATACACTCCGGATCTAATGTAATACTGCTTGGCAAGCCTGTATCTCCTGCTCAGTGCGCCCCTGTAACCGCGCGCGGCTTTCAAATACTTTATCTTTTTCTTCTTAGAATTGACTCCACCTTTTACTCGCATCCAAATACCACCTCTTTACAGGGTCAAATGCCCAGGCTTCTCTTTACTTTCTTCACAAAACCGCCCTCGATAGTTGTCCACTTTCTGGCTTCTCTTCGGCTGCTTTCGCTCTTTTTGCCAGTGTTGTGTCCAGTACCGGAATGGTTCCTCATTATCTTGCCACTACCAGTTATCTTATACCTTTTGGCACTTGACTTATGAGTTTTCATCTTTACTTTGTTGCCCATTGTCTTTACCTCCTTGAGGTGCCGCCTTCGGCCTGAGTATCATCCACATATCTCTACCCTCCAGTTTCGGAGGTCTATCTACGTCTGAAATCTGCTGAAGTTGAGTAGAAACCCTGTTCAGTATCTCCTTCCCCTTTTCGGAAAAGACAATCTCTCTTCCTCTAAACATTATTACTACCCTTACCTTGCTTCCCTTTTCAAGAAATTCCTTTATACGGTTCGTCTTGGTCTGGAAATCGTGTTCGTCTATTCTTATTCTGAACTTCATCTCTTTTAACTGGGTCTGCTTGGACTTCTTCTTGGCTTCCTTCTTTCGCTTGTCTTTCTCATACTTATACTTTCCGTAATCCATGATTCTTGCCACAGGAGGATTTGCGGCCGGAGAAACCAGAACGAGATCCAGACTCTTTTCTCTGGCAATCTTCAAAGCCTCGGCCGTTGCTACGACTCCGAGCTGCTCTCCGTTGTCATCAACTAGCCTGACAGTCCTTGCAGTTATTTCGTAATTCTTAGGTGTCGAATCACCCTTTGCGATACTACATCACCTCACATAAAAAATGGCGGAAAATACCCGCCATGTCAATAACTTCTCAAGCTATTGACCCCTCAACCTTAAGGCGGGGGTGGGAGATATACTCCGCTTAATACTGAAACTCTGGTGAGCCGTGCAGGGATCGAACCTGCAACCTATTGATTAAGAATCAATCGCTCTGCCTGCTGAGCTAACGGCCCTCTGACGCTTTTTATTCTATATCATGAAGCCAGTCCTGTCAACCAGTTTTCACCCGTAAAGATCGTCCCGGAAATTCGAGAAATAACCGTGCGAATCCCCTGACTCCTTGAACCTGTATCTCTCGATCTTCTTCGTATCGATATCTGCAAAGCAAAAGCCTTCACCATCTCCACAACTGCACAGAATCTCTCCCGAAGGCGATACTATACGGCTCTCACCGACCATTTCCATCGATGGACAACTGCCGTTCTGGCTTGCGGCGACGAGGTAACATCCGTTTTCAATGGCTCTGGCTCTCGTTGCGATATCGTAGATATAACGACGGGTTTTGCCAAAAGCAAACGGGACCAGAAGGACTTGCGCTCCTTCTCTGGAGAGTTTTCTGGAGACTTCCGGGAATCCGATCTCATAACACAGCAGCAGGCCGAACCTAATACCGTCGAACTCAATAGTCTTAAGCGCATTTCCGGGGCTGAAGACTTTCTTCTCATCTCGAAAGAGATGCGTCTTGTTGTAATAAACGGGGTCGCTATAAGGCTGCACAACAACTGAAGAGTTATACAGTCCTCCACCGGTCTTGTTGATAATACCTGCCACGATGGTAATATCATTATAATCAGACATCGCAGAGAGAGTTTCTATAGTCTCTTCCTGCATTCCGATCGCAGAAGATACCGTCTTCTCGTCTACTCCGTAACCACTGTTGAACATCTCGGGAAGAAGAATGAGATCTGTCTCCTCTTCAACTAGATTCTCGATATAGTTAACCGCCTTCTCGAGGTTTTCACCGGGTTCATCGTTTTTTGAATTGAACTGAACTACTCCTACTCTAAATCTTCTCTCCCTGTTCATCTGTCATCCACTTCCCTTTCGAACTCATTTCCAGTTATCGGTTTCAGAATTCTTCTTAAGTCCTGCACCGCTACAAGAAAGATTAGCGCTACCGCGAGAAAGATTCCCTTAGTTCCCAGTCTGTTCAAAGATATTTGAGCGAGCACAGTCCCTACCATTATCCAATAACTTATCGCAAAAGCAATAGACAGATACTTGTTCCGATGGAATAATCCGTAAAAACCGGAGACTCCCTGTGCAAAGGCCAGTAAGACCAACTGATTCCGGTACAGAGTAGCTGCTCTGTCCTGCAAGTAGCCTATGACCAGAAGAACAAAGAACAGGACATATGTCAGGTTCTGTATTCTCGAAACTCTATGGCTTTTCTGACCCAGAAGGACTCCCACGAGCATTACTGCTACAACAATTATCGTATCTGCCATAGAGTAGTTCAGCAGGGGCATCAAGAAAAGCGGTATCAGAGAAAAGATTGCTCTGTAGACCAGCATCAATAGCCGTTGTCCTTAAGCCATTTCGCCGCCTTCTCTTTTGATTCCTGTCCCTGGACCAGGAAGTCCGGCTGCAAATCGAGTTCAATAACCTTTTTATAGTATGTGGCGGCGAGATCCTTCTTCTTCCAGACTTCGTAAAGGAGAGCCAGCTCATAATAACTGTTTATATATGCCGGATCGTTCTCGATGGCCTTCAAGAACCTCTTCTCCGATTTGTTATAGTCTCTGTAGGGCCACGGAGTATCTCTATCTCTCATACCCTTAGCGACAAAGGGAAAAGGACTGTCGGGCATCAATTCCATTGCCTTATCAATACTCTTGTCGAAATCGGTGATCAAGAACATGGACTGCAGAATTCCAGCCATCTGTGCCAGCTGACCTATCGATGCGCCCTTTACATAGTACGCCATTCCGTATTTCGAATTCATATCTATTGCTCTTTCGGCAAGTTCTCTAGATGTTTTGTAATGGGCCTCTCTTACCTTCTTATCGTCAATCCAGTTCGCGTATTCCCTATGGGCGTCTGCCAGAAGTGTCAGTTTTTCTATTTCTTTCAGGTTCTCTTTTTCCATCTTCAAAATAAACTCGCTCATTTTTTGAGAATCCTGCATCGACCTAATCTGAACAAACTCTTCGTGCAATGTCTCGAAATCAGTTCCAAAAACGCTTACAGAAGCAATCAATAGAATAATGACGATCAATAAGCTCTTCACTTGAAAGCGCACCTCCCCAAAAGAATGTATGATAGGAGTATTATATATCATGTCTTGAAAATCTTTGGAGGTACGTTCGTGGACAAATTTCTGGTAGTAAGATATGGAGAAATCGCCTTGAAGCAGGGAAACAGGAAGCTGTTCGAGAAGACATTGACAGCCAACATAAAGCGTCAAATAGGGAATTCAACCGTTCAAAGAATAAGAGGGAGAATAATAGTCTCGGTACCGGAAGAAAAGCTGGAATCTACCGAGTTGGCCGTTTCCAGAACTTCAGGCATTCAGAACTATAGTCTTGGAACCTGGACGACTTACGATGTAAACGACATCTGCTCAACTGCAATTGAGCTCAGCAAAGAGGCAATCCGGAAAGGAAATCTTACATTCAAAGTCGAAACGAGAAGACTTGACAAGCGTTTTCCTCTCAAAAGCGTCGAACTGAACCCGCTTGTCGGAGAGAAGATACTTGAAGCTATTCCGGAAACCTCTGTAGATATACACGATCCCAGCTTTCGGGTTGAGATTGAAATCAGAGATGAAGGAGTACTGGTTTCGTGCGGAAAGACACCCGTTATTGGCGGTCTTCCCGTAGGAGTAAGCGGCCGCGCATTGCTCTTACTTTCCGGGGGAATTGACAGTCCGGTAGCCGGCTGGCTGGCACAGAAGAGAGGCTTGAGTATCGACGCAATTCACTTTTCAAGCCCTCCGTATACTGGTGAAAGGGCACTGGAAAAGGTTATTACCCTTGCAAAGAGACTATCGCTATTTAACGGCGGGAGAGAACTGCGACTCTTTGGAATACACTTCACTGAACCTCAAATTGCCATTCATAAGCACGTTCAAGAAAGATACAGCCTCGTCTGTCAGCGTAGAATGATGATGAGAATCGCCGACAGAATAGCCGATATCAAAGGCGTAAAGGTTATGATAACCGGAGAGAATCTTGGACAGGTCGCCAGTCAGACCATTGAGAATATGCACGTGATTTCCGAACCTTCCGGGAGGCTAATCCTGAGACCTCTGATAACCTACGACAAAACAGAGACTATAGAAATCGCCCGGAGAATCGGAACCTTCGATATCTCTACGCTGCCTTATGAGGATTGCTGCACTGTCTTTGTCCCCTCAAGCCCTGTGACAAAAGCGAGATTGTTTGATATAAACAGAGTGGAGGCAGGATTGGATTTCGACGGGCTCATCGATATATCGCTAAGGAAATCAGAGGTTACCAGAATTCGAAACGGAGAGATACTGGAGGTCGAGAAGCTTGAGCTTCCTGAAAAAGACAGTTAGTCTGCTTATAACAGTCTGGTTAGCAATCATCGCCGTACTCTATATCTGTGTCTACGGTGGTTTTGTAATACTCATCGGAATGCTAATTGGCAAAATCAAGGGCAAGGAACACAAGAAGAGATTTATATCTCGGGAAGTCTCGAGATTCGGTAGGGCCGCTTTCATTCTCTCCGGTTCCAAAGTCAGAGTCACTGGTAAGGAGAATGTTCCAAAATCCGGTCCCCTGGTAATCGTAGCAAATCACCAGAGTGCGTTTGACATACCGCTTATTCCCGGCTACGTCTACCCCGAAATATCTTTCATAGCGAAGAAGGAGCTCTCGAGAATTCCGGGAATCAGCTGGTTTATAAGTGCTCTCGACGGAGTCTACATAGATCGCGGCAATAGATCGCAGACTGCGGGCGCGATGCGAAGGATAGTTGGGCTGCTGAAAGACGGTGGCACGATTCTACTCTTCCCAGAAGGAACCCGCAGCGAAGACGGGAAAATCGGAGAGTTCAAAGAAGGAAGCTTCACCATACCTTTCAAATTCGACATTCCGGTATTGCCCGTAGCTCTTGACGGCACCGGCAACCTAATGAAGAAGAACAGCTACCTAATATCCCCGTCAAGAGTCCGTCTATCGATAGCCGAACCGGTTTCGCCGGGCAACTTCGAAACCGAAGTGCAGTTCAGGGAAGAGGTTTATAATATAATAAGAAACACCCTCCAATCATTAAGGGATTGAGGTGGACCATATGTTGCAGGTTAGACTTAGAGGACTGGCACTTGATCAGGCAAATTCGCCGGTTGTTATTCTTGAAGTCGAAAAGACAAACAAGGGGTTCGGAATCTGGATAGGCCCTTTTGAAGCAGAATCCCTTGCGCTTGCAGTCAGTGGAAAGGAATTTCCGCGGCCATTGACTTACGATCTCTTCACAAAGACTATTTCGCGGCTTGGCGCTTCCTTTGAAAAGGCTGTAATAGGTGACGTTAAAGACAACGTCTACTTTGCCAATCTTCACCTTAGAGATGCGTCAGGCTCAATACACATAATCGATGCCAGACCGTCGGACTGCCTTGTTCTTGCCGTGAAAGTAGGTTTCCCGATATTCGTTGAAGAGAAGGTCTTTGTCGAAAGCTCTATTGATCTCGATGATCTGCAGCCCGAGATGCTGAATAGCGACCATGAAGAAGAGGGCGACGGGTTCAGAAAGTTTGTAGAGAACCTCGATATAGAGGAACTCAAGAAGTATTTCAAAGACAGGGACATAGACAATGAAGCTGAATGAGTTTGCAAAACTCTTTGATAAAGAACTTAGAAAACACCTGAGCGGCATCGAAATCTACGAGCCCCTTAAGGAATCTGTCTCTTATACTCCCCTCCTGGGTGGAAAGAGACTGAGACCTTATCTTCTATATGAACTCGCCCAAAACACCCTTTTTGGAAGTGAAAGGGCTTTGTTGACCGGGATAGCTGTGGAACTCTTTCATAGCGGCAGTCTTATACACGACGACCTGCCGTCTATAGACAACGACGATCTTCGCCGTGGAAAGCCCTCCTGCCATATCAAATTTGGGGAAGGACGCGCGATTCTTGCGGGCGATTTTCTGATGCTTTATCCTGCACGTCTTCTGTCTTCAATAGAGCTTCCCTGTATCTCCAGGCAGAAGCTTCTGGAAATGTGGAGCATTTCAGCCTTAAGGGTCGTCCAGGGAGAGTATGCCGATGTCACCCCGTCGGAAAGCACCGAGGAATTTCTGGACTTCATTTATGATAACAAGACATCCGCGCTGTTTGGTTTTTGCTTTGCTGCGCCTTATATACTCGATACAGATAGTTCCCGTGAAAATATGTACGAATTGGGAATGGAATTTGGAAGAATCTTCCAGATGCTTGATGACATAAAAGACGCGACCTCTACTATGGAGGAGCTTGGAAAGACACCCGGAAAGGACCTGAAGCAGCACAAGCTTTCAATTCTGTCATTTCTGTCTATCGAAGAGGCGCTTGTAGTTGCGAAAAGGCGTTTCGAGGATCTTACAGATAGAATTGCCGTTCACGAATCACTGGTCCACGAATTACAGGGGATGTACGAAATACTTATCAGAAGATAGGGCGCTAGAGAAAAAGTCTCCCGTTTATGGCCTTGCGAAAGTGAGCTGTGTCCCTGAATCTTCTAGTAGCGACCAGCGCCATAGACTTTTCTATAATAGCTTTCGGCTTTCTACTTATCATGCTGAGTTCGAGAGGTATTCCCCTAACTCTATCCGTTGCCGGAATGGGGTCGATCCCACTAAGAAGAAAGTACAGGATTCCTCCAACAGAGTATATGTCCCATGAAAGCTCGGGCGTGGAAGATGCAAAAAACTTCTCGGGACAGGCGTAACTCATGGATACTACCTTTGAGGCCTCGTAAGAGTAGAAAGTATCCTTAAGGCAGGCGGCGCCAAAGTCCATGACCTTGATCTTTCCATCATCGGTCAGCATTACGTTCGTCGGTTTGAGGTCTCCGTGAATATATCCGCTCTCATGAATTGAAGCAACCCCTTTAAGAATATCGTCGATTATCTCGAAGGACCTCTTCTGATCAAGCCGTCCGTTGTGTTTGCCATAGTCTTTCAAATTCATGCCGCTTATGAATTCCATAACATAGTAAGCGGTATTGTTCTCTGTGAAGAAGTCGAGAACCTTAACGACGTGAATGTCGGAAATCGTAGATATGATCCGAAATTCCTCGGAAAAGGACGAAAGCTTGTCGTAATAAGCTTCTCGTAGATCGGCAGAGCCCGGTATAACCTCAAGAGCATCTCCCCTCTCCGAACCTCGCGGAAAGAACTCCTTTATGGCAGCAAACTCTCCCCTGTGGAGATCCATACACTTGTATGTGAGTCCGAAACCACCTTTTCCAAGCGGCTCGACAACTCTGTAACGTTTCTTCAAAATTGTGGATTCTTTGAGGTAGTATTCTATGACTATCACCTCTCATTATGAATCATAGCATTTTACCCTGACTTTTGGAGTTGATTTCCATGATTGTAGATTTCCACTGCCATTCCGATCATTCCGATGGCACAGATTCAGTAGAAACCTTGGTCAAAAAAGCCAAGGATTTTGGAGTGAAAATTCTATCCGTGACTGATCACGATACCGTCTCGGCTCAGAAAGAAGTCCGGACTCTAGCGGTTTCTCAAGGCATGGGTTACATATACGGTGTAGAGATTAGCTGCACATTCCACGAGACGCTCGATATACTTGGATACGGTTATGATGATGATACCTCACTTGAAGATATGCTTTCAAAGGTTAGAGAGCTCAGAAACAAGAGAAACTACCTCATACTTAGGAAGCTCGAAGGCCTCGGAATACACATAAGCGAGAACGAACTCTATGAAACCTTTCCGGGCGAAAGCCTTGGCAGGCCACATATAGCGAGCATTCTAGTCAGCAGGGGCAAAGCGATGTCGGTGCAGGAAGCCTTCAATATCTATATCGGTAAGAACGGCAGCGCCTTCGTTGAAAAAGAGAAGCTTGGAATAAGGAGCGCTGTAGATCTTATTCTTTCAAGCAATGGATTACCTGTACTGGCACACCCCCTGTCATTGAAACTCGAAGCCGATGAACTTGAGAAGATGCTTCTGAAACTCAAATCCTATGGCTTGAAGGGAATGGAGGTCTTCTACAAAGAGTATAGCGATGAGGTGAGAGACTTACTCCTGAGGCTATCAGTTAAACACGGGCTGATTGCCACAGGGGGAAGTGACTATCACGGTGAGCACAAAAAACATCTGGAACCGGGTGTTGAGATTCCTGACGATTGTGTGGAAAGGTTTCTGGAGTCTCTCAACCGCCGACTATAGCTCTCAAGATAATGACACTCGAATCTTCGTCCAGTAGCTCCATAAGGCGTGAAATCCTGCCATCTCTTACGACTATGTAGTCGTCTGCCTTCAAATCCAGTCGATCCAGAAGCTCGCCGACAGTCATTTCGCTCTCGATGGAAATGTGCTTCCCGTTAAACTCGATATTCATCGTATTAATCGGCGGAGACCCCCTGCTTCAGCTGTGGGGAGGAAACCGCCTGCCTCCTTTCACATAGTGGTAAGGAGCTGGATTTCTCCAGCTCCTTGTAGGCTAGTATATAGCCTACCTCCTTACGGAGTAATCTTCCCATCGCCAATGTTATCTCTGTTCTCTATAGAGAGAGTCGCGAGAGCGATCGACGAAAGCTTTGACGGAGCAGAGTCGGCGCGAGAGACAATAACTATCGGAGCCGTTGCTCCAAGGACGAGCCCGGCTATAGTTCCACCGGCCAAATACACTGCCGACTTGCCAAGGAAGTTTCCGCTTGCGATATCCGGAGCAACAAGCAGGTCGGCCCTGCCCGCAACGGGACCGGAAACCTTCTTGATCTCTGCTGCTAATGGCGATAACGCGTTGTCCAGACCAAGCGGACCTTCAATGTCGCAATCGGCTATCTGACCTCTCTGTGCCATCTTGGTGATTATCGCAGCTTCCATTGTGTCGGGCATATCGGTGTTGACAACCTCAACAGCCGCGATCAAAGCCACTTTAGGTCTTTCATATCCTGTTGACTTGAGAAACCTCACTGCGTTTTCGATTATCGATACCTTCGTCTGCAGATCGGGCCTTATTACCATCCCTCCGTCACTAACAAAGACCAGTCGATCGATAGCCGGCACGTCCATCGCCACGATGTGACTGAGAATGCTACCAGATCGCAAGCCCCACTCCTTGTTGAGGACTGCTTTAAGGAGAGTTGATGTCTTCACGAGTCCCTTCATCACTATATCGGCCTCTCCAGATCTCACGAGTTTTACTCCAAGCTCACAGGCTTCCTCAAGACTCGCGGCGTCAATAATCTTACCTTCAAGACCTTCCTCTTCCAGTATAGCTTCAGTCTTTCGTTTATTCCCTACGAATACAGGGGCGGCAATGCCTTCCTCGACGGCCAGTTTGAGTGCCCTTACTCCCTCGCGATCATCGGACCCTATCAACACAACTCTTCTGGCCTCTCTTTTTTTAGCTTTCTCTAGAAGCTCGGCGAAATCTCTCATCGTCAAAATCCTCCTTGACAAACTTCGAGAAGACCTGCCTTCTCAAACTATCTTAACCGGCAAGAAGACGTTCTTCCAGGACTATTATAAAGCCCTTAGGAGTCTGACTTGTTAACTGATATCTATGGTGTCTGTTCTGAGAAGAAAGAAATGAGTGAATTGAATAGAAAAGTGACCCAACTCCATTGCTACTCTTGCCTTATCTTAGCTCGTGCTTAATTCTACTATTCTGGATTACCTCAATTGCTTCTGATTTGATTATTGGATGGTATTGACGTACTTCTCTGCTGCTTGTTGAAAATGATAAGCAATAATCTCATTAGGTTTGGGTCGCATTGTCAGCAGGAACTGAGCTACTTCGATATCTAATTTGGCTAGTTCAAACCACTCCTGCGCATAAGATCTACTGTCCATAAATCCGAATTCCTTCAGTTTTTATCGTGTGTTCCATATTCGCGACGAATTCAGCCCGTTTGTGAAAATCGTCTTGCTCATAGACAATAATGTCGATAGGCTCTTTCGTCACAGTTCCTAAGGCCTTGCGCGCCTTGATCATTACATCAATTCTGCGTTGTCCCTTAAGGTCGGACACAATGCAAAGGTCAACGTCGCTTTCGTCATCCGGCGTGCCATAGGCATGGGACCCAAACAGATAAACCTCTTTCAATGGAATATTCTCCGTCCTCAAGACCTCCATCCATTGATTCAAACGCCGTCTCAAATCTTTATTCATGGAATTCACCTCCAGAAACGTCTTTCAAATATATCCTACCAAGATCCCTGTCATTACGCAATTATCGTAGGCATTCCGACAAAAGGGAACCAGACCGAACTGGTCCTCTATATGTTCCCCATTACCACATTTGTTTCCTATGACAAATTCCCAACAATCTTCCCCAGTACACCCAGAACCAGAACTTCCACAACATTCACCACTAAATGGTTTCAGCGTGTCAGCACAACTACCGTCTCCACATGCATGGAGTGTGTAGAATGGCTGTGAAGCCTCCTCGCGATACTAGTACTTAGCTTAAGCAAGAGTTCTGTCAACAAATACAGTGTCAATTGTTCCCTACTAGCGGCTGGAAAGGAAAAATGCGTTAATGATGACGAACCTGGAACTCGACACTACCAGTAGAGGGAGAAAAGAGATCGTCTAGTAGATCCATCTGGATTATCTCGCCTACAAGGACTCCGTTTTCCGCAAGATGCCTTTCCAGTTTCTGGAGCTGTTCTTCGACGTTTTCTGGTCTACAACAGACACATGAAAACACCACGCCCTCAATTACGTAGAGCTTAGCTGTAATGGACTCCTCGTTACAGGTCGCGGAATTGAATAAGTAGGCAGGTTGGTAACGGTCTTGGTGATAGCGAAGGAGAATCCCCGTTTCGTGTTGGTTTACTAGCTGGTGCTTTTCAATCATAGGATAGAATGCTGAATACACTGCAATGAGTTCCTTTGACGACTCCTGGCCGGTAAGGCTGATTGTTATAACCTGACGCGTGGGAATCTCACGACGATAGATGCCACGTTGCTCTACCGAGGAAAGAGCGCAGGTGATCTGTCTTTGGACGGAACTCATGCTCGAGATTTTTCGCCGTAAATCTGCTAGTTTCTCGAGTCCCTGCACCTTCTCCCTTTCTAAGAACTCCAATAATACTTCTGTGTCAAAGACCCTCTTGAGATCGTTAGGACTGACTCCTAAAGATCGGGCTGCCTTGACAACTTCCAGAACCAGGAGTTGATCAGTGGAGTAATACCGATACTTGGTAACAGGATCAACAGTGTAAGGCTTGACAAGGCTTAGTCTGTCGTAGAAGCGAAGCACCTTCACTGTTAATCCCATGATCCGAGAGGTTTCGCCAATGCTCAATAACTGGTGATCTTTCGTCATCTGTCAATTACCTCCCGAATCACTATAGTGAAGATGATCGTCTTGCAAGGCCAGATTCTCCTCTTTGATATTGTTTCAGGCGGTATCTCAGCCCCTACTGCATTCAAAACGGCTTAGAGCGCGCTGTAGCCTACTCCATAGCTTCGCAGCCCTAAATGCGCGCTACGCCCACGAATCGATGTTGCGACCATAAAGGAAGATATGCAGATCCTCGGCCTTGCTGTTGAGGGTGAGATTAACCTTCTTCTCCGCTAAACAGCCGAAACCCTGACTATCATAGAATCTGTAGTTGCACTTGGTGTCTGTGTACAGATAGATTGAATGGACCGCTTCTATTTCAAAGTAGTTCATAAGGTTGTTTACTAGAGTTTTGCCAACTCCAAGACCACGGCATGCACTAGATACAGCTAAGAACACTAACTCGCCGTCAAAGTGTTGCCGATATATTGACATAGTATAGGATATGCTATATAATGATATACGAAAGGAAGTGGCAGTTATGGCGCAGGTTAATATCCGTATAGACGATGAATTGAAAGAAAAAGCGGATGCTCTGTTTGACGGTTTGGGGCTGAATATGACCACGGCGTTTAATATTTTCATCAAAGCGGTAGTGCGCCACCAAGGTATACCCTTTGACCTCAACCTAGACCCATTTTACACGGAAAGGAATATGCGTGTCCTCAGAGAATCAATCCGTGAAGCCGATGCGGGGAAATTGACGGAACACGAATTGATAGAAGATTAACTCGTGAAAAAACTTTGGACGGACAGAGCATGGGAGGATTACCTCTATTGGCAGGGGCAGGATAGAAGAACGCTGAAAAAGGTAAACCAACTGATTACCGACATCGAGCGCAATGGCTACACAGGAATCGGAAAACCCGAACCTTTGCGAGGGGATTTGTCCGGCTGGTGGTCGCGCCACATAGACAATGCCAACAGGATTGTCTACCGTCTGAAAAACGGAAACGTTGAAATAGCGCAGTGTAAAGGGCATTATGATGATAAGTAGTTCAAAATAATAATAAATAGAAACGGCGCAGGGCTATGACCTTTGCGCCGTTTCTATTTGGAAGGATTGCTTTCCATAGAGCTCATGCTATGTTAAAAACCAAGTGTAACCTCAAAGACCGAAAAGATAATGATGGTCTTTATCATTTAGCTTCGTGTCGGCAAAAAGCGGATTGGACAGTCGGTCCAAACCTCACTCGATTACTTTCTGTACTCTACAATGCCCAGCTACGTGACCTGCGCACTAACGGACAGTAGACCTATAACGGGGAAGATATGGCTGACGCTACTCCTTCTCTTGTGCGTGCTTTCACCTCTGCAGCACTCCTACACACTCAACATGCCATGTCTGGGGAAACATATCGAACGCTCTTACCGAAGCTAATTCGAAACCCGACTCTTTCAGGATGGCCACATCCCTTGCAAGGGTTGTGGGGTCGCAGGATACGTATGCAATCCTGGAAGGTCTAAACTTCGAAATAAGCGAAAGGTCCTTTCCGACTCCCGATCTTGGAGGATCCAGAACGACGGTGGTAAATTCGGCCGATTCGTTCTTCAGATACTCTACAGCGTCGCTCTCCACAATCTCGATTCCAAAGAGATCGTTAATGTTCGCATTGGCCTTGAAAGCCTTTATCGAGACGGGATTTGATTCCACCCCGACTACTCTGGAAAGTTTCGACCCCAGTGTCAGGGAGAAAGTTCCTATCCCGGCATAAAGATCGAGAAGAGAGTCTTCGCTTCGTAACTTCAACTCACCTCGCAAATACTCTATGATCCCTTCCGTAATCTGTATGTTGTTCTGAAAGAAGGCCGTGGGAGGTATCTCGAAGCGCTTCCACGACAATTCTTGATTTAGGATGCCTTCTCCGAATAGGTTTCTCGAAACGCCTCTCAAAACTACCCTGTCGTTTGAATTTATTAGGTGCACAAGACTCTTTACTTTCTTCAAGCGCTTTCCGATCTCTTCTCTTATGTACTCCATCTCTGGAAGGTTCTCTCTCTTCGTTACGAGAATCGCCATTGTATCTCTGTCGTTCCCCCTGAGTATAAGGTGTTTGAGATCTCCCTTTCCAGTGAGCCTATTGTACGGTTTTATCTTCGTCTTTCTAAGAATGTCCTGTATTGAAGATCTGATCCTTTCGAAATCTCTGAGTCCGAGAACACAGCCCTCACAACTGTGCGGAGTAAGGGATGCTTTTCTGTAAAGACCGAGAGAGATACCGTTTCTTCCGCCGTAAGCAACATACTCCATCTTTGCCCTGTAGTTTGTCTCCACTGGAGAAGCGACTATATCTAATTCATCAAGGTTGATCTTTCCGACTCTTCGAAACTGCTCCATTACTATCTCTTTCTTCCAGCGTAGTTGTTCGGAGTATTCCAGATCCTGCCAGTCGCACCCTCCACACTGTGGAAAGTTTCTGCATAGTCTGGATCTCCTTGACTCTGAAGTAGTGATCAGCTTCTTGACCTTCATGATCTGGAAATCGCTTTTCTTCTTTGTGGGTTCGGCAATAACGCGTTCTCCGGGGTAACCTTCTTGAAGGAAGACTATCTTGCCATCACTCTTTCTGGCGAGAGAATAACCCCCTGCTACGAGTTTCTCGATCAATAACTCCTGCATCACATACTCTCTGGCGCACTGACGCCGAGAAGATCAAGTCCACTCTCAAGAACATTCTTCACAACTTCGCACAGCGTCAATCTCGCTCCAGAAAGCGAAGGGTTCTCGGAATCGACGATAATGTATTTGTTATAGTAAGCATGAAAGGCTCTAGCGAGGGTTTCTAGATAAGAAGTGAGCCTGTTTGTCCTGTAGTCAGTAACTATGGAATCAAGCGTCTCCGGAAAGATGCTGACGAGTTTGACCAGATTTCGATCCTCGCCGGTATCAAGAATGTGAAGGTCTTTTTTTCCGCTTTCAACTCCCTTTTCTCGGGCGGTCTTAAATATGCTGCTGATTCTCGCGTGGGCATACTGAACGTAGAAAACCGGATTATCATTTGTCTTTTTCCTTGCCAGGTCTATGTCGAAGAGCATGTGCGTATCGGGATCAAACATTGCAAAGAAATACCTCGTTGCATCCACACCAACGGCCTCCACAAGCTCGTCCAGCGTCGTAAACTCTCCTTTTCTGGTTGACATCTTCACGACTTCTCCCTCGCGTTTCAGGTTTACGTATTGATGGATGATGATGTTCAGAAAATCATCGGGCATGTCCAGAGCCTTCATCGCGGCCTTCATCCTCGGAATATGACCCATATGGTCGGCTCCCCATATGTCGAAGACCTTTTCAAAGCCCCTTTCCCTTTTGTTTGAATGATAGGCAATATCTGTCATGAAATATGTGTAGGTGTTGTTCGAACGCAGCAAGACTTTGTCATCATCATCGACGAACTTAGACACCCTGAACCATCTAGCTCCTTCGGCCTCATAGACGCTGTCCTTTGTTTCTAGGGCTTCCAGCACCTGGAGCACTGTGCCGTCCTGAATCGTAGAACTCTCATAGAATATGTTGTCAAACCTTACGCCGAGGCCTTCCAGAGTCCCCGTGATATCTTCGAGCATCTTCTCCAGAGCGTATTTTTTGAAAAAGCCTTCTACTGAACTGTCCCAGGTGTTTTGAAACTCTTTTCCATATTCGTCTGCCAGTTCTTTTGCCATATCAATTAGGTAGTCTCCCTGATAACCGTCTTCCGGCAACTCTGCCTGGACACCCATCAGCTGATTGTATCTGACCCAGAGAGACCGACCCAGAAGATTTATCTGCCTGCCCGCATCGTTTATATACATCTCCCTGCTTACTTCATAGCCGCGGACAGAGAATATTCGACAGAGAACATCCCCGAAAACTGCCTGACGGCCATGTCCGACAGTAAATGGACCCGTCGGATTAGCACTGGCAAACTCGAACTGCACTCTCTTCTGTTCGGCCTGCTTCCAGAAATCCCGGTTCTGCAGAATACTTTCAAGCACTCCTGAAAGGTACCTGGAAGAGAAGTCGACATTTATGAAACCCGGTCCGGCTACTTCTACCCTCTCGAACTCTTCTCGCTTCTTCAGTTCCTCGGCGATTCTAGAGGAAATCTCTTTAGGGCTCTTTCTAAGAACTTTGGAAAGCAAGAAGGCCACATTCGTGGAGAGATCACCGAAGCCTTCTGGGGGAATCTCTATCTTGAAATCAACGTCTTCTTTCACGCTCATCTCTTCGAGTATTTCGTTTATGGACCCTTTCAACTTCTCTTTCAACATCTCGCCACCTCCAGTTGGGCAACATACTTCAGCATACGAAAGCATAACATCGCATTGTTGTGATATAGTTTAATCCGTGTTTCCACGGCCCGATAAATGCAATTGAAAGCTATAACCAATATATGTATTATATTAGAGATAACAGAAAAAGGAGGATCATAGATGGGCGTAAACCTTAAAGGAAAGAGTTTTCTTACTCTACTGGACTTTTCGAGCGACGAGATTCGCTATCTGCTCGATGTTTCGAGATACGTGAAAATCGAGAAGCGTGCAGGGACTCCGACGGCTAGATTTGCCGGAAAGACGCTTGCCATTGTTTTCGAGAAGAGATCAACAAGAACGAGGACCGCTTTCGAAACTGCGTTCGGCGAAGAGGGTGGCCACGCTGTCTTTCTGTCCAAGGATGATATACATCTTGGAGTCAAGGAGGACCTTCAAGATACGGCCAGAGTTCTGGGGAGAATGTTTGATGCAATAGCTTTCAGGGGTTTCAAACAGGAAACGGTTGAAGTCCTTGCCAGATGGTCGGGAGTTCCAGTTTACAACGGGCTGACTGATCTTTATCACCCGACACAGATACTGGCCGACTTTTTGACAATTGAAGAGAGCCTGGGCAGTCTGAAAGGAAGAAAGCTTGTCTTTGTGGGAGATTCAAGAAACAATATGGCCAACTCCCTTATGATAGGTTCGGCAAAGATGGGCCTTCACTTCGTTGCATGCGGACCCAAGAGTCTTCATACCGATCCGGAGATAGTTTCAAAGTGCAGAGATATAGCCAAATCCTCCGGAGCAGTTATCGAAGTGACCGAGAACGCCGACGAAGCCTTGAAGAATGCCGATGCGGTCTATACAGATGTTTGGGCATCGATGGGAGAAGAGGCAAAACTGCAGGAGAGAATTGCCCTGCTGAAGCCTTATCAGGTGAATGCGGAATTGATGGGCAAAACAGGTAGAAGTGACACGATCTTCCTGCATTGTCTCCCCGCAGTCAAAGGAAACGAAGTGACGGAGGACGTCTTCGAGAGCCCTGCTTCAAGAGTTTTCGAAGAAGCCGAAAATCGTAAGCACACAATAAAAGCAGTTATGATAGCTACGCTTTTGTAAGTGTGGGGTTATGGAAAACATGAGAAAGATAGTTGTAGCAATTGGCGGCAACGCCTTAAACAAACCAAATGAAAAACCGACCGCGGAAGTAATGCAGGCCAACCTGCTCTCTACGACCGCTTATCTGGCGGATCTCGTTGAAGAAGGTTACCAGCTCGTCATTACCCACGGCAACGGACCTCAGGTGGGAAATCTTCTTGTTCAGCAGGACATAGCAAAGAACGTCTTCCCTCCATTTCCGATAGATGTGAACGACGCCATGACCCAGGGTTCGATAGGTTATCTGATCGCCCAGACTCTTGGGAATGAACTTACGAAGAGAGGCATAAGACAGAGTGTGGCCTGTCTTCTTACACAGATCGTAGTGGATTCCGAAGACCCGGGGTTCCAGCATCCATCGAAACCGGTAGGTCCTTTCTATGACGAGAAGACGGCGATCGAGCTGGAAGCCTCCAAAGGCTGGACGGTTAAGGAAGATTCGGGACGGGGCTTCCGAAGAGTAGTCCCCTCGCCGATGCCTCTGGACGTACTTGAGATCGAATCAATCAAGAAGCTGATCGACAGTGGAACAATCGTAGTTGCGGCGGGAGGTGGCGGTATCCCCGTCATAGTGGAGCAATCAGGTCTGGTAAAGGGAGTTGAAGCAGTAATTGATAAAGACAGAGCTTCTGCCCTTCTGGCCAAATTGATCGAAGCCGATGACCTTGTGATTCTCACCGGTGTCGATTTTGCTTATATAAATTTCGGCAAGAAAGATCAGGAGGCACTCAGAGTTCTGGACTTGAAGAGAGGGAGAGAGTTGATTGAAGCCGGACACTTTGCAAAGGGAAGCATGTTGCCAAAGATAGAATCGGCCATCGATTTCGTCTCTCGAACCGGTAAGGAATCGATAATCACATCACTGGAGAAAGTCGATCTTGCCCTGAAGGGCGAATCGGGAACAAGAATAGTGCCATAAAATCGTCTGAACCGGGTTTCGGCCCGGTTCTTTCTTCTCACTTTCATGTTATAATTTATGTTATACGAACGATTGAAAGGAGTGATACTTGTGAGGGGACAGGAAACGAGAGAGAAAATAATGGAAGCAGCTATCAAAGTCATAGCGGAGGAAACGATCGAAGGACTCAGTACCAGAAAGGTTTCGGGAATTGCCGAAGTCAATCTCGCCGCAATACACTATCACCATCGTTCCAAAGACGGTATGTTGATCGACCTCGCGAGATATATTCTCAACAACTACGTATTGCCGAGGCTGGAACCTCTCATAGATTCCTCCAAACAACCCGTGGATTTGATAAGAGAGCTTTATAGTGAAGTCATGAAGATCTACACCGAAAGGTCTGATATTATGGTATCGCTGGTCTATCTCTGGCTGCACGGTATGAAGAACAGACGAATAAGAGAGATTCTTATCAATGCCAGAGCCGACTTCTACGACAGGCTTGACAGAGCGTTCGGTGCGTCCATGTCAACGAGAAGGGCTTCCAAGGTATCGAAAAGGATGTTGACTTTCATAGCCGGCAAGATTATGGAGATGTCTGTCGATGGCGAGATGCCTGATGAAAGAGAAATAGAAGAACTATCGAAGATGCTTTCTTGATGCAGGAGTGATTTAAGTGCCCATTATTGCGGTAGCCAACCATAAAGGCGGAGTTGGGAAGACGACTCTTGCATACAGTCTTGCTTACGAATATGCTCTTAGCGGTAAGAAGACGCTGATGATAGATCTCGACCCTTCGGGCAATCTCACTATCGCTCTCGATCTGGATCCATATACCACTGAAAAGCCAAACCTGGCTTCTATAGTCTCTTCGGAGAAAGTTGATTCTGCAGAAGAAGTAGTGAAAAAGGTAAATAAAGGCTTTGCCTTCATAGATATCATACCCTCTTCCGATGAGCTTTACCGGGTAGAATCGATGAACAACGGACTCGGCAGTCTCTTCACACTCAAGGACTTCCTGAAGAGGTTTGGACTTATCGACAAGTACAGAGTGATAATACTGGACACACCACCGAATCTGGGCGTATTGACCAACATCGCTCTGGTATGCGCCGATTACTTTCTTGTGCCCGTATCACCGGGAAAGTATGCCCTTAAAGGTCTTGACAGGATGTTTGAGATTGCCCAGATAATCAAGAAAACAGTTAATCCCGATCTCGGTTTTCTTGGAATAGTCATTAACAACTTCAGAAAGCACGAGCAACCTTCCAGAGCGCTGGAAAAATCTGTCAGAGATCTTTACAGAGACAAATACCTGAATCCACCCGTGAGAAGGACGGTCGATCTTCAGAAATCTGAGATTATGAGCGAACCCATACAGCTTGCCTTTCCAAACTCGGATGTGGTAAATGATATAAAGAGACTCGCTCTGGAGGTGTTGAAACGTGGCGGACCGCAAGACAAAGAAACTTGATATAGAATCTCTCTCATCTTCTATGAAAGACACTCTGAAGCACAAAGAGGATGACGTTGCAAGAGATTTGATGGAAGAGAGAGAACAGGCTCTCAAGGCTTTTCAGGATCATTTCATGGGAAAACCAAAAGAAGACCGTACTCTACCACCAGCGAGCGAGAGTAGCAGAAGTAATAGAGGAAAGAGAAAGGCGAGAAGACTATCAAAGGAGAGAGTCAGTCGAAAAGCCGATACATCTATACGGTTCGATAGCATAAAGGACAATGCAGATCTCGATCTCTTTTCTCGAGTGGATCTCACTTCTACCGAGAAGCTTCTGATAATGCTTCTTCAGAAGATTGATCCGGACCGTTCGGGCATAAGAATCAGCGTTCGCAATCTCGCCGAAACGCTCGGAGTGAATAAGAATACAGCCCTCGACACAATGATCAGCCTGGAGTTGAAGGAGATAATCGAGAAGAACTCGACACCCGGAGGGACGATTCTTAAGCTCCTAATTTAGGATACTCATGCTTATCTGAATGCCGACAAAACTGTAGGCAGGGAAGGGATTGAATTTCGAAAGGTCGTCTTCAATCTCCCACTTTAATCTTCCCAGGACTTCGATGCTATCGAGATTGATAAGGTAGAATTCTCTTTTTATGTCGAACCTTCGTCTGGCGGAAAAACCGATGGACGTGTAACTCGTCTTCTCTGAGTCGCCCGCCACCTTCTGAAATCTTCCTAGATCCGCGCTTATGACACTCTGATTGTTGTCAAAGAAGAATTCCGATTTTAGATTCGCGCCAAGAAAGGAAGTATTTGGAGCGCTGTATTCATACAGACCTCGGACTTCTAGATAGACAAGATTGAAGTCATAACCGATTTCTGCGGTGACTCTTGCCTCTTCAAATGAAGAGAACGAGACTCTGGAAGCGAGATGGATTGTACTATCGTAACCTATCGAAAAGTACGGTCCCTCATCGATAAACCAGCCCGCTTCAAGAAAGGGGAGAATCCCGACTCTCAAACCGAAGTCATTGAATCCGCCCATCAGGCTCACAGATCCGGGTAACTTCAGCCTTGAAGAATGGCTCGCTCCGATAAGCGAACAAGAAACCAAAACAACTAACATAAGCAATAGAGAAACTCTTCTCATCAGACACCTCAAAACTAAGCCAAATCGGATGATAATATAATTAAGTATATAATAAATGAAGAGCTTTTTTTATGGAGGTTCGCAAATGGCTAAGACGACTAGAAACTGGATTCTCGGATACTTCCTTCTACTCTTCTCGTGCTTCTTCTTGATCCCTGTGACATCGAGAGTGCTCGGCCTGGCATTCCTGCTTTCTCTTGTTATAAACGCGCCGGCGGAGTATGTTAGCAAGAAGAGCTCGAAGACCGCCTTAAGCATAGTAACGGGGATGGTCCTGCTGGGCTTCATGTTTTTCCTTATATACAGCGCTATACCAATAACAATAAACGGTGTGAAGAACATTGCGACCGAGATTGATGCGCTGCTGAAAGATGGGAGATTTGACAACTGGCTGGAGAGAATGCCCCCTTTCATTTCCGGCGCGCTCACGGACTTCAGCCAGAATGCTTCTAAGTGGCTCAGCGAAGCCGCTATAAATGTCGGTCGTTATGTCGCTTCTAACCTCACATCCTGGATCACCGGCACGATTCTGCTCATCGTCGCCGCTTTCTTCATTGCCAGAAGAACCGGTATCGCCAGAAATCATGTAAGAGTTCTCTTTCCATATTGCGATCACAAAAAAGTTACGGCCTTTCTCGATTCACTCTACAGAGATTATCAAACATACGTCACAGGACAGCTAATAATATCAATCACAGAAGGCGTTCTGATAGGCTTGGGGTCAGCAATAATTGGGATTCCGAATGCGCTCTTTCTCGGCCTGCTGGCGGGGATAACGAATTTCATTCCTTTCCTCGGAGTCCTAATAACGGCTATTCCCATGCTTGTTCTGTCTTTTGTTAGCAAGGGAGTATGGGGCGTCTTCGGGGCCGCCGTTGTATTGATTATTGCTAATCAACTGGATATGTGGATACTCTCTCCGAGAATACTGTCGAGCAGAGCGAAGATGAACTGGTTCGTTGTTCTGGTAGCGCTTCTGGCCTTTGGAGAGCTTCTTGGGGTATTCGGAGTCCTTTTCGCAGTGCCTCTCCTGCTATTTGCGAGAAGATTCTGGAAGGAATTCGTCAATGTCGAAAGGAGCGTGAAGAATTGGGAATCTACGACAGAGACTGGTACAAAGAAAGCCAGAAAGAAGAAGCTTCTTCCCCCAAAAGAGGAAGAAGCGACAGTTTCACAAGAGGATTGATTACGGGACTTATAGTGGGCTTCGTTATCGGATTCCTCGTATTTGGATTCATTTGATTTAAATGGTTCCTGATCTATTCACCAGAGATATACGTGAAAAAGCAATCTCAGAATACATATGATACATAAGGTCTAATCTCAAAGATCGGTCTTTCGTAGCCTCCATATTTCTTGAAGAAATCTCCAAAGTAGATCGAGAGATCACCTCCAAACTGGAGATTTCTGTATGGAAGGCAGAAACGGAGGGTTACAATATTCGCGACGACTGTATCTCCAACCGGTCCCCGCCAGTCTTCTGGATCTGTAAACTCTCCAGGGTCGTCCGAAGGTTCCTTCATGTTCAGATAAGGAGTCCAGAGTGTAACTTCTCCCTGCCTGAAGCGATCATAGTTGAAACCTATAGAAGAACCTCCGGGAAAGTACGCGTTTAGAGAAAGCGAAACGGCATTCAGATCGGGTCCATACTTGAACCCAAGAGGATAATCCGTGAAGTCTCGGCTTCCGGGCAGTTCGGACTTCGTGTATATTCTGTTTGTGAAAGTCTGAAGGGGCTGCCATCTATTATACATCCATGTATCGGTATGGTAAAGCTCGAGAGAGGCGAGAATCGATGCCCTATTAAACTCATTGGAATACCTGATTCCAGCTCCATATGCCATAGCAGTGGGTTTACCCCTGGCTCCGGCTTCAGTCGCACCGAAGGCAACATCGTCTATCGCGATCTCTCCATAGAGTTCAACTCCCCTTACCGGAACAAGCGAGAAGTCAAGAGAAGCCATTACATTCGAAAAATCCTCTCCATAAGTATTATGGAAGATAATGAAGGGGTTTATATCATTGAGATCGGGGTGCTTCCCTCCCACAAGATTGATCTCTCCCACTCCTAATCTTGCCCACGGAGAAAACTGAATATCAAAGCGATGCCCTATAATGGTCTTGGCTCCTTCAGTATAGACTCTCCTCTGGTTCAGGTCCCAGATCTTTGCCTGTTTCTCCCACTCTTGAGCATTCAGCATGGACGTCGGGGTTATCAAGACAAAAGAGTATGTGAACCTTCCATTCTGAAACAATGGCGTTGTATAAGCCGCCGAGAAGTTGTCGTAATAAGACGAAGCATCGCTGATCATAAGCCCGTTTCTCATCGGTCCCCACGCCACTTTATATCTCCCCAACGAAGAGAAGAAACTCTCGTCGCCATAGGCGACATACCCGAAGGTCGGCCAGCTCATGTCCAGCGCCTGAACCTTGCCTTCGAACATCTCCACAGGAAGATTCGTATAAGGTTTTGAGCTAAACCCGCTTCCATGACTGATATAACTCCTGTAGTCCTTCGGAATATCGAGGTTTATGAATCCCTTTATGTTGTCGGATACGTCGCTTTCGAAACTCAAGACGATCCATGGTTTTAGAGAATCATACCTGTACCTTAAATAGAGGGGAACCTTAGATTCCAGCCACGCGGTTTGCTTGAAAGGCTCAAAATTGTGGAAGAGGAATTGAGGCGTAATCTCAAGAGAAATCTTCGTCGTTTTCACCGTTTTCGAAGGCGTTGTGTTCATCTGCAATGAAGCAAATGATACCGGTAAGGCAGTATTGGGAGAGAAGACGGTCCTTCCCTCCATGATATTCCTTCCAAGAAAGAGATCGTACTCCATAGTGTTTTTGAAGATCAACTCACCCTGATTTGCGAAAAGAAGAACACCCAGCACAAGAGCAAACACAATGAATACACGCTTCACCCGAAGCACCTCCTAAAAAAGCTGCAAAGTCTTCATAAATCCAAGATTCATGTAGAATTTAACCCGATCTTCGAAGAAAAGACTTCCCGAAACAAAGAGTCCGGTGTCGGTCCGCACTTTGAAAAGAGCCTTCATAGATAGCAGCAGGCTTCTCGTAATAGGTTCTTTGAGCCCATACCAGTTCTGATCGAACGGAGGAGAATACGGCGAATCTATGTCTATTGCACCCCTCCGTATGAACTCAGCGGAGAGAGAGAGGAAGCTATCCGCATTCTGGTACTCCAGGGCGAGGAGATCGACCGTCGAATCTGGTCCATACGGAAAACCGAAGAACCCTGTAACTATTGGCCATGAATCGAGCCACATTACGTTGAACCTGTATGGATAGGTGAACTTGCCTATCTCTTCGCCTCTGTTGTAAAGATAAGTTGTCGAGTGGTAGTGCTCGTAACGAAGGTTCAGTCCGCCCCCGTTTTCGATCGTGTCGTCCTTTATTGAATGTTCTTCGACAGCGAAATTCGGTCCCGAGTACACGTCCCCTGACTTTATCTGATAAGAAACACCGGCTAGCCAGCCGAAAGCTGTCGGATTTGAGAAGGGTCCTTCACTTTTCAGTCTGAAGTCGTCAAGCGTAAACTCTCCATAGAGTACACTCTCCCGTATTCTGAATTCCCCTGCCAGTGTTGCAGTTACATTCGAACGGTCCTGGTAAGTGTGATGATAGATTAAGAAGGGTCCAAGGTCTTGAAGATCGGGATAGACACCGTAAATCAGATTCTGCTCGCCAAAAGAGATCTTCAAATAGTCGTTCATGAAACCGAATCTGTGACCTATGAGTGTCTTAGGAGCACCATATATAGTTCTGTCTGCCGAGATCGCGAAGAAGTTGTAGAAGTATTTTCCTTCCCTTCTTCCATCTGCAGAAAGCCTTAGCCAAAAATGATCAAAGTAGGGAAGCGTATCTGACAGAACAAAACTGTAAGTGGAAGGGCCGAAGCTTAATTTCCGCCTGCCTATCGAGAGATGCGAGTTTTCGTCTATCCGCTCGATATAGCCGAGCCTCGGAAAGTTCATATCAACAGCCGGTAGAAATGACCCCACCGAGAGCGGGATATTTGTGAAGTTCTTTCTCATGAGAAATGCCGAAAACTCCTGTCTTAGATCCATGTTTACAAATGCGGTCCATCTGTTAAACTCGAGGACAAGCCCCCCCGAAAAGAGCGGAGGAGATGAAAAATACCTGTTGAGATCTCTCTGAACTGGTCTGTAGTTGCCCGGTTCCAGCGGGTAGTTGTTCAGATTAAGCGAAGGCGAAAGAATAATGTATAGGCCTGTGCTTCCAAAAAAAACAAGTGGTATTATTAGCATCGAAAGCAGCAAATAGCGCTTTTTCAAAGCAGGCACCCCCTTAGTCGAATTTTACACCCTGGAGGCGTTTTAATTGTTCTCTTCTCTCAGTTCAAACAGATCTAATAATATCGAGATTCTCACAGAGTTTCTAATCTACTCTAATCTCAGCATAACTGCTCTCTTCAGCCAGTTCCTGGACTCCAGGGGCTTCTCTGCCTTTCAGATAGGTGTTCTCATGGCAGTTCTGCCCGCCTTTTCCCTACTGGCAAACCCCTTCTGGTTTGCGCGTTCAAAGAAGAGAGGGGCTCCGACTGTTCTGGGAATCATAACCTTCGCCGCTTCAATCCTTCTATGGGCAGTCTATTTCGCGAATAATTTCTTGGCGACACTTCTATCGATATCTGCCGTTGCGTTCTTCATGGCAAGCCTGATACCCATCGCGGAGTCGATTGTCGTTCCGTCTCTGCGCATAAAGCGAAGGAGATTTGACCGGGTCAGGCTCTTCGGAACCATTGGTTATGGCGTAACAGCTCTTGTGGCAGGTTTTCTGATCAGGTTAGGTTTCATAAGTATCTTTATTATGTCATCTGCCTTTCTGATATCTTTGAGCTTTCTTAGTAAAGGGTACTCCAGAAGAGACGTGAGGGCGGTGCGGGAAGAAAAGAGTGACGGTAAACTGCCGGGGTTGTTTGTTCTCATGTTATCTGGAGGTGTGATTTCGGTGACGATTGGGGCCTTCGGTTCGACTTTCTTTCCGGTCTTGACGAGAGAACTCGGTTTTGATGTCTCTTCAGCCGGTCTGGGCTTTTCTCTGATGGC
>Ga0334883_1000652_pt1 | contig 60596 bp, 54 predicted proteins | sample GraSluR1_MG_6_FD_207230 | JGI IMG/M metagenome (GOLD analysis project Ga0334883, IMG submission 207230) | Sludge microbial communities from methane-producing bioreactor in Wageningen University, Netherlands - Granular Sludge_09_05-R1 | ecosystem: Engineered > Bioreactor > Anaerobic >...
TGCGTTGATGAGGTCATGGGCGGTCACCGGGTCCACGCGGCGACAGACCGCAATGGCGTCCTCGGCATCGATCATCGACAGCACGATGGCCGCCTTGCGTAGTCCCGGTTCCATGGCAGGCTTCTCGCGAGAGGAGCCCTTGGCTCGCGGTGAGTCGGTGAGGATGTCTTCGGCGGCAATATCAGCCATAGCAGTCAACACGATTCACAGTAGTGCCTGCGCCGCATGGGGAGCAGGTTGGTGTGGGGCAATGATCGGCCCACCCGGAGGGCACTTGACGGGCGGGCCCGGTAACAGTAGTGGTACAAGCGGCAATTTGGCTTTTTACCCCGGGGCCGCTCAAGTCCACCGGCCGATTGCCGTGCTAGAAGGTGACACGACCCAGTGTAACTCTAGGCGACCGCGAGTCGTCGGGGGGATGAGGTAGCACCATGGCAGAGAGTGCCCGCGCTCCGCAGCAGTCAATACTCAGCAGCGTTCTGCAGCGAATCCCGCCGTTTCCCGCCGCTTTGGCGTCCATCGTGCGCGCCTGCTCGGCGGAGAACGTCAGCGCATCGGAGATCGCGCACGCCATCTCCATGGAAGAGGTGTTGGCCGCGAAGGTCGTGAGGGCCGCCAACGCGACGGATCTGGCCCCGGTACATGCCATAGATAATGTGTCCGCGGCCGTGGCCCGCCTGGGCGCCTCGTCCATCCGCGGGATCGCCTCCGCCTACTATCTGACCAACAGCTTCAGTTCGGCCTTCAACCACGCCGGGCTGGACCGCGAGGCGCTGTGGCGGCACAATCTCACGGTTGCCACGGCCAGCTCCGGTGCCGCCGGGTCGGGTCGGGAGCGGGCGAATGCCTACTTCGCGGGGCTGATGCACGATGTGGGGAAGATGATTCTGGCCGCCGAGCTGGGCCATGTCTACGCCGAGTGCATCGCGGAGGCGCAGCGCACCGGCGATGGGCTGGTGGAGGTGGAGCGCCGCCGGATCGGTATCGACCATGCCGACATCGGTGCGGAGGCCGCCAGGGAATGGCATTTCGCCCCTGATATCGTGGAAGCCATCCGCCGCCACCACCAGGTACTGGGAGCGGGCCTGCTGCCCAGGGTTGCCGCGGACGTACTGGTGGGCAACCAGATCGCGCGGGAGATGGGCTTCACGGCCACCACCGAGCACAGCGGGGGCAACAGTGCCGCCACTCTCAGCAACATCAGCGCCGGGATCGGGACAGGTATCATGTCTCGGGCCCGCTGGGCCCTGACCAACGAGCTGCCCAAGATCGAGGCGATGCTCACCGGGTTCACAGGCTAGACGCCGCGGTCCGGCGCCGGTGGATTGCTATAGCGGGCATTTCCAATCCACAAATGTTGCTCAATCCCGCGCCGGCCTGCCACCGCCGAAGACGGGCAGTTTCCCTCTGGGAATCCGAGTTTCCTGGGGCTTTCCACTCCGATTCGATCCCTTGCGGAAGTGTACTCCTGGCCGACGGCACGCAATTGCGTGTCGTCGGCCAGTAAAGTTCCCGCAACAGGTGCCGATATAGGCAGTGTCCGCCCTGGAGTGATGGGATCGCGGCCCTGAGTCACCGGTGTTTCGCCGGCGTGGCTTCCGTGGGCGCGGGAGCCGATTTCGGGGGCCGTGCCGTTTCGGGCGGTCGGACGATGTGACTTGAGACGTAGCGACGGACCGAAGGCACTCCACTCTCCAATCCTCGACGAACGGTCAGGCCCCGACGCGCCGGGCGCGGACATGTCTCCGCCCGCACGGGACCAGCACCACACGCAGCAGCGCACGATGCTCCCAAGGTCCGCGAGGTCTTCCTGTCCACGGTTGGACCGCACCTATCTGTTTCGCATGTCGGGCACCGACTGCGCAAGGGGCACGCTTCGCCGCGCCGAGCGGCAAGCGGAGCAGGAGAAGCAGTCGCTGTCGGGCGCAACCCTGGGGGAGCAAGCCATGCGAGAAGGCTGCCGGGCCCTGGTCGTTGACGATGATGATGCTCTGAGAGTGATCGCCGCACAGACGCTGACACAGGATGGCTGGAGCGTGATGGAGGCCGCGTCGGGAGTGGACGTCCCCACCATCGCCCGGGAGCATGCCTTTGATCTGGTCGTCCTGGATCAGCGGCTTCCGGACGGTGACGGCATTGACCTGCTCAAGGACCTCCGCGACGGAGGGTTCACGGGGCCCGCGGTGGTCATCACCGGCTACCCAACCATGCAAAGCGCCATTGAGGCACTGGGCAGCGCGGCGACGGATTACCTGTGCAAGCCCGTTGAGCCGGCGGAGTTGCTGAGGATCAGCCGCCGAGTGGTGGCGGGCGGGGGAAGCGGCGAGGACTGGGGCTTTCTGTGGGATGCACTGGCCAAACGCTTCGGGTTCAGCAATGTGCTGAGCCGGGATCCGTCCACCCGGGACTGCTACATCACCGCCGCCAGAGTGGCGGCCAGCCGGGCCTCGGTTCTCATCGAGGGCGAGACCGGAACAGGCAAGGAGTACCTGGCCCGGGCCATCCACTACATGAGCGACCGCCGCGAGGGGCCCTTCGTGGCCGTCAACTGCGGCGCCATCCCCGACACCCTGTTGGAGAGCGAGCTGTTCGGGCACGAGAAGGGGGCCTTCACATCCGCCAGCGCGGCCAAGAAGGGCCTCTGCGAGATGGCCGACGGCGGCACGTTGCTGCTGGATGAGGTGGGCGAGCTCAGCCCCACGGCGCAGGTGAAGCTCCTGCGCTTCCTGCAGGATCGGCAGGTCACGCGACTGGGGGGGATCAAGCCCATCGATGTGGACGTGCGCGTCCTGGCGGCCACCAATCGCGATCTGCTGACGGCCATCGGCGAGGAGCGCTTCCGCGAGGACCTCTACTACCGCGTGGCCGTTGTCCCTCTGACCCTGCCGCCCCTGCGCCAGCGCACCGGGGACATCCCCCTGTTTGCCCAGCATTTCCTCGAGAGCATGCGCAGGGAGACCGGTAGCGGCCCCAAGGAGTTCGAGACCGACGCCATGGAGCGGCTGCAGAGCCACGATTGGCCCGGCAACCTGCGGGAGCTGAACAACGTCGTACAGCGCTGCGCTCTTCTGGCCCATGGGTCCAAGGTGCGGGGGCAGCACGTACGCCTCAATACACGCCATGCCGATGCAGATCGATGCGGCCACGGCGCCGAGGATCTCCGGACGCTCGCGGAGATAGAGAAGGAGCACATCGGCCGAGCACTGGAGGCCACCTCAGGCAGCGCGCGCCAGGCCAGTGAGATTCTGGGGATCTCGTCCAAGGAGCTGCGCGCCAAGGCCGCCGAGTACGGTCTGCCCGCACCCGGCTAGGTCGGGCGGCGGACGGGCGCAGAATCTCGCATGCGGCGACCGGCGAAAGCCGGTCGCCGCATGCGTTCTGGGTGGGCGTCGGGGGCAGGTTGTGTCTCGCGCCGCGTCGATCGCCGTGGAGCCCACAGACCCGGGGGGTACCGCCCGTGCCCGGTGACGAAAGGGCACGGGTCGGATCGCTCCTTCCCGTGCCCTGTGCAGGCGTGCCGCCAGTTGAGCCGCTCGTGACGCGGGCCTAGAGGAACCGCGCCAGCACTTGGCCGCAGCCCATCCAGTTCTGGGACATCCGGTAGTCGACCACGGTCAGTCCGCAGTCGGCCAAGAGCCGCTTGAGGCTGCGCAGCGAGAAGAACTGTACGTGCTCGCTCTCGGCCCACATGGGGTCCTTGTCGCGGGCCAGGCGGGTCCAGGCCCCCTCGTGGTTGGGCGTGGACAGCCACAGCAGGCCGGAGGGCTTGAGCAGAGCCGCCATGCGCCGAACGACGGCCACGGGGTCCAGTACATGCTCGATGATGTCTCCGGCCGTGACGATGTCGAACTGACGGTCTGCGAAGTCGTAGGTGGCCACATCGCCCTGGATGAAGTCACAGCCCGCGCGCCGAGCGTACTCGGCGTACAGGGGCACCAGGTCCATGGCAACGGCGTTGTAACCGAAGTCCATGGCGACGGCACACATATAGCACTGGGCTGAGCCGATATCCAGCAGGTCGCCTCCGGGCATGAGCTCCCAGAAGCGATGGACGATGTCGGAGTACCTGCTCAGATGGAAGTAGTCCACCGCCAGCAGCGTGTCCGGCGGGGTGTCCTCATACAAGCGGCTCAGGGCCGCCTGAGTAGGCCTGGGGCTCACGAAGCCGTGACCGCAATCATCACAGCGCATCCAGCGACGCACGGGGGCCAGAGCCGGGTGGTATGTGGGCCAGGCCAGGCAGTTGATGACCTGCATGGGCTCACAGCCGGTGTGCCCGCAGATGGGGCACGAGGTGGGCTCTTCCTGATCGTAAGGGCCCCGGCAGACCAGGTCATGGTGCTTGGCGCCCTCCGGCGAGATGCGCGCGGCGAGCCCGGGGTTCTGACGTATCGCCTCGTTGTGGTACTCCCAGGCCTCGTCATACAGCCCTCGGGCGTTGGCGATGACGCCCAGACGGTAGAGCATCAGGCCGGGCTCGACGCCGGCCCGCAGGAGACGCTCGTAGTGCTCGCCGGCCTCCTCGTACTGCCCCTCGGCCGCGGCCGCTTCGGCCCGGCGGAACAGCTCATTGGCCACGACGCCCGTCATGGGCGTGTCGTCCACGTTGGTGGTTCGGGGTGCCGACTGTGCCATGGTGGCTCCTTTGCGTCCGGTACTTCGCGAGTCCGGCTGAGGCGGCGCAGTGACGGCGTGCGCCGCCTAGACCAGGGTGATGTCGATCTGCGGCCGGTGGATGAGCTCCTGTTTCGGCTCCCGGGCGGGCTTGACGGCCACCAGGTTCCCGGTCATCTCGACCACCACATTGCGCCCGTGCATGACCTCTTCGTAGATCTCCGCCGCCGACTTGCCGGCATACCGTTTCTCGCTGACCCGCAGGATGATCTTCTCTACCAGCCAATCTCCCCGGTAGCCGTAGTCGGCGCGCCAGTAGGTGGGCTGGGAGAAGTAGCTGAAAGACCCCAGATAGTACAGACGCACGTGAGTGGGGTCCTCGGCCGCGTCGTCGCTGGAGCCGTACGGGACGGTGATGTAGGCCCGCGCGTCGGGCTTGGCGATGCGGTGCAGCTCCTGCATCAGAGGCAGAGGGTTGTGCAGGTGCTCGAGCACGTGCACTCCCAGGAACTCCTCGATGCTGTCGTCCTCGAAGGGCAGGGGGGTCTCGGCGCAGGCGTCGAGGTCGGCGACAACGTCCACGCCTTCACCGGGGATGATATCGAGGTTGATCCAGCCCTGGAGAGTATTGCGCCCGCAGCCCAGATGCAGCCTGTCCATCGTCAAGACGGTCGGTGCCATGCCAAGTCCTCCTGTGTGCATCCACTGCGTGGGCCGGTGTGTCTCTCGCGTCTGTCGAGGCCCGCAAGAGAAGCCCGGGTTCGCCGGGGAGTGCCCTCCTGTGAGCGCCGGCGAGATCCTTCGCTGTCGCGCCCGCGGGACAGTCGCTCCGGATCACATCCTCACGGCGGCCCGGGCTTCCCGGTGGGGCCCTTACACCAGCGTCGTCACTTCGATCTCAGTCTGCAGACGGGTGACGTGGGCCAGGTTGTTGCGTACCTCGATGCTCCCGGGCTCCAGACGCAGCGCCTGCTCGAAACAGGTCTTGGCCCCCTGCAGAGACCCTGCCCGGTACATGCAGGTGCCCGTCTGCAGCCAGGCATGGGCGTTGTCCGGCTGGAAGCGCAGCCCCTGCCGGTAGACGCCCGCGGCGTCGGAGTATGCCTGGAGCCGGAACATCAGATCGGCGCAGTTGAAATAGGCCCGGGGATCGGCGGGGGTATGTTCGATGACCGTGACCAGACACCGCAGCGCCTTCTCCGGCTGCTGCTGCTTCTCGAAGGCATCGGCCCAGTACGTGAGCATCGTGGTGGTGAGGCCTCCCGCGGCCGCCATGTACTCGAAGGCGGGGACCATTCGCTCCGGCTCGCCCAGGACGCGACAGACCGTGGCCCATTCCAGCACTGTGGATGGATCGCGTCCTCCGCGATCCCAGTACGCCTGATAGGTCTCCACGGCTCTCGCCGTCCGTCCGACCTCGCGATGCAGACCGGCCGCCAGGGCCAGAGCCGTGAGGCCTTCCCGCTCCGCATGGAAGCAGCTCTCCAGATAGCCCAAAGCCTCATCGAGACGGCCCGTCTTGCGTAGCGCCACCCCCATCAGCAGTTGCGTCGCGGAGTCATCGGGCACCACCCGCAGCGCCCGCTCAAGCTCCGGGAGTGCCTCCTCGTAGCGCGCCATCTCCACGAGGATCATGCCCTTGAGCGCATAGCGCCGGAAGGAGACGATGCTGTGGTCGCCCTGGTCGTTCTCGTCCCAGCGGGCCGCGATACAGCGCTCGACGGCCTCCAGGGCCTCCTCCGGACGCTTGGCCGCCAGCAGCGCCGCCGCACGGTGGAACTCCGTCTGCAGGCCGCCGTAGCCCCGTCTGTCCGCCTCGTCACAGACCTCTAGAGCCTCCGCGGGCCTGCCGGTCTTCGTCAGCTCCTGAGCGAGCAGGTGGAAGTTGGGTGCGACGAATGTCATGTACCCGGAGGAGTTGTAGTCGGTGAAACGCGCGCTTTGACGACAGGCCTCCACGGCCTGCTCGGACATGCCCGCCATGGCGTAGGCGGCCGCCAGGTTGTACCACTGGAAGGCGTTCTGTGGCTCGTCTTCAACCTCACGCCGCAGCATGCGCAGGTTACGGGCCTGCTTGTCCTTGGTCTGCACCTGCTCGGGGCTGTACCCGTAGTGGTTCAGTCCCGGGCCGGGGAGGACCGACACGGAGAGCCCCAGTTCGCCCAGGGCCTCCAGCACCTGCTCGTGGATGCGATGACGGAAGCGGACCTCAGGGAGTCGCCGGAAGAGGCGGACGGGCTTGAAGAGGTAGACGTTGGCCCCGCGATCGCCGTCGAGGATGTTGCTGACCCGCAGACAGTGGCCGCCGAAGTGCGGCCGCACGAGGCCGGCCTGCAGCGTCTCGCACCCGCCTTCGGGGGCCACCTGCTCGTCGGCGTCGATCCACAGTACCCAGTCACCGGTGGCCAGGTCCAACGATGCATTGCGGGCCGCGGCGAAGTCATCGCACCAGGGGAAGTGCCCCACCTTAGCGCCGTAGCTCTCGGCGATGCGGACCGTGTCGTCGGTGGAGCCGGTGTCGACGACGACGATCTCGTCGGCCACTCCCTGCAGACTGGACAGGCAGCGGGGCAGGTTGTCCTGCTCGTCTCTGACGATGAGGCAGGCCGTCAGAGTGACCCCCACATCGCCTGGGTGCACACCGGTCTGAGCGGTGAGTGTCGACAGGAGTTCGGCGGCCTGGTGGTCGGGGACCCCGGTCTTGACCGAAAGCAGGCGGCGGCCATGGAGATGGTCGATCACGATCTGGCAAAGCCGGCGGTGCTGTCGGGCGCCTCGAGACCTGTGGAGAAGCTCAACGGCCTCGCTCTCGCGCAGTTGATGGCACAGGATCAGGCCCAGCTCGGCGTTGAGGTCGGGATCGTCGGGGCGGCTGCGTAGCCGTCGGCGGACGGAGGCCTCGGCGGTGGCAAGCGCGTGGGCGTCAGAACCGCTGGGAGTGTCTGGGCGAGACTGGTGCTGCATGGGGTGTGGGCCTTCCGTTCGTCTTCTGCTCGGGGTGTGAGTGGGGACGCGCCGCTGCGGCCCTCCAGACGCCAATCAGGCGCCCATCGGGCGACGGGGCAGCTCTCCGGCCTTTCGGCGAGACCGCTGCTTCCGGGGCATGCCCAATGGACGCCTGCAATATGCGTGCCGCAGTTGCGAGGGACTAGGCCGCGATGTGGGCCATCTCCAGCTTCACCTGCTCGAGCAGCTCGGCGGCCCGCCTGTCGCCGGGCGCGATCCGCACGGCCTGCTCGAAGCTGATCTTGGCGCCCTGCAGAGAGTTGAGCCTGTACAGGCAATGGCCCATAAGCAACCAACCCTCGGCGTTCTCCTGCTGCATACCCAGGGCCTTCTGACAGACCTCGGCGGCCTCCTTGTAGTGGCCCATCTGGAACATGAGGTGACTGCAGTTGAAGTAGGGTCCGGGGTCGTTCGGGGCGACCTGAATGGCGCGGCCGAAGACGCGCAGGGCGCCCTGGTTGTCGCCCGCGGCCTGGAGCGCGCGCCCCCAGTACATCAGGACGCGCAGGGACATCTCGCCTCCGGCCACGAGCTCCTTGAAGATCGGCAGGAGCTTGGCCGACTCGCCCTTTCTCTCACAGGTCTCGGCCCAGGCGGCGATGGCGTCCTGATCCCGGCCGCCCTCGGCCCAGTGGGCCTCCAGCAGCGCCTGCGCCTCGTCGAGGCGCCCCAGTTCGGTGAGGACGCGGCCGCCGATGGCCTTGGCCGCGGTTCCGCGGGTGGGGTCGCCGTACACCTGCTCCAGGGCTTCGAGGGCCTCCAGGGGCTCTCCGGACTCGTAGAGGGTGATGCCCAGCCAGAACAGCCCGCGTGCATTGCCGGGATTGACCTTGAGGGTCTGCCGCAGCAGCGGCAGGGCCTGGTCGAAGCGGCGCAAGACCGCCAGGATGCGGGCCTTCAGATAGTGGCGCTCGTAGGTGTAGACCGCGTAGTTGCCGGTCAGCGTCTCCGGCCACTCGAGCTCGAGGCAGTGGTCGATGGCGCTGAGGGCGTCCTGTAGCCGTCCGAGCTGTAGCAGGGCACGGGCCCGCTCAAACTCGGTGAGGATGCAATCGACTTCGCGCTGCACGGCCTCGTCGCAGGCCTCCAGCGCCTCCTGTGCCCGGTTCAGGTCGGTGAGGTTGGAGGCCAGGAGCTGGTAGTTGGGGGCCAGGAGCGCGAAGTTGCGCCCGGGCGAGGAGGCGGAGAGCTCCGCGGCCTTGCGGGCCGCGTGCACCACGTCTTCCCGTCGCTCCCGGGTGGAGTACGCCGTGGCGAGGTTGAACCACTGGAAGGGGTCTTCCGGATAGTCCTCCACGGCCTGCTGAAGCATCCGGATCATCCGCTCGCTCTTGCCCTTGGCCTCCATGACCTCCGGCGCGTAGCCGTAATGGTTGATGGATGTCCCGGAGATGTGGGCCACGGGCAGACCGGCCTCGAGGATCGAGGGGAGCACCTGCTCGTGCACTTTGTAACGGAACTCCACACCCGGTATCCTGCGCACCAGACGGGGCGCCTGATGCACGACCACGTCGGCCTGATGGTTCTCGCTCATGTAGTTGTGGAACTTGAGGAAGTAGCCGCCATACTGGGGGCGCACAAGGGCCTCGCGGATCCGCGGGATCGCGTCGGCGTCGATCTCCTCGTCGGCGTCCAGGATGAGAATCCAGTGACCGGTGGCCAGGCGGATGCTCTCATTGCGCGGGGCAGAGAAGTCGTCGTCCCAGTCATAGTGACCGATCTTGGCCCCATAGCTGCGGGCGATCTCGACGGTGTCATCCGTGGAGCCGGTGTCGACCAATACGATCTCGTCCGCGAGGCCGCTGAGGCTGGACAGGCAGCGGTCGAGGTCGTCTTCCTCGTTCCTGGCGATCAGGCATGCCGATAGTGTAACCCCTACATCATCGCCGGGCTCCAGGCCGGTGGCGGCGCGACAGTCGTTGAGCAGAGCGGTCGCCCTGGGGTCAGGCTTGGCGAGCTTCTGCGCCATCAGGCACCGGCAGTGGAAGTGGTCCACCAGCATCTGGCCGAGCCTGTGGAAACTGTCGGCGCCTCGGGCCTTGCCCAGGAACCCGACGGCGGTGGTCTCCCGCAGGGTCAGGCACAGGACGATGCCGAGCCGGGCGTTGAGCTCCGGGTCGTCAGGATGCTGCTTGAGGCCCTCGCGGAGCAGCCTCTCCGCCTCGGAGTAGGCGCCGTCCTCGCAGCGCTTGCGGGCCTCGTCGCAGGTGAGCCGAAGGCTTTCCTCAGTCATGTGTGGCTGCCTTTCTGATCTGCAGGGTGGAGCGGGCCTCGCCCGGTGGCCCAAGATGGCCGCGCAGTGCCGGGCGGCCCCGGTTCGGCCGGGGGCATGTAACGTATCGGCAACGGCGCATGGGGGCTTGAGTAACGATGGGGGGAGACAGATGGGGCGGTCGCTCCGGACCTCAGGCGGCATGCAGACGGCCGTGTCGCGTGGGTATGCGGCGCCGATCCACCTCCCCGGGACAGGCCGGATAGGGGTCGCGACGGAGGCGCAGCGTCCGTCTGCGCGCATGCGGCGGCGCGGTCGCCCCTACTCGTCCGCTCGCGAGAGGATCGACTCGTGCAATCTCCTGGCATTCCGCGAGATTGCTCGCCATCTCGCCGGGCGAGGTTGACACTCGGAATGACAGGAGCCGAACCGTCCAAGAAGCCCGCCCGCGCCGGGAATGCAGTTCTGAGAGCGTCCGCCCCCGGCAAGATCGGCTTGAGGAATCTCCCGGGATACGGCGAGATCCTTCGCTATCTCGCTGCGCGAGACGGACGCTCAGGATGACAGGAAGCGGGCCGGCCAGACTTCTCGGCCGGGCTTCTAGATCAGGAGCCCCAGGGCCGCCAGGACTTCCCGGGCAGGCGGGCTCTCCAGGTCGGGAATCAGCTCGGGCAGCCCGTCCGGCGCGATGGTTACCGGCACCACCCCGGCGGCGACCACCGTGCCCCCGCCGATGGCCACGGTGAGCACAGCGGAGATGGTGTGTATGCGCTTGACGGGTGCAAACACGAAGTTGCCCAGGCTGTAGGCCACCACGCAGCCTTCCAGGCTGTCCACTGCCTGCAGCACATGGGGGTGGTGGCCCAGGACCAGCCCGGCCCCGGCATCGGCGGCGGTCCGTGCCAGGGCGCGCTGCACCTGGTTCGGGGCGGGAGCGTTCTCCTCCCCCCAGTGGAAAGAGACGATGGGCAGACGTCCGCTCTGTCGGGCCCGGGCGACGGCGCCAGATACACGCGCGCGCGAGGCGGCCAGAGAGCCCGGTGATGTGTCCAGGACCCAGGGATCCCCGATCTTCGCGGCCGCCCCGGGCGGGAGGGTCTCAGCGGTTACGAAGGCCAGAGCCTCGCAGCGGGTGTCACCCACCGCAAGCAGCGCCGTCTGCAGCTTGTCCGGGCTGTGCCCCGGGCCGACTGGGGCGATCCCGGCACGGCGCAGGTGCTCGCGGGTGTCGGCGATGCCCTGGCGACCGTGGTCGAAGATGTGGTTGTTGGCCATCAGCGCCGCATCGATCCCCATGGCGTGGAGGAAGGTCCTTGCGGATGTGGGGGGGGCCCGGAAGAGGAACTCGCGCTTGGCCTTGATGTCGGCGGGAGTCTTGAGGGGTGTCGGTGCCGCGCGGTCCGAGAGCGGGGCCTCAAGGTTGACCAGGGCGACATCGGCCTCGGAGAGCAGTTGCGCCACGGCGCGGGTCGCGGCCCGGGTGGGCCTGCGGGCGCTGCCGGGAGCGGCGGCCGGGTCGCAGAGCACATCACCCGCGGCCGCCAGCGACCCGGGACGCCACAGGTCGGCCACCGGCGCCCCCGCGTCACCGGCGGGGGTGGGAGTCACTGTGAGCGACAGGCGATCACCCGTGGCGTCGGTGGTGAAGTGGGCGGCCTGTGCCGTGGGGTTATGCAGCGCAAGGCCGTAACTGATTGGCGTCGGCTCGGGGTAGCCGTCGCCTTCGTCTCGGGGTACCTGCAGCCCGGCGGCCTCGGCGGCGGCGACGACGGCCGCCGCGCACGCCTCGGCGCCGCCGCCGAAGTACGCGACGAAGGTGCCCCGCTCCGCCGCCGGAGCCATGGCGTACCGGCCATCGGTCCAGGGACCCAGCACGTGTGCCAGGGCGATCGTCTCGCCGGGAGCGATGCGTAGCCCGTGTAGCCGGGTCATGGCTGTGAGCAGATTCCGGCGCTGCAGCGGGCCATCGGGGAGGCGTTTGAGGGTGCAGTTGATGGACCTCAGACGGCCTTTGCCGGTGTCGAGGTCGGCGCCATCCCCCGCTCCCCAGGCCTGGAGCCGACTCCTGGGGACGAGCACCGCGGCGGCCAGGACGGCCGCGGGAATCACGAGGCAGGCCAAGACTGAACGGGCGCGTGTCACCGATTCTCCACCCACTCGGAGCCGCGCACGGTTGTCCCGCGCGCGGCTCGGGTGTGATGCGTGCTCTGTGCGACGGCTAGCCGGCGGCCGCCCGGGTCTCGGAGGTCACGTTCTCCAGGGCGGTCCGCCAGGCGCCCGCGAAGCGCTCGGCCAGCCCGATGACCTCATCGAGGGCGGCGATGTCGTCCTGGATGTTGGCCTCAACAAGGCGGTTATACATCGCGGTGTACGAACAGCGCAGGCTGACGACCAGGGCCTCGTCGGCCGAGGCGTCCAGGGCGCAGGTGAGCTCGGTGAGGATGCGCTGTACCCGGCCGATGAGGCTCGATTGTCGCTCCAGTTCGCCCAGCGACATGGCTTCGCGAGCCTGGTGAAGAAAGCGTACCATCCCGTCGAAGAGCAGCACCACGGTCTCCTCGGGGCTCGCGCTCTCGACCTGCACCTGCCGGTACGCGTTCTGTGCTCGGTAGGATTGGGGAGTCACGATGCGGTCAGTCCTCCTGCTACGGCTGGTGGTGTGGCGCGTGCTGCGTTGTTGCCTGCGGCCTGTCCGAACCACCGGGGCGGCACTACTTGGTGGGCATGTAGTTCCGCGGCAGCGATTCGAGTTGTCCGGTGAGATAGCTCTGGAGGTTCTGGGCCTTCCCCAGGAGTGTCTCCATGGTGGTGAACTTGATGCGCATCTTGTCGATGTAGACCTGGATGCGCTCCTGTGTCTTCTTGATCTCGTCGTCCTTGGCATCGATCTCGCCCTCGATGCCGTCCTTGGCCCTGGTGATGGAGCCGTAGCCGGAGTCAAGGGAGAAGCCGATGTAATCGCTGAGCCTCTTGGCGGCGCCCTCCGCGAGGGTGATCCTGCCCACTTCGCCGGTGGTCTGGGCGCTGACCCTGAGCGTCAGCCCGGCGGTGGTGGAGTTGGTGGTATTGCCGGTGAGGAACTGACCCCTTCCCGAGCAGGCTTCGCCGTTGATCGTGCCGGCAACGTCTCGGCCGTTTGCCCAGTTTCTGGCCTCTCCCGCCGTTGCGCCGCCCAGGTCGGTGCCCCCCACTCCCTGGTCGAGGGAGGAGGTCACCGAGAAGCCGTATCTGGAGCCGTACTGCTCGTGCTCGACCTTCAGCGTGTCCCCGTCCACGGTGGCCAGGAGTGCCAGGCTTCTGTCACCGAAGTGGGCGTTCAGCGCATTGGCGGCCTCGTCCAGCGTCATGCCGGCGGTGAGTGTGACGGACCCGGCGCCCTCGAAAGTGAGTGTCTCGTCCACAGCGATACCGGCGGCGAGAGCGGCGGATGCCGCCGCGGACTTCGTGGCCACCTGGGTGATGTTCACGCTGAACCCGGACAGACCGCTGTCGGCGGTGTTGTTTGTGCTGCTGACGTAGGAGATCTCCGAGGTGGAGGCGCTCCAGGAGAAGCCGAACAGCCGGGAGACCAGGTCGGGATCGTCCTTGAGAGCCGCGGTGAGCACGCCGGTGTTGACGCTGAGCTTGTCGTAGCCGTCTGCCGTGACCCCCAGCGACCTGAGAAGCAGGGTGCTCCCGTCGGTGGTGGTGATCGGATCGGTGAGTGTCCGTCGCAGCTCGGAGACGAGGTTGTTGAGGGTCTGGTTGCCCGACAACAGGCCGCCGGTGTTGTTCTCGGCGTCATAGGCCTGGTACGAGCCGATCCTGTCGATCAGCGAATTGTACGCTTCCACCAGGGCCTGGACCTGCTTGACGGCGGCATCCGCGTCACGTGAGACGGTGAGCGTCACGGTGCTGCTCGTCGTGCCGGTCAGCTCGATGCTGACACCGGTGATGGCGTCGTCCACCGAGTTGCTCGATCGCGTCATCGCAAAGCCATCGATGGTGAAGGCGGCGTCGGCGGCGGCGGTCATCTCATTGGCTACGCTCTTGCCCAGGATGCCCAGTGTCGTCAACACGCCGGTACCGTTGTCTTCAAGAGCCGGTGTCCCGCCGTCGCCCACGATCTGCAGGGAGAAGACGGTCTTCCCGTCTACCTTGCTGGAGACGACTGAAGCGGTGGCACCGATCTCGGGGGTGGCGTTGATCTTGTCGGCGATGTCCAGCAGGCTGTCGGTGGCGAGGTCGATATCCACTCCGTGGCCGTTGATGGTGATGGTGCCGGCGGGGGGAGTGGTAAGGTCCAGTGCCGCTGCGACCGGCGTGGACTGGGTGGTGAGGCCGTCGGACTGCACGCCGTCGGTGACGGCATGCTTGACGGTCAGGGCCTCTGAGACCAACCCTAGATCGGAGAGGATCCCGGCGCCATTGGCGTCCACCAGGTCGATGGCGTTCTGCAGCCCCGTGGTCTTGGAGGTCAGTATCAGGCGGCTGTCGGTGGCGCTGACGCGGAGGACGCTGGCGGTTACTCCACAGTCGGCCTTGTCGATGGCGCTACGGAGGTCCGAGAGCGTCCAGGTGGCCTTGACGCCGATGGTCTCGCCGTTAATGCGGATATCTCCCTCATAGCCCAGGGCAGAGGAGGCGTCGGCCACCGCGCCGGATGAGACCTTATGTGCTTCGGCCAGTTGGGAGATCGTGATTGTATGGGAACCCGCCGTGGCCTTGTCGTTGGCGGCGGCGGCCACGACGCTGTTGTTGGACACCGCGGTCTGGAAGGGCAGAAACTGGGCCGAGGAGGCCAGGGACTGGGCGGTCAACTGGAGCGAGCCCATCGCAGCGCCGACGGCGGTGAAGGCGGCGAGCTTCTGCTCCAGGACGCTGCGATGGGTCCTGAGCCTGTCCACGGCCTTGCCCTGCACGGCGGCCAACTGATCGATAATGTCGGTGGTATTCAGGCCAGATACGAGGCCGTCGAGGTACGTAGTGCCCACCGCGGTGCTTGTCCCGGTGCCGTACGTCACGCTACTGGTTGCCATCTCACCTCACACTTCCTTCCCTGACGGTCATCCAGGCTTGGCCCGCGGTGTGCGACCGGGGCCGGCCCTGAGGGCCGACCCCGATCGAGTGCCCGTCTTGAGGGCTAGCCCTTGATGAGCTGTAGGATGTTCTGCGGCAGCGAGTTGGCCTGAGCCAGGAACGATGTCGCAGACTGAACCAGGATCTGGGCGGTCGAGAACTCGGCCATCTCATTGCCGAAGTCCGTGTCACGGATGGCGCTTTCGGATGCCGCGATGTTCTCTCGCGCGGTGGCCAGCGATCGCCCCTGTGACTCCAGTTCGTTGGCCTGGAAGGCGCCCAGCCGGCCCCGGAGGGTGCTGACGGCGTCGATCGCTGCGCCGATGGTGGTGAGGGCCGCCTGAGCACTGGCCGCCGACGTGATGTCGAGGCCATTGACGCCCAGAGTCGTCGAGGACACGCTGTTGATCACGATCTCCGACTGCTCTCCGGCCGTGAGGCCGACCTGGAACGAGGCGGCTCCGCTGACCAGGCTGGCGACGGTGCCCAGGTTGTGGATGAAGGCACCGCCCGTCTCGCTCAGTGTGATGGTGTTGCCGCTGAGGTCCTGCAGGACGAGGCCCTCGCCTGCTGTGAAGGTGCGGGCTACGCCACCGACGGTGACGGTGGCTGCCACGTCGACGCCGGCGTCTGTCACGGTACCGGCGGCGTTGTTGAACATGGTCTGGCCGACCTGCACGACCTTCAGGGTCGTGGCGTCGCCGTACTCGTTGGCGACGATCTTGACGGTGTCCACGCCGCCGGTGCCGTTGTCAGAGTAGACGGCCTTGGCTCCGGTGAGGTGGCTCTTGGCGTTGATCGTGTCGATCATGCCCTGCACCGTGTCGGCGGTGGTGAAGTCGGCGATGAAGGTGTCGTTGATGTACAGTGAGCCGGCCGCCTTGAGCGTGTCGCTGGCTGCGGTGTAGGTCGTGGTCCCCATGACCGTGGCCTGCTCGCCGGCGGTGGTCACGTCGATCTCGATGTTTCCGGTGGTGAAGCCGGTGGTGACGAAGTTGACCGACGAGACAAGACCGGGCTGCTCGTTGCTGATCTTGTTGCCGATATTGCCGTCCAGCAGGTTGATGCCTGCGTACTTGGTGTTGGCGGCAATCGAGTCGATCGTCTTCAGGGCCGAGTCAAGTTGCGCCTGCAGGGCGGCTCGGGTCTCGGCGGTGTTGGTGCTGTCCGACGCCGAGTCGAGGGCCAGGTCCTGGATCTGGCGAAGCAGACTGTTTACCTCGGTCAGCGCGCCTTCCGCCGTCTTCACCAGGTTGACGGCCTCCGACACATTCTGCTGCACGACATCGAGACCCGAGACCTGCGCCCGCAGAGATTCTGACATGACCAGGCCGGCCGGATCGTCGGCAGCGCGGTTGATGCGAAGTCCGGAACTGAGTTTCTCCATGGACTCGCTGATCCGCTGAGTGTTGAGGGAGAGGTTGCGCTGCGAATTCTGGGCCATGATGTTGTTGTTGATGCGCGTAAGGGACATGTCTCAGGTCCTCCTTGACCTAGACCCGGCCGCCTTCATGGCGTACCGGGTTCTGCTCGCAGCTTCCTTGCTGCGGGCTGTTCTTGTGTGCCGACCGGGCTCATGGAGACGCTCCTATGCGTCTCCCGCGCCCACCCGTTGCCGGTGTCACCTCCAGCGTGGTGGTGCGCTAAGCCATTATCGGCAGCTTCACGACAAAGCTAAGCGGGCACGCATGCCGTTACATCCCGCCGGACGGTAACAACCGCCTGCGGGGCTCCCGCGCGGGCCCGGCATGTCAAAGTGCGCGGTTAGTGGAGTGGGGAGGGCCGCCCGCAGGCGGCCCTCCCCGGCTCGATGCTCAGCCTTGTGCCGCGACTAGCCGCGGATCAGGGTGAGGATGTTCTGGGGCAGGGAGTTGGCCTGAGCCAGGAAGCTCGTGGCCGACTGCACCAGGATCTGGGCGGTGGAGAACTCGGCCATCTCGGCGCCGAAGTCCGTGTCGCGGATGGTGCTCTCGGAGGCGGCGAGGTTCTCGCGGGCCGTGGCCAGTGAGCGGCCCTGCGACTCCAGCTCGTTGGCCTGGAAGGCTCCCAGCTTGCCGCGGAGGGTGTTGACCGAGTCCATGGCGCTCTGGATCGTGGTCAGAGCCGCCTGGGCGCCGCTGGCGGTGCTGATGTCCAGCGAGCTGATCCCCAGTTGCGTGGTGGACACGCTGTTGATGACGATCTCGGACTTCTCGCTGGCGGTCAGACCGGTCTGGAAGGAGGCGTTCCCGCTAACCAGCTCGGCAACGGCTCCCAGGTTGTGGATCGAGGCGCCACCCAGCTCGGTGAGGTTGATGGTGTTGCCGCTGGCGTCCTTCAACTGGAGGCCTTCGCCCTGGGCGAAGGTGTGCGCCGTGCCGCCGATAGTGACCGTCGCGGCCACGTCCACGCCGGCGTCCGTCACCGTGCCGGTGGCGTTGTTGAACATGGTCTGGCCGACCTGGACGACCTTCAGGGATGTGGAGGCGCCGTAGTCGTTGGCCACGATCTTGACGGTGTCCACGCCGCCCGTACCGTTGTCCACGTAGACGGCCTTGGCGCCGGTCATGTCGCTCTTGGCGTTGATCGTGTCGATCATGCCCTGGACCGTGTCGGAGGTGGTGAAGTCGGCGATGAAGACGTCGTTGATGTACAGCGAGCCGGCGGCCTTCAGGGCGTCGGTGGCGGCGGTGTAGGTCGTGGTGCCGATGACGGTGGCCTGCTCGGCGGCGGTGGTGACATCGATCTCGATGTCGCCGGTGGTGAAGCCGGTGGTCACGAAGTTGACGCCGGAGACGTTGCCCGCCTGGTTGTTGCTGATCTTGTTGCCGACGGTGCCGTCCAGGAGGTTGATGCCGGCGTACTTGGTGTTGGCGGAGATGGAGTCGATCGTCTTGAGGGCCGAGTCGAGCTGGGCCTGGAGGGCGGCCCGGGTGTCGGCGGTGTTGGTGCTGTCGGACGCCGAGTCGAGAGCCAGATCCTGGATCTGGCGCAGGAGGCTGTTGACCTCGCTGAGGGCGCCCTCGGCCGTCTTCACGAGGTTCACGGCTTCAGACACGTTCTGCTGGACGACGTCCAGACCGGAGACCTGTGCGCGCATGGTCTCGGACATGACGAGACCGGCCGGGTCGTCGGCCGCGCTGTTGATGCGCAGACCTGAACTGAGCTTGGCCATCGACTGGCTGAGACGGTCGGTGTTCAGCGACAGGTTCTTCTGCGCGTTCAGCGCCATGATGTTGTTGTTGATACGCGTGAGGGACATTACCTGGTCCTCCTTGACCGTGGTCGGGTTCTGGCCCGACTGTGCCCGCGACATCCTTGCCGCTCGGGCGATGAGGGTGGGTGCGAAGGTGCGTCGCGGCCGTGAACCCGATGGCGCCGGAGCGGGATTTCGGGTTGTTCGGCCTGCCACGAGCATTATCGGCGGGCCGCCGGGCGCTATTGACCGACCCACCCTCCCTTGCGGTAAAGCGGAGCCATCACCGATGTATCACGCACGCAACGCATGGTGGTTCTCCGCTCAGGAGGTGGCGCGGCTGTCCCTTACGTTGTCAAGGTTCCCCCCGTATCGGCGATCTGGCCGGCCCGGTCGAGCAGGTCGTTGGGCCCCAGCTCGGGGCCCAGAGGTGAGGCCCAAGAGTCCGGCCAGTCCGGCTCCCGTCATCCTGAGAGTCCATGTCGCGTAGCGAGATGGCGAGGGATCTCGCCGAATGCCGGGAGATTGCTCGAGCGGCTCTTGCCGGGAGCGGACGCTCTGGGAATGACATCCCCGGCGAAGGTGGGGTTTTCGGCCGCACCTCCGGGCCCCCGTGTCACGAGTACCCAACAATAGATCGGGGGGCCGGCGAACCGGCCCCCCGTGTCTACTCGTCAGGCGGCGACTAGCCGCGGATCAGGGAGAGTACGTTCTGGGGCAGCGAGTTGGCCTGAGCCAGGAAGCTCGTGGCCGACTGCACCAGGATCTGGGCGGTGGAGAACTCGGCCATCTCGGAGCCGAAGTCCGTGTCGCGGATGGCGCTCTCGGAGGCGGCGATGTTCTCGCGCGCCGTGGCCAGCGAGCGGCCCTGCGACTCGAGCTCGTTGGCCTGGAAGGCCCCGAGCCGTCCGCGCAGCGTGCTGACCGCGTCGATGGCCGCGCCGATGGTGGCCAGGGCCGCCTGGGCGCTGGTGGCGTTGGTCACATCCAGTCCCGCCACGCCCAGTGCGGTTGTGGAGACGGCGTTGATCACGATCTCGGACTGCTCGCTGGCGCTCAGGCCGGTCTGGAACGAGGCCGCGCCGCTCACCAGCGAACCGACGGTTCCCAGATTGTGGACGACCGCACCGCCCGTGTCGCTCAGGGTGATCGTGTTACCGGCCGCGTCCTTGAGCTGCAGGCCGTCGCCGGCGCCGAACACGTGGGCCGTGCCACCGATGGTGACGGTTGCCGCCACGTCCACACCGGCGTCCGTCACGGTGCCCGCGGCGTTGTTGAACATCGTCGCACCGACCTGCACGACCTTCAGCGTCTGCGAGGCGCCGTACTCCACGGAGACGATCCGCACGGTGTCCACGCCACCGGCGCCGTTGTCGACGTACTCGGCCTTGGCCCCGGTGAGGTGGCTCTTGGCGTTGATCGTGTCGATCATGCCCTGCACGGTGTCGGCGGTGGTGAAGTCGGCGATGAAGGTGTCGTTGATGTACAGCGAGCCGGCCTGCTTCAGGGTGTCGGCGGCGGAGGTGTAGGTGGTGGTACCGGTAACCCGGGCCTGCTCGGCGGCGGTGGTGACATCGATCTCGATGTCGCCGGTCGTAAAGCCGGTGGTCACGAAGTTGACGCTGGAGACGATGCCGGGCTGATCGTTGGCGATCTTGTTGCCCACATTGCCGTCCAGCAGGTTGATGCCGGCGTACTTGGTGTTCGCCGCGATGGAGTCGATGGTCTTGAGGGCCGAGTCGAGCTGGGCCTGGAGGGCGGCGCGGGTGTCGGCGGTGTTGGTGCTGTCGGACGCCGAGTCCAGGGCGAGGTCCTGGATCTGCCGCAGGAGGCTGTTGACCTCGCTGAGGGCGCCCTCAGCGGTCTTCACGAGGTTGACGGCTTCGGACACGTTCTGCTGCACGACATCCAGACCGGAGACCTGGGCCCGCAGGGCCTCAGACATGACGATGCCGGCCGGGTCGTCCGCCGCGCGGTTGATCCTCAGACCTGAACTGAGCTTCTCCATGGACTTGGAGATCCGCTCCGTGTTCAGCGAGAGGTTCCGCTGGGCATTCTGAGCCATTATGTTGTTGTTGATCCGAGTCAGGGACATGGGCTAAGGTCCTCCTTGACCTTGGCCGGAAGGCCGATGTGGCCTCGCGGCCACCCTCAGCGCATCCTTGCGCTGAGGAGACTACAGATAGCCGAAGCAACCTTCGGCTGCGAGCGGCGTGCCGGGGCCGGTGTGGGTTGTGGCCGCAAGCGCCGGCCGGGCAACCTCATCGTCACCTCCCCGCAACGCGTCGCGAGGGGATTATCGGCACGCTCACTGCGGCCTTGACTAGCGCGGCGGTCGCTTGCGGTAAACTTCGGGTCCCTTGGCGGGTGCGGGAGGTTGGCCGGTCTTGGCCTTGGCGGCACTTGCCGCGAGCTTGGCGGCGCTGCGCAGGCCCTTGGTGCCGCCGGGGTCGGGCCGACTGGCCGCGACGTTCTCGCGTTCCACCGCCGCCAGCAGCTCCCCGCGGTAGATGGGGATCTGCGGCGGCGCCTCGATACCGATTCGCACCTGCCCCCCCTGAACGGAGAGCACCCTGACGCAGATGTCCTCGCCGATTCGGATGTCTTCCTCGACCTGCCTGGTCAACACCAGCATCAGGGTCCCCCCTTGGACACAACTGATCGGTTCATCCGTGAGCCACCTGGTGGCGTCCGGCGCGAAGCCGGAGGGCCGGGCCCCCCGACGGGGCGGAGAGCCGCACACCGCTGACTTGAGATCACATCCGGGCTTGGGTCTGCAGCGGGCCCCGGCGATGGGCCACCGGGCGAGGCCGCTTCACACCCAAGCCCGCCCGGCTCCTGCATGGAGCCCGCGGGCGACGGCGGTACCGCGATGCCCGCCCCGGGTCTTTCTCCGTGGCCCGGGGCGGGCCTTCTAGACCGGCTGTGATGCCCGTAGTCGGCGACACCGGCAGGCCCCCTGCTTCCGTGCGCGGGGCCGGACTGTGTGTAGCAGGCAAGACGTCCCGGTGGGCAAAGGACGGTCCATGTCCTCGGGACTGCCGCTGTCGGCGGCACGGCGCGTGCCGCGCGGACTGCCGGCCATCGGTTCATGTGGGCCGCTTCCGGCGGACGTATGCCGTCCGCTAGCCACCCTTGATGAGCTGCAGCACATTCTGCGGCAGCGAATTGGCCTGGGCGAGGAACGATGTGGCCGACTGCACGAGGATCTGAGACGTCGAGAACTCCGCCATCTCCGTGCCGAAGTCTACGTCGCGGATCGCGCTCTCGGAGGCCGACAGGTTCTCGCGTGCCACGGCCAGCGACCGGCTCTGGGACTCCAGAGTATTGGCCTGGAAGGCACCCAGCTCACCGCGGATGGCGCTGAGCGTCTCGATGGCGGCCTGGATCAGCGGAATCGCCGCATTGGCTCCGCTCACTGTGGAGACGTCACAGGTACTGATGCCCAGGGTCTCGCAGTTGACGGCCTGGATGCTCTGCACCGCCAGGTCGTTGGCGTTGGTCCCGATCTGGAACGCGGCCTCGCCGTTCTTGGTCACCGTGGCGATGCTCGAGTAGGTACCCGTGGCCAGAGTCACCGGCGAGGGGGTGAAGCTGTTGCCGTAAGCGTCTCTCAGCACGCCGGTGTCGTCTCCGGTGAGCGCGATGGGTGCCACTCCGGACCCCACCAGGGTCATCGTGCCCAGTGCGTTGGTGCCGGTGTCGTTGGCCGCGGAGCCTCCATTGAGGAAGGAGCCGCTCTCGGAGAAGGCGATGCTGTAGTCGGCCCCGAGGCTGTCGTGAGCGAGCGCAATCCGGTCGAAGCCCGGGGAGACGTTGGCCAGCGACGCCGTCACACCGGTGGCGGAGTTCTGAGCGTTGATGGCGTCCATGATCTGGGTGGCCGAGTAGGTAGTGCCGGTGACCGGGGCGCCTGTGAACGCGATACCGGTGCCGTTGATGGTCACGGTCACGGTGGCGCTTGCCGGCACGGCAAGGCCGGTTACGGTGATGATCTGCGATGTGGTGATGGAGGCGGCGGACAGCTCCTGGGTGATGGCGATGTCCACGTCGCCGCTCCAGCCCACGGCAATGCCGGGAGGGAGGACCTTGACATTGACGCCGCTGTTGGGGAACTCGGTGGTGGCGTTCTTGGTGACCGAGAATCCCAGACTGCCGTCGAGGAGCTTGGTGCCCGCGTAGGCGGTGGTGGAGGCGATCTGGTCGATGGTCTCCATGGCCTCGACGAGCTGGGCGTTGAGGGCTTCGCGGCTGGTTGTGTTGAGATTGGTCGGAGAGGCGGACGTCAGGGCGAGGTCCTGCATCTGCCGCAGCAGCGAGCTGAGCTCATTGAGCGCCGCCTCAGCGGTCTTGATGACGTTGACGCCCTCGAGCACGCTCTGCTGCACACTGTCGAGGCCCGAGATCTGTGCGCGCAGCACTTCGGACATGACCAGGCCGGAGGGATCGTCCGCGGCGCGGTTGATCCTCAGGCCGGAGCTCAGCTTCTCCATCGAGCTGCTGATCCGCGCCGTGTTCAGCGTCAGGTTGCGTGCTGCGTTCTGTGCGGCGATGTTGTTATTGATCCGTGTCAGCGACATCTATGTGCAAACCTCCTTGGATGCGTGCCCTGTGCGGGCCGTCGCGCCGCGGGTTCCGCCGCAGCAGCCAGTAGTCTGTTGCCCACTGTCCCCGGGTCCTGTCGGCCGATGCCAGGCGCCCGGACAGTGGTGGACGAGTTTCGTCTGCGCCGTGGGCGATGCCGCAGGGCGCTCTTGTCTCCGGCCTGTCACGACGGCCGACTTCGTCAGGGCAGCCGGCATTCGGGGGGCCCGCCTGCAGTGCCTGCCCGCTGTACCGACGCTTCTGCCCGACGCCACCAGAGTCTCCGCCCGCCCCGAGTCCGGGGCTTCCGCCGTACATCTGCAATCCACGCGCCACTTGGTGCCCGCCGGGCGGGTACAGTGTAAACAACTGAGCGACTGCAGGGGCGGGGCAGGAGGGCCGGGCGCAGAACCCGCGGGACGCCGACTGCGATGCCGGCGTCCGTTCGGAGAGTACAAGGAGGTGGCGCGTGCGGAGGCCCTAGGCCACTTCCATGGCCATGAGAGCGGGCTGGATGAACTCGCGGGCGTACTCTACCGGCCCGTCGAACACCTTCTGCTCCCCTTCCATGGTCTCGAAGTCGATGAACACCGGGGCGAGGAGGTTGATGGTCAGGCGGGCCGGGTCCGGGTCGAGGACGACGATGCCCCACATCGTCTCATCGGGGTTGGCGCGGCCGCCCGAAGACCTCTTTCTCATCGCCTCGAGCCTGGCCCCGTGCTCGGGGAAGAGCAGGGGGATCGGCGCCACCGCGAAGGCCAACGCCGGGTCGTCCAGAGACTGCAGCCAGGAGAAGGGCCACTCCTCCGGGTCCGATAGGATGACAAACCTCTTGGCGGCAACGAAGGGTACGATGCCTGCGCGGATGGTGATGACGTCGCTGTCGGCGAAGTCAATGGCTCCAAACCTTGCGGTGCGGTAAGACATGGGGTGCCTCCGGTGTATCTGGTTATCACCGCGCGCGGGCGAGACGGGCAGTGGGAGTCGCCACAGTCGGGCCGTGGCATGGTCGCGACAGGTTGTTAGGTGGTGCGGTTGCTCTTCGCGGACCGGCCCCGGGCAGGTCCGCGGGTCGCGCCACTCGCGGTGGCCGGGACCGCCCCCGGGCCTCGCCGGTGGTGCGGCTAGCGGGTCAGGTCGAACAGGTTCGCCATCGACATGACGCGGGAGAACACGCTGAGCAGTGCCGTGTAGGCCGTCTCCTTGGCGGTGTACTCCGTGATGGCCCCGGCAAGGTCCAGGCTCTCCTCGTCGGCGAGCACCTCGTTGCACCGGAGCTGGATCTCCTCCAGGACGCTGATGTTGGCCTCGAGCCTCACCTGGTACGTGCCGATGCTACCGCGCAGCGTTGTGACGTGGGAGAACAGGGCACTGACATTGTCGGTGAGGTTCCGCGCCGTGGGGATGTCTCCGGTCTCGATGGCGGTGGCGAGGTCGTCCAGTACCTGGAACGCATTGCCGATGCCGGGCACGCCGCCGTCGAAGTTGAACACCCTGTCGCCGGCGATGGCGATGGGTACGGTGCGACCGGAACCCAGCGGGGCCGTGAGCTGACCCGAATCGCCGTTGTAGACGACAACCCCGGCCACCTCCTGGAAGGGCTCGGTGCGGTCCTGATACCCGGAGAGCAGATAGCGATCGCCGGACATGGAGTTGGCGGCCTGAAGCATGGCGTCACGCGCCGAGCGGATCGAAGCGGCGGCGGTCTGACGCACGGCCTCCGTGGCCCCGATGGACTGCGTGGCCGAGGAGGCCAGTTCGGTGGCCTCCTGCAGCCAGCCGGCGATGCTTGCCAGGGCCACGTCGGTCTGCAGGCACAGGCGCACGCCCTGCTGCAGGGTGCGGACCCGGGCCTGCGCCGAGGCCGCGGTGGTCTTGGCCCGACTGATGATCTGGCTGCCCAGCGGGTCTTCCGAGGCGTACTGGATACGCTTGCCGCTGCTGAGTTTCACCGTGAGCCTGCCCAGATCGGTCTCGGACTGGTTCACGGTCTGCGTGATATGCCGGAAGAAGGCGTTGGTCCCGATTCGCATGACATACTCCAGCGGTCTGTGTCTGCTCCGTCGCGATGGCCGCGAGCCTGCCGTGCCGCCCGCTACCTGCCCAGAGCGAGGATGGTGTCCATCATCTCGATGGCGATCTGCACGATCCTGGAGGCGGCGTTGTACGCGGTCTGGGCCTCAGTGAGGTAGACCGCCTCCTCGTCCAGGGAGACGCCGGACAACTGCTGTCGCCGGTTCTCCAGCGTGTCGACCACCGTCTGCCGGGCGTCGGCTCTGGCTTCCGCCGAAGCCACCTGCACCCCGAGCGTCGCCACATAGTCGGAGTGCTCGGTCATCAGCGAGTAGGTGTGACCCGGGGCCGGCTCGGTGCGCAGGGCCTCGAGGGCCAGAGCGATCCCACCATTGCCGGGCTGTCCGGCGGCATCGGCCGCAGCAATCAGACTGGGGTCGGCCACGATGGGCGCGCTGAGCGCGAACGTCCCCGCCTCGTCTCCCGGCGTGTAGGTAAACAGGTTCAGTCCCGTGGTGGTCCCGTCCAGGGCATAGCCGGTGCTGTGCAGGCCGTTGATGGCGTCCGCCACATCGGAGACGAAGCCGTTGAGCGCACCCAGTGCCGGCTTGATGGCCCGGTCTCGCGCGTCCAAAGTGCCCTGCAGCTCGCCCCCCAACGCCTCGGGAGGGGTGTTGCCCTTGAACTGCACCGTCATCATCGGCGGTGACCCGCCGTCGGGCAGGGTGGTCAGACCCAGCGCCAGATCCCCCTGCACCAGGAGGTGCCCCCCGATGTAGACGTCGACGGTGCCGTCCGGCCGGGTGCTGCTGACGGCCCCGGCCAGTCTGGCCAGCTCAGTGACGGCGTTGGCCCTCTGCTCGGCGAGGTCCGGAGCCCTCTCCGGGCCCCCGCCGGCACCGACGCTGCGGTTTAGGGCCGCCACCTGCTCCGCCAGCGAGTTGACGTCGGCAACGAGCTGTGTGAGCTGCGCGTCGTTTTGCGACAGAGCGCTCAGGAGCTGTTCGCGGACCTGGCGTACCTCATCGCAGAGGGCCTCGCCCGCGGCGATCACCGCGTGGCGAGGGGTGTCGGCCGAAGGATCGGCCGCCAGATCGCTGAAGCTGTCGAAGAGCTTGTTGAGGGCATTGGTGAACCCCGTACCCGAGCTGGTGCCGACGATCGTCTCGATCTCCGCCAGGCTCCTGGCGAACGTCAGCTCCTGCCCCAACTGCCCTGTCTCGACGTCGATCTGTGCGTCGAGGAGCTTGTCCCCCAGGCGCTGGATGGCCGACAGCGACACGCCCTGGCCGATGGCTGAGTAGGTGGAGTTCTGTGCCCCGGCGATGGTGCTCAAGACCGCACGCCTCTTGGCATAGCCCACCGTGTTGACGTTGGCAACGTTGTTCGAGATGAGGTCGATCTCGGCCTGCCGGGCCAGGATCGCCGTCTTGGCGATCTGCAGCGTGGAGAGAGCCATGACTACTGACCTCCCGCGTCCAGCGTCTGACCGTTGCGATCATACGTCGCTGAGCCGTTCCCGATGAGAAGATTCCGGAAGGCCGCGGTGTGGCCGCGCATGTCGGACAGCAGCTCCATCGTCGCCACCAACTCGCCGCGGGTCCGAAGCTGAGCGTTGAGCAGGTCCGCACAGGCGCTCTCGAACTCCAGGTCGCCGGCGTCCTCGGCGCTTCTCGAGGCGCCCTTGGCGTCGCAGAGCTGCCGCCTTTGCACCGCACGCTGCTCGAGTTCTCTGGCCATCTGCAGGACGCCCTCGCAGGAGGCCTGGGCCTCCGCGTGTGAGTCCTCCGCGAACAACCTGCGCGCGGCACGCAGCATGACGCTGAGGCGGCCGTACTCGTCGGCCTCCGCCAGCAGCGAGTGCAGGGCGGTGAGAGACGTCGCCTTGTCGTGTGTGGGCAAGGTCTGCCGAACCTGAGCGGAGTTCATCATCAGCTATTGCTCCCCTCTTGGGAGATGGCCAGTAAGGAGTCACACAGTCCGGCGGTGTCGATCCTGTAGCTCCCGGCCTGCACCTGTTGTCGCAGGTGATCGACTCTCTCGGCGCGCTCCTGGGCCGTGGCCTGATAGACGCGGCGGGCCTCGAGGTGAAGCTGCGCCCCAACGGAGAGAATGGCGCTGCAACCCTCCACCGAGCGGCGGACGGTCTCCCCGTCCGCCGGGCGACCGCCGCCACGGTTCGTGACCTGCCTGGGCGAGTAGTCGGTGCTGTGCAAGATCGCTTTCATGAGTCGGTCCCCTCAGCCGCGCCGTCTTCGGGGGCGGCGGTGGCTCGGTTCTTCAGGCTGTCGCCCAGTTGCTGCTCGATGACCCTCGCCAGTCCGATGCCCCGGGATCTGGCAATGGACTGGGCCAGCGACTGGTCCTGCATGTTCCACATGATGTCTGATGCAACATCGGGGCCAAACAGGCTCTCACCCGGGATGCCGTTGCGTGCACCGGAGAGCAGTTGCTTGATGAAGATGGCCTCGAAGTCCTGTGCGGCCTTGCGCAGTGCCAGCGCCTTGGCGCCGGCCGCCTCCGTGGCGTTCCCGCCTTCCCCCGAGTTCGGCACGGGTCCCGATCCGATTCGCACGGGCATCCCTCCCAACTGGACGTAGTCTCGCGCCGTCTGGTCTATCCGTGCCCTACATCAGCACGAGCTCGGCCTGCAGGGCATTTGCGGTCTTCAGTGCCTGCAGGATGGCGATGAGGTCTCTGGGCTTGACGCCGAGTGCGTTGAGGGCGTCCACCAGGTCTCCGAGGCGGGTCTGGGCCGAGATCTCGATCAGCGACGCGGGCTGCTCGTCAACCGTGAGCTCGGTCCTGGGTGTGACCACGGTTCGCGCCCCCGACTGTGGCTGCTCGGGCCGTCCGCGATCGCGGTCGCCTCCCGGCCCCCCGGGCAACGGTCCGGCGGGCTTCTCCTGGGGACCGCGGGCGGTCGCGGCCGGGGCCTGCTCCGACTGCCCGTCCTGCGCCTCCGCGGCCTTTGGTGTGGGCTCGGTGCCTGTCTGTGGCGCCACCTGAGGGGCCGCCAACGGTGGCTCGCCGGTCCCCGCGTCGCCCAGCGTCACACCCGGGCGGACCAGGGCGGTGCCGCCGGTGAAGGGTGCCGGCTGCGACACGTCGTACTGCCGGCTCACGGTGATGGTCAGACTCCCATGGGCGATGGCCACGGGGAGGATCCGCACGTCGCCGCCGATGATCACGGTGCCGGTGCGCTCATTCACCACGATCCGGGCCGGGGTGTCGCCCTGCACCCTCAGGGCCTCGATGTCGGCGATGAAGGTGACGATGTCGCCCCGGCGACCCTCGGGCACCACTACATCCACGCTCTCCGCCGCCACGGCCCTGGCCGCGCTGGAGCCCAGGTGCGTGTTGATCGCGGTGGCGATGCGCATGGCCGTAGTGAAGTCCGGCTGTCTGAGGCTCAGGTTCACCTGATCCGGAGCCAGGGAAGGCGGAACCGACTTGATCACATCACCGGAGTTCACGGCAATGCCGGTTACCGGATGGCCCTTGTCGGTCTTCTGACCCCCGCCGGAGGCGGAGAAGCCACCGATGGACACGGCGCCCTGGGCCAGCACGTAGACATCGGCGTCATTGGCCTTCAGCGGCGTGGGGAGCAGGATGCCTCCGTAGATGCTGGTGGCATCTCCCATCGAGGCCACCGTCACGTCGATGCGGTCGCCCACTCGCGCACTGGAGGGCAAGGTGGCCGTGACCATGACGGCGGCCACGTTCTGGATCGTCAGGTCCGCCGTGTTCACCTTCAGGTCGAAGTTCTCGAGCATGTTGGCCATCGCCTGCTGGGTCACGATGGAGCGACGTGAATCTCCGGTGCCCTCGAGGCCGACCACCAGTCCGTAGCCCATGACCTTCTGCCCCGTCGACCCGACGACCGTGGCGATGTCCTTGATTCTGACCTGTCCCGACTGGGCGGCAAAGCCGGTGGTGCCCGCGAGGACCGTCAGAGCGAGAGCCGCGGCCCGGCACGTCGGTCGAAGACGTGGGGTGCGAGTTGATGGCATAGGTGGCCTCCGTTCGGCTGCTGTCTGCTACGTGCGTCTGCTGTCCCTGCGCCCGACGCGCCCCGGTCTCCGGGACGCTCCGTCGCCGGCGGGCAGGGGGGCGGGGCCTCGCGGGCGCCCTCCTAGAACAGGAAGTTCAGGATCTGGGTGATGATGCCCGCCTTGCGTCCCGGCTTCTGCGGGTCGGTACCCAGATAGTCGATCTGCACGTTGGCCAGGTTGTAGGAGTACACCGCGTTGTCCGGGGTGATGTCCCTGGGACGGACCTCGCCGCGGATCTTGATGGTCTCGTGGTCCTTGTTGACCACCACGGTGCGCTCGCCCTCGACCACGAAGTTGCCGGCATCGGTGATCTGGACGATGCGGACGGTCATGCGGGCGCTCATCTTGTTGTCTCGGCTCGAGGAGCCCTTGGCGCTGGAGTTGCTGCTGCCGGAGAAGCCGAGGGCCTTGATGAAGTCCAGATAGCCCGTTCCCGGCCCCACCGTGGTCTCGCTGCTCTTCTGGTGTCCCTCGCCGGCGTTCATGCTGGCGCTGGAAGTCTCGGCGATGATCAGGTGGAGGGTATCGCCTATGCCCTGGGCACGGCGGTCGCCGTACATGCGAACGAAGAGCCCGCCGTCGGCACAGGCGGCCGAGGCCAGGACCGTCGCGGCCAGCACCACGCCGACGGCCGCGATGGTTGCGGGTGGGAAAGCTCTACGGGTTGAGCGAGGATTGCTGGAATAGCTCATCGGATCACCTCGGCTGTACTGGCACTGGTGAGCAGCGCGGCCACGAGGGCGCGTGTCTCGGCGACTCTGAACTTACCGATCTGGCCGACGGCGCAGGGCATCATCAACTCTCCGAGCGCCTCGACGCTGAGCCCCCCGGTGCTCAGGACCAGCCTGCAGATGGTGCCGCGGCGTACCTGCACGGGGGCCGCGGGTGGCGGCAGGAGCTCGTCCGCGGTCGCGGGCGTCGGGGCCGCGTCTGCGGTCTGCCGGGCGGGCTCGGACGGTTCTGCCGCCGCGACACTTGCCACAGGCGGCGGAGCCTGACGACTGACACTGACTCTCTCGGCGCCGCGGAAGGCGACGCCCTTGAGGTCGACCCCGGCTTTGCGCAGCCTGAGGCGTACGTAACCCGCGGCGAACTCGCGGCTGCCACCGGGCAGCGGGGCGGGCCCGATCTCGACGGTGGCCAGCTCTCCGGCGGCCGCGGGCGGCTCGATCACGGCGATGTCCGCCAGTAGCACCGCACCCGCCGAGACCGTGGCCGCCGGGCGTAGCTCCACGGAGTCGACGGGTGGCACGGCCCAGGCCATTGCGGTCAGCCAGATCATCGTCACCACGAGAGGGCGTGTCATTCCTATCACTCCGCAGAAGCTGGGCTGCGGGGCGCCATCGAGGTGGCGCCCCGGATGATTGGCTCGTGCGCGGCCGCTACCGCTGGACGTTGTTGGCGGTCTCCAGCATGCGGTCCGCCACCTTGATCGCCTGGGAGCTGGCCTCGTAGGCGCGCTGGGCCACGATCATGTTCACCATCTCCTCCACCACCTGGACGTTGGACAGCTCCAGGACGCCCTGACTGATGGTGCCGAGCCCGTCGAGGCCGGGGGCGGAGCTGGTCGGAGTGCCGGAGGCCGCCGTGTTGAGGTACAGGTTGTGCCCGATGTTGGCCAGACCCGCCGGGTTCGGCACCAGGGCCAGCTCGATGGTGCCCACCGTCTGCGGATCGGTGTTTCCGGGGATGACGACGGCCACCGTGCCGTCGTACATCACGGAGATGTTCGTCGCATCTGCGGGGATGGCGATGGGGGGCTCCAGCGGGTAGCCGTCGGAGGTCACGACGTTCCCATCGCTGTCCATCTTGAAGGCTCCGGCGCGGGTGTAGGCCGTCTGGCCGGAGGGCAGGGTGACCTGGAAGAAACCGTTGCCCTCGATGACCAGGTCCAGGTCGTTGCCGGTCTGTTCGTAGGTGCCCTGCGCGAAGTTCTTGGACGTGGCGGCGGCGCGGGTACCGAGACCCACCTGGATCCCCGTGGGAAGCTGGACGCTTTCGGTCGCCGGGCTTCCCGGCATCCGCAGGGTCTGGTACATCAGGTCCTGGAAGTCTACTCGCATCCTCTTGAAGCCAACGGTATTGGCGTTGGCGAGGTTGTTGGCGATGGTATCGACATTGAGCTGCTGGGCGATCATGCCGGTGGCTGCCGACCACAGGGAGCGCATCATTTGCATTCACCTCAGGGTTGTTGCCGGTTCCGGGTACATTGCCGCGGTCTGGCGAGGCTGCGTGTGTTCCCGTTGTCTTCGGCCGTTTGGTCTGTCTGCGGCTTGTGGCTGGCTCCCGCGGGCTACTCGGTGGTCGCCCGGATGAGCTGGGAAAGGCTGTTGTCGATCTGGCCCACCGCCTTGGCATTGGCCTCGTAGATGCGGTAGCCGCTGGTCATGGCGGTCATCTCCGTTACGGCGTTGACATTGGAGGTTTCCAGCCCGCCCTGTATCAGTGCGTAGTTGGCCACGGGGACCGGGGCGACGCTGCCTGCGACCGCACTGCCGGCCTCCGGAGTGAGGCTGGTCATGGCGGGGTAGTCCACCACCAGGAAGCTGTCCACGCGGGTGCCGTCGCTGAAGATGCTGCCGTCCTGGCCGATCTCGATGCGGCCGCCGTTGAGCACGATCTGGCCGTTTTCGCCCATCACCGGGAAGCCCTGAGTGTTGACCAAGACCTTGTCGGCGTTCAGCGAGAAGTGCCCGTCCCGGGTGTACCGGGGGCCGTTGGGTGTGTTGAGCACGAAGTACCCGGGGGTCTGCAGGGCCACGTCCAGCGGGGCGTTGGTGGACTTGACGCCGCCCATGCTCTGATCGATCTCCCCGGTGATCCTCGGCTCGGAGTTGACGTCATCGGCGGCGATGACCCTGGCCAGGCACCGCTTGAACCCGGTGGTATCCACATTGGCCAGGTTGTGTGCGCGCACGTCCTGCCTGACCATCTCGGCCAGCATCGCTCCGGCGGCTGTGTAGATGCCTTTGATCATGGGCTGACCCCTGTTGGGTGAGAAGCGGTGTGCCCGCGACCGTCTGCGTCGCGGTGGTGCCGGTCCGGCGGTAGTCAGGTACGGTCCGCGTCTGTAGCGTGCATCTGGCGCCGAATCTGCCCGACTGCGTCGGCCAGCTCCTGATGGATGCGCCATTCCGGCTCACCCAGCACGGTGGCGGTCTCCGCGACGCTGAGACCCTCCTGTAGGGTGAGGGCCAGGACCCGCAGCCGCAGGGTGTCCAGCCTGCCGAGAGCCTTGATGACCTCGGCGCGCTCCTCGGGGCTGCCGGCGCGCCTGGGCACTGATGCCGGGACTGTCGGGAGATCCTCTGGGCCTCCGGCGATGCATTCCATGATGATGGTCTCGGCCTTTCTGTGGAACTCGTCGCTGCCCCACCGCTCATGGCAGGCCCTCTCCGCGATCCTGAGCATGACCTGCCCGGCGAAAGCGCCCGGATCGACGTCGTCGGGTAGCTGCTTTCCGGAGCGAGCCATGGCGCCTACCACGGCGGGTGCGCATTTGCCGATCGCCACGGACATGTCGCTGACCCACTTGCCGTCACGTGCTTGACTCACTGGAGCGTCTCCATCGCGGCTGGCGTGACCCGTACCGACGACCCGTGTACGAAGTTCTGCAATACCTGTGCCAGCGGAACTGGTGGTGTGTGCTGTGGTGTGTGCGTCCCGCGACAGCGGGCGGGCCTCTTCGGCCGCTACTCATGAAGCAATCCCGGTGCCGTGGGCCGGGCGAAGCGGCCGGCGGTGGTAAACGTTTGCACTTCTGGCCCCGGTATGCCATCTGCTCGCTGCCCCCCGGGGCGGCCATCCCGCGGCGCTCTCGGTCCCGGCGTGTCCGCTGCAGAACGCGGTGCAGGCACCCCGAAGGGTGCCTGCCTTTGACTGTCTCTTGCTGCGGACGAGAAGGGCGCTAGGGGTGCTGCCGAGAAGCCGGGCCTGCCGTGGATATCTCATCCTGAGCGTCCATCTCGCAGTATCCCAGGGGATGCTTCGAGCTGCTCCCTTCCGGAGCGGACGCTCTGGAAATGACATTCCCGGCGAAGGCGGGCCTTTGGGCCGGGCCTCTATGCCGCGGCGGTGGCTGCGTCCACGGCGATGCGGCCGAGTACCTGGACGTTGATCCCGTTGGGGACCTCGGAGTGCGAGATCACGGGAATGGTCGGAAAGTCGCGGGCCGTGAGCTGCCTGACGAGTCTCCGGGCCTGCGGGGAGCACAGGAGCGCCGGCTGTATGCCCTGCTGCATGATATCCTCGGCCGCGTCGCGCACCTGGGTCAGCACCCGCATGGCCATCCCGACCTCCAGGCCGCACACCGGGCCCTGGGTGGTCTGTACCGCCGTCTCCATGCAGCGATGCTCGATCTCCGGCTGAATGGTGATGACCTTCAGGCTCCCATCCTCGGCGACGTACTGGTTGCAGATCACCCGCGACAGAGCGAGGCGACAGACCTCCACCGCATCATCGAGATTGCCGGTGGCGCGGAGGCCGTCGGCCATGGCCTCGAGGATGGTGGCGAAATCGCGCACCGGCACCCGCTCGTCCAGCAGGGCGCGCAGTACCTGCTGGACTTGCCCCACCGAGGCCAGGTCGGGAACCACGTCGTTGACCGCCGCCGGCTCGCGCTCTCGCAGAGCGTCGATCATGTCCTGAACGTCCTGGCGGCTGAGCACGTCGGAAGCGCGCTGCTTGATGGTTTCGCTGAGGTGAGTGGCCAAGACGGTGGAGGCATCGACCACGGTGTAGCCGCGGGCCTCGGCCAGAGCGGCGTCCTGGGTCCGGATCCACTTGGCGGGGAGCCCGAAGGCCGGTTCGGTGGTGTCCTCGCCCGGGATCGAGGGCGGCTCGGGCTTGGAGCTCAATGCCAGTAGCATCGGTGGGCGCAGCTTGCCCCGGGCCACCTCGGCGTCCTTGACGCTGATGACGTATTCGTGCGGCCCCAGCGAGACGTCATCGCGCACGCGGACCGACGGGATGACGAGCCCCAGCTCCTGGGCGATCTGTTTGCGGACCCCGGAGATGCGGTCGAGCAGATCGCCGCTGTCCGGGTCGGTCAGGGCCAGTAGGCCGTAGCCGATGCGGATGCAGATGCGGTCCACCTGAAGCAGGTCCTCCACACTGTCCTTGGCTTCCGGAGCGGCGGCGCGCTCGAGGTCGGATTCCTCGTCGGGCGGCAGTTCCTTCGCGGGGCGTCGGGACAGATAGTACGCCAGCGAGGCGATGGCCGCCCCGACGGCGACGAACACCGGCGTGGGCAGACCGGGGACGACACTGAAGGCGATGAGCATCAGCCCGACGATGGCCACCGCTCGCGGCTGTGTGGTGATCTGGCCGCTCACCTCGGCGCCGAGATTGTCCTCGGAAGCCGCCCGGGTGACCACAAGACCGGTGGCCGTGGAGATCAGCAGGGCCGGGATCTGGCTGATGAGGCCGTCACCAACCGTGAGCAGAGCGAACCGCTGGAAGGCCTCGCCCGCGGGCATGCCCAGCCTGGTGGCGCCGATTATCATCCCGCCGATGATGTTGACCAGCAGGATGATGATGCCGGCGATGGCGTCACCGCGGACGAACTTGCTGGCACCGTCCATCGCCCCGTAGAAGTCGGCCTCCCGCTCGATATCGCGTCTTCTGGCCTTCGCCTCCGCCTCTCCGATGAGGCCGGCGTTGAGGTCGGCGTCGATGCTCATCTGCTTGCCGGGCATCTCGTCGAGGGTGAAGCGGGCCGCGACCTCCGCCACGCGGCCGGAACCGTTGGTAATGACCACGAACTGGATCACGACCAGGATGACGAAGAGGATCAGGCCGACCACTACGTCGCCACCCACCACGAACTGCCCGAAGGCCTCGATGACCTTCCCCGCCGATCCCTGCAGGAGGATCAAACGCGTCGAGGACACGTTCAGTGCCAGGCGGAATAGCGTGGCCACCAGCAGCATGGAGGGGAAGACCGAGAAGTCCAGGGGACGCTTGACGTACATGGACACCAGCAAGATGCACAGCGCCGTGCCGAGGTTGAGCGTCAGCAACACGTCCAGCAACACGGCCGGCAGCGGGATGACCATCATGCCTACAAGGCCGATGATGCCCACCGCCATTACGACGTCGCTCTGCTTGCCGATGCGTTCGAGCAGGTTGTCTGGCATGGCGGCCACATTCTCCGATGGAGTCTATCTGGGTACTCAGAGCCCGAACCGTCCGGGCTCCCTGCGGGACCCTATGCAGGCCCCGGGCCTGTGGTCTGGCGACGCCTGGTCAGCTCCAGGTGGCGCTGTCTTCTCTCCAGGGCCTGACGACGGACGAAGGCCAGAATCTCGGCCACCGCCTGGTACAGCGCTATCGGCACGTAGTCGCCAACGCCGGTGGCCTTGTACAGCGCCCGGGCCACGGACACGTTGCGAACCTCGGGGATGCCGTGCTTGCGGGTGACCGCCAGGATGCGCTGGGCCACGTTGTTCTGGCCCTTGGCCACTACCTTGGGGGCCACCATGCCCTGGCGGTACATGAGCGCCACCGCGAAGTGGGTGGGGTTGGTCACCACGACCGAAGCGTCCTTGGTCTCGCGGGACATGCTCTGCTGCAGCATGTTGCGTCGGGTGGCCTTGCGGCGGGCCCGCATGTACGGGTCGCCCTCCTGCTGCTTCATCTCATCGATGATCTCCTGGCGCGACATGCGCAGCCCGCGCTCGAACTCCCACCACTGATAGCCGTAGTCCATGGCCCCGACGATCACGAGAATCACGGCGACGCGGATGACCATGTCGAACATCAGGTCCAGCGACAGGTTCACGGCGCCCAGCGGCGCGCTGTCGGTGAGGCTGACGAAGTCGGTGTGGCGCCCCCACATCACCCACAGCGCCATGCCCATGATGATGACGACCTTCAGCGAGCTCTTGGTCGCCTCCACCATGCCGCGGATGGAGAAGATGCGTTTGAACCCGTTGACGGGGCTGAGCTTCTCCAGCTTCGGCTGCAGCGGCTTGAAGGAGAACATGAACCGGGTCTGGAGCAGACTGACGGTCAGGCCGATGAAACCCCCGATGCCGATCACGGGCAGCAGCGTCTGCATCCCCACGGCCAGCCACTGACTGCCGATGTGGGCGAACGTGGTCGGAGCCAGGTCGTCTGTGCCGCCCTGGCAGATGGTCCAGCTCCCTACCTGCACGAGCTGGTTCCAATTGGAGTGCCACATCGCCCTGGCCGTCAAGGCCGAAGCCAGGATGGCGAGCCCGGCGGTGAGGTCGCGGCTGGTGGCCGCCTGTCCCTCTTCCCGGGCCTTCTCCCGCTTGCGCGGCGTGGCTTGCTCGGTCTTTGAGCCCTTGTCCTCAGCCATGGCTGACCTTCATCGGCGGGATTGGCGCCTGCCGTGCGCCCGCTGTGTCGCTTGTCGCCGTCCTGGGCCCTCGCTCAGCCCCCCAGCAAGAGCGAGACCACTCGACGGATGTCCTGCATCATGACGGTGAACGCTCCCCCCAGCAGGGGCGCGCTCAGGCCCAGCACGATCATGCCCGCCCACAGCTTGCCGGGAATGCCCACCAAGAACACGTTCATCTGCGGCACATGGCGGCCGACGATGGCCAGGGCGATGTCCGACAGGAGGAGGGCGCAGATCCCCACGGCCCCCACGCGGATCCCGATGTCCAGCGAGCTGGCGGCCGCACCCACGAGCAGGTCGGTCGTGCCGGCTCCCATCACCAGGCCTCCGGGTGGGATGCGGTCGAAACTCCTGGCCACCGCCGCCAGCACCCAGTGATGCCCGTCGGTGACGAAGAAGAAGGTGAGGGCCGTCAGATAGTAGACCTGGCCCAGAAGTGAGCTGGACTGGTTGGAGATGGGGTCGAACAGCGAACCCGCCCGCAGCCCGAGCTGGAGGTCCAGAAGCTCGCCGGCCCAGCGCACGGCCTCGAAGAACACGTACACCGCCCACCCGACGATCATGCCGAGCGCCAGCTCCCCCGCCAGGGTGAGCACGAGCTGCTCCGGCGTGCCTGAGAACGGGTCCGTGGGCTTGGCGGTACCGGCGACGAGGAAGGCTACCCCCATTGCCAGCGCGACTCTCATGTAGGAGGGGACCTGGTTTGACGAGAACCCCGGCATGAAGGCCACGACCCCCATGGTCCGTGCCGCGGGGATCACGTAGGGAGACGCCTGCTCGATCAGGCCCATCGCGAGAGATGCCATTGCCGGCGCCCTTCGGTTACTGATTGGACCGGTGCATCGGGGGTAGGTACCGGTAGGAGAGGTGGCGGGCCCGGAAGCCCTCGTGACCGGGCCCCACGCGAACCATGTCGTTCCGCCGCGACATCGGAGCCGTGCCGGACCGCTGCCTCAGTGTGCGAACCGGGCGAGGTCGGAAAAGAGCCCAGATGTGAAGTCCACCATCGTGTGGATCATCCAGGGGCCCAAGAAGGCCACCACGGCGCCAACGGCGATGATCTTGGGCACGAAGGTCAAGGTCATCTCCTGCACCTGCGTGGCGGCCTGCACCACGCTGATGGCAACGCCGACCACCAGCGTCGTGACCAGGATGGGGCCGCACACCTTCAAGCCTACCAACAGCATCTGGCTCACCAGGTGCAGTACCGTTGTGTCGGTCATGTCACTCTCCCTGGGCTGCACTCGCGTTTGGCGGACAAGACGGCCCGCCCCGGCGACATCGCCCGGAGCACGGGCGGTGCGGGGCATTGCCATCCTTGCAGTCAGCAATTTCCGTGCCACAGTCGTAGGGCGCAAGTGGGGGAGGGGCGGGGGCGGAAGGCCTCCACCCCGAACCTACCGGGTCGGGGTGGAGGAGCGTCAGGTGAAGCTCAGCACCAGGGACTTGGAGATCAGGTGCCAGCCGTCGATCATCACGAACAGCAGGATCTTGAGGGGCAACGAGATCGTGGTCGGCGGCAACATCAGCATCCCCATGGACATCAGGGCGCCCGCCACCACAAGGTCCAGGACGATGAAGGGGATGTAGATCACGAAACCCAACTGAAACGCGGATTTGAGCTCGCTGATGGCGAAGCCGGGCAGGAGAATCTGCAGGGGGATGTCCTCGGGACTGCTGGGCCGCGGCATCTTGGCCAGTTGGAGGAACAAGAGCAGGTCGCGTTCCCTGGTCTGTTTGACCATGAACCTGCGCAACGGCTCGGAACCGTCGCGCAGAGCGGTCTGGTAGTTGATGGTGCCGGCGAAGTAGGGCTGAACGGCCTCCTGGTTGATCTCCGTCCAGACCGGCCGCATGACGAACAGGGTCAGGAACAGCGCCAGGCCCACCAGCACCGTATTGGGAGGCGTCTGCTGCGTGCCCAGAGCGCTGCGCAGGAAGCCCAGGACGATGATGATGCGGAGAAAGGCGGTCATCGTGACAAGGGCCGCCGGGATCAAGGACATGACGGCCAGGCTGAACAGGATTCTCAGAGAGAGCGCCATCTCCTGTGGCGCCTCTTCCCTGAACCAGTCGCCCGGCGGCGTGGGCCCCGTCGGCGGTGTGGGCGGCGTCGGAGGGGTGGGGCCGGGTATCTGAGCGTGGGCGGCCACCGCCACCAAGCCCAGGATGGCCGCCAGCAGTGCTATCCACAGCAGCCTGCGCGCCGCGCTTCGGGCGCCCGTGGCCTGCGTGTCCGCCTCGCTACGGGCGGCACCGCGACCACAGGAGGCGGGTGCTTTGCCCGAGCAGCATCCTTGCCGCACGGTAGGTATACTCATGACCGCATGCCCCTTAGGAAGCGCGCTCGGTGAGGGCGCGGATGAGGGCGTCCCGTCGCTGGGTCCACTCGCTGTCTTGCTGCAAAATGGGTGCCGTGCGTGGCTCGGTCTTGTCCCGGGATGCCGCAGGTGCGATGGCCGGCGGCGCCGAGGGCTGGACGGACGCCGCGGCATGCGGCACCGGTTCGCGGACCGGGGCGGAGCCGTGGGTCTGCCGCAGGTCCAGGATCAGGGAGACGTCCCCGGTACCGTGGGTGGCCAGCAGCACGGGGCAGCGATCGACCTCGACAAGATGCAGCGTGGCCCCGCCGCGCAAGGCCAGATCGGCGCACTGTCGGATGCGGCCACCCTCGGTGGCGCCCACACCCGCCGACCGGCCCAGCCGAAATCCGGATTTCTGGAGCTGCTTGACGCCCAGAGAGGCGCCGTACACCAGGAGCACCAGGAGCGCCAGCTTGGCGCCGATATCCAGGACGGAGACCGCCAGCGGCCCCTCCGCCTTCCCGCTCCCGGCCGTCGCATGGGCGGAGACCTCGCCCGTCGTCGCCGGTTCGAGCTCCGTGAGGGCGATCTCGTCCGCCAACTGGTCCGCGTCCATGCCCTGCGCCGTAGCCGGGACAGCCGCGCCGGCCAGGCACATGCCGACGATCACCGCCGCGTACCACTTGGGTGGCACCTTGTGCTTGCTCACCTTGCATCAGCCTCCGTAATCCATCGCGCGTCGTGGCGACCGGGACGCTCAGCCCCGGCTCGCGCTCTTCCCGATGATCTCGGTGATGCGCAGGCCCAGGGAGTCATTGACCACCACGACCTCCCCGCGTGCCACCAGTCGCTCATTGATGTGCATGTCCAGGGGCTCTCCCGGGAGCCTGTTGAGCTCGATGATCGAGCCCGGCTGGAGGGCGAGCGCCTCACCCAACTGCATCATGGTTCTTCCCAGCTCGACGGTGACGTCCAGGGGCAGATCGAGCATGAGCTCGAGCCCGGCGCCGTCGGCGTGGGGGGCGTCGTCCTGCCACTGCGACCGGCCGGCGGGGGCACCTCCGGCGCCGGCCATCGGCTCGGCAACGTCCATGAAGTCCTCCTCGTCGCCCTCGTCGGCTTCCAGGAGCTCCTCCACTTCCTCCACATCCATCTCAATGTCGTCTTCGTACTCCTCGTCCATCTCCGGACTGGTCTCGGCGGCATCGAGCAACGCACTCGCCTCCTGCCTACTGCATCGTGATCGAAGTGAATAGCACCTTGTGGACCTTGCACTGCTCGAGGCTGGCGTCGAGTGCGTCCTGTAGCTGCTGGCTCAGGTCCGTGAACCGGTCGCCCTGGCGGAGCTCGGAGAAGCTCTGGACCGACAACACCCGCACGATCACATCCCGGGCGATGGCGTCGTCGCCTTCCGGCAGCTTGGCGCCTGCCTCCTCCTTGCCGCCGCCGTGCCCGCCCTCCTTCTTCTTGCCCTTCGGCTCGGGCGGCAGCTCGACGCCCAGGGTGACCTCGATGCGCAGGTACCTCAGCTCGCCCTCGGAGACGATGTTGACCAAGAAGGCGCCCAGGTCCGCGTAGGCCAGGTTGCCGTCGTGCTCGCTCTCTTTGGCCGGGCTCTTGCCCTTCTCATCATCCTTGGCCTTCTCGTCGCCCTTCTTGGCGTCCGCGTGCTTGGCCGCCTTGCTGCGGCCGAAGACGATGTAGCTCACGCCGGCACCAATGACCAGGGCTCCGACCACGGCGACGATCAGGAGGATTCCTCCGCGACGTGTTGCTTCCGAGTATCTGCGGCGCTTCATTGGTGACTGGCACCAGCCTTTCCGTGGGGCATGAGCCGGACATCGAGATTGGGGACAACGTTCACCGGACCGGGCCTAACGTCCGGGTCGACGGCTCCACCGCCGGCCGCCGTCGCCGAGCCTCGGTGGGGTGTGTCGCCACGGGTGAGGACGATGTCGATGCGACGGTTCTTGATCCGGTGTGCCTCGGAGTTGTTGGGCACCACCGGGAGTGTATCCGAGTAGCCCATGGCACTGAGCCTGTTGGGCGAGAAGTCGCAGTTGCCGATCATGTGCAGCACGACGCTGATGGCCCGGGCCGATGACAGTTCCCAGTTGTTGGCGTACTTGCCGCTGCGGACGGGCAGGTCGCAGGTGTGGCCCTCGATGCGGACCTGGTGCGGCAGGGGGGCCACGACCTTGGCGACGGCCTCGATCGTGCGCCTGGCTTTCGGGGTCAATTGGTCCGACCCCCGTGCGAACATCACGTCATCCGACCGCACCCGGATGATGACGGCACCGTTGTCGGTGCTGAAGTCAAGGTCCTTGAAGTCGTCCTTCTGCAGCGTCTTCTGCAGCGTGCCGGAGATCGTGGCCATCAGCGACACGGCGCTGGTGGGCATTACGGTCGGCATGGCCTTGGGATGGGTCGGGAATCCGGTGGAGAAGATGGGTGTCGCCTCTCCTCCGAAGCCCGTTCTGACCGACACCGCGAGAGCCTCGAACTTTCCCATGTTCACGGTGGACATGGCGTACATCATGATGAAGAAGGCCATCAGGAGCGTGATCATGTCGGCGTAGGTGACCAGCCATCGCTCCTCATTCTCGTGCTCTTCCTCATGCCGCTTCTTCCCCGAACTCACCGGCGCCGCCACCTCCTCCGGCCCCTTCGCCGCTGGGTGTGATCTCACCGGCCTGGTCGCGGATGTTGGCCGGTAGGAAGGCCTTGAGGCGCTCGGCCAGGACGATCGGGCTGTCTCCGGCCTGGAGGGCCTCCACGCCGACGGCAATGATCTCGGCCACGAAGAGCTCCTCCTTGCTGCGTGCTCTGAGCTTGTTGGCCATTGGGGTGAACACCAGGTTGGCCCCGCCCACGCCGTAGAGTGTCGCCATGAAGGCGCCGGCGATGGCCGGGCCCATCGAGCTGGGATCGTCGAGGCTGGCCATCATGTGCACCAGACCCATGACGGTTCCCGTGACCCCCAGGGTGGGGAGCAGGCCTCCCAGGGCGGAGAAGACCTTGGCCGCCCGCACGTGCCGCTCGCCCATGGCGTACATGTCCGCCTCCAGGATGTGCTTGGTCACGTCGGGGTCGGTACCGTCCACCATGAGCTGGATGCCCCGCCGGATGAAGGGCTCCTTGATGTCCAGGAGCTGGTCCTCCAGCGCCAGCACCCCCTCCTTGCGGGCGATACGGGCAAGACCGGTGAGTACCCCCACGCAGTACACGGGGTCGGCCTTGCGGGCGAAGAGCACATGCTTGAGCATGATGGGCATCCGCAGGATATCCTCCAGCGGGGAGGCCACCATGACGGCCCCGAAGCTACCCCCGAACACGATCACGGCCGCGGGGATGTTGATGAAGGACAGCAGGTCGCCGCCCTCCATAACGCAGCCGAGGGCCAGGGAACCGAAGGCACATGCCAGGCCGAGTATGGTTGCGAGGTCCACGGAAACTCTCCTACCTGATCAGGCGCGCAATCTGCCCGAGTGGTGCGGCGCTCTCGCCGCTGCGGATAGTGCGAAGGTAATCGACGGCCAGCTCCTGGACCTTCTCGGCGTCCTCGCGGACCACGTACTGCGTGCCGGTGGTCAGCCGGATGACGGTATCCGGAGTGGACTCAATGCGCTCGATGAGCAGCGCATTGATAACGAGCTTGGAGCCATTGAGACGACTGAGTTTGATCATGTCTGCTCCCATCTACTGCAATTGGCGTGCCACCGTCGGTCCGCCATGCCTGCGGTTGCCGCTTTGTCCCGCGCAGCAGGCACGGCTCCCGGAAGGTGCTGCACCGGGGGCGTCTGCAGTCGACACAGAACCGATCTCGTGCTCCTGCGCGGGTCGATGGTGACGGTGTGGGACACGGCGCCGATCCCTGTACGGTGACCGACGGCGATCGGCGCCATGTCCGGAGTACGTCATGGTTCAGGGGCGCGGCCCTAAGCGGGCGTGGTGCCGGCAAGCTCTAGCGTCCGAGCTGGAGGGCTTCGTCGAGAAGGCTGTTGGCGGTGTTGATGACCTTGGCATTGGCCTGGTAGGCCCGCTGGGTGACCAGCATGTCCAGGAAGGCGGCGGTCATGTCGGTGTTGGACCCCTCCAGGGATTGGGACACGATGCCACCGCGGCCGCCGGTGTCGGCGGTACCGACCAGCGGCAGACCGGAGGACACGCTGGAGGTGTACAGATTGGTGGACAGGCGCTGCAGACCGGCCTCATTGCTGAAGGTCGCCAGCGCGACCTGGCCCAGCGCCATGGTCTGCCCGTCGGAGTAGGTGCCGATGAGCAGCCCGCCGTCCCCGATGGTGATGCCGTTGAGTGTGGCGGCCGAGAAGCCGTCCTGGGACCCCACGCAGGCCGTGCTGCCGGCGTTGAGCTGGGTCAGTCTCTCCAGCGGGAGGTTGAGCGTGATGGCCGCGGAGCCGTTGGTGGGAGTGATGCTCAGATCGATGTCCAGGTTCGGCCGGTTGGTGTCCGGGCCGGCCATGGAGGTGGCGGCACCCACCGTCTGCACCGCGCCGTTGGCGTCGAAGGTGACGCGACCGTAGGTGGTGGCGCCCTCACAGGAGGCGGTCATGAGCCACTCGTTCGTGTCGGTCTTGGTAAAGGACAATGCGACGTCGTGGGTCTCGCCGAGGCTGTCGTAGATCGTGACCGACGATGTCACGGTGCTGGCCGGGTCGGCGGCCACCGGGGTCCACGGGTCGAAGGCCGTGTCGGCGGCGGTGGTTGAGTCCAGATTTCCCGTGAGTGCGGCGGTCGTGGTCGCCCGTGGGGCCCGCATGGAGTTCAGGGGGAAACTGATGTCGCCGACGGGGCCTGAGGCGTCAACACCGCCGGCGGCGTCGGCCGTCCATCCCTGTACCCTGAGGCCCGTGGAAGCCATGACCAGGGTGTTGGAGCTGTCGAGCTGGAAGCAGCCATCGCGCGTGTAGGCCATCCCGCCCTCGGCGGTCTTGACACAGAACATGCCCGCCCCATCGATGGCGGCGTCCAGCGCCGCTCCGGTGGTCTCCAGCGTGCCCTGTGACATCAGCGTCGAGATCGCCCCGACCGCTACGCCGCTACCGATCTGCATCGGCGAGGTGCCGCCCAGGTTCCCACTGGCGGCGCGCCCCGTCTGGAGCGTGTCATAGTAGGTGTCCTGGAAGGCAACGCGCGAGGCCTTGAACCCGGTGGTGCTGACATTTGCGAGGTTGTTTGCTGTGACGTCCATCTTCTGTTGGTTGGCTGCGATTGCGGATAGGCCTGCAGATAGTGCTCGGTTCACGAACTGCCTCCTGTGGTGTCGTAGGCGGCGATGTCTATACGGGAAGAGCCCCGATATCTGCCGCGGGCAGCATCAGGGCAGCGGTCATCCCCCCGGTCTCCGCGAGTCTCGCCGAGACGCTTCCGCCGGATGATCTCGCTACTCCATCTGCAATTGTCAGGCCCAAACCGGGATGCCCCGCCTCCTCGGTGGTGTAAAAGGGCTCCTTTGCCCGGCGGCAGTGGTCCTCCGGCAGACCCGTGCCACTGTCCGTGAACTGCATTACCGAGTGCCGCCGGTCCACCCAGGTGCGCACCATGACGCTGCCGCCGGGGCCCGCGGCCCGCACGGCATTGAACAGCAGGGCGACGGTCGCCCTGCGCAGTTCGGAGGGGACGCACTCAACCATGGCGCGTTCGGCCTCGAGGGTGATGTGTGGAGCGTCCGCGCCGTACGTCGCGGCCAATGCCGCCTCCACCGAGGTCACCACCTCCGCGGCGACAGCGGCCATATCCACAGGTACCAGCGGGTCGGCGGAGAGCCGGGTGAGACGTTCCCTCATGGCGTCCACCATGGCCACACCCTCCACCGCGCGACGCCGTACGACATCGAAGATCGGGACGTTGGCCGCGTCCGTCGAAGCGCGCTGGAGCTCGATGGCACCGATGATACCCGACATGATGTTGCGCACATCGTGGGCCAGGGCGCGGGCCACATAGTCCACCAGCTCCACGGCGTCCACCGCTCCCATGTGCCGCGGGACACGATCCGCCGCAGACTCGGAGGGAGAGCGCATCGCCGCGGCGATGGAGGGGGCCAGCAACTGCAGCACGTCGGCGACCTCCGGGGTGACCGGCTCGGCGAACCCGAGCACCACGGCACCACGGTCGCCGGAGGCATAGAGGTAGGAGACCTTGACACACCGCGTCAGCCCCAGGGCCGAGATGGCCTCGTGGCCGGCGTCCGCATGCGTCCATTCCGAATGAATGGTGACCACGGGTGGACCGCCCTCCGTCGGCATCTCGCGCTCGTCGGCGGGCCCCGCCTCACCCAGCAGACGCCAGGTGTCGTCGTCCTGAGGCGTGACGACAGTCACAATGGTGGGCCGGCCGTCACGGCCGGTGTGCTCCAGCCAGCAGAACCGGATCGGCAGCAGTCGAGACAGCTCTCCGGCCAGGCCCATGAGGGCACCGGCTCGGCTGTCGGAGCCCGCGGCTCTGCGGATGATGCGCTCCTGGACGCCCAGTAGGGCGGTGGCGGCCTGGAGCGAGGGGACGGCAGCGCAAGGTTGCGTGACGTCGATGCGCATTAGCTCACCTGGTGCCTGGCGCGGGGCACGGCTCGGGGTCCAGGGGCCGGAGGGAGAACCCGGACAGCGCGGGCCGCAGGGCCCGCGTGTGTGGGGTATGGTCCGGTACCGGTGGCGTGCGGGCGGCGAGCCCACTCTCTCCAGGCCGGTCGCTGCGCCGCCTCCCGCCCGGCCGCCGGCCGGGTTGACTCCGCCCTATGAAGTCCCCACCGCGACGATGTCACCCAGGGCCAGAACCACGTCGCCGACGCAGACTTCCCAGCCGTCGGTGCCCTGCCGGACCTGTGTCGCGATTCCCGAGGTCGTTCCTCCCGCGCCGTCGGAATAGTGGATGGTCTTGCCCAGCAGGGAGGACATGTTGGCGACATTCATGCCCCCATCGGCCATCCTCACGAAGTTGTTGTTCAGCTCGTTGAGCTCGGTCACCGTCGTGAGCTGCGAAAGCTGCGTCAGCATGGCTTCGCTGGTCATCGGCTCGAGGGGGTCCTGGTACTGCAACTGAGCGATGAGAAGCTGAAGGAAGCCACTGGTGTCGAGATTCAGCGCCTTCGCCGAGGTGCTACCGTTCGTTGTGGTGCTACTGGCGGCGGCCGCTGCGCTCACCGTGTCTCCGACCATCATGATGCTGGGCTCCTTCTAGATGACCTTTCGCTGTCGTCTTGTCAAGCACGCTGTCTGACTTGCGGCGTGAATCCCGCAGGGGGAGGCTGGACTTACACCAGCACATCCAGCCTACCGTCCACCGCCCGCGGCCCACGGCTTGCGGTGGCGACGGTGGCGCTACCGGGTCGCGTCCGCCCCGCCCTGTCGGCCGGGGTGTCAAGCGGCACCTGCGCACGGTCGGGCTGTCCCTGCGCCTGCTCCGCCCAGCGGCCGTCCCCCTGTCGCTGACCACCCTCATAGCCGGCCCGGAAGTCGTCCAACTGCATGCCGCCGGCCTCCAGTGCCTGGCGTATCGGGGCCTCCAGGGACCGCAGGTGCGCGACACTCTCCGGGTTGGTGCAGGTGAACACCAATCGCGCCCGGCCCTCCTCGACGCGGACGGACAGGTGACGGACCCCGACGTCCTCCCAGTCCAGATCGATCTGCAGCTCACCCCGGTCCGTATGGTCCAGGGCGGCGATCTCCGCCACGACCCGGTGGGCACGGGCGAGGGCCTGCGTCTGCGCAGGCCCCCCGTCGGCGATGCTCTGGGCTTGAGCCGCCGACACGGCGGTAGCGGCGGCGCCTGAGAAGTCCGTCCCGGTGACCGCGGAGACCTCCAACTCCGTCCGCTGTGCCTGGACCTGCTGCGGCCGGCGCGATGGGCCGCCCACCTCACGGGTGCTGCGGTCGGCCGTGGCGGCCGCCGCAGCGACAGACGTCGCGGCGGCGCGGCCGTCGAATCTCACCGTCTGCGGATCGGCGGATACCTCGGAGGCCGCAGTCGTCCGGGCCGCCAACCCTTCCGCCGGTGGCGCCTGGGGGGGCCGCCGGCCTGTGGCGACGCTGTTGGCCACGGGGCCGGGTGCCGTCGATCCCCCGGGCAGCGCGGGATCCACAGACGCTGCGTCCGCCGCCCTTGCGGCCCCGGCAGTCGTGGTCGGGCGGCCCCCCTGGGTTGCCACCTGGGCCGTCAGTTGCGGAGCGGTGGCGAAGTCCACGGGTTCGGCGACGGGGGCGCTGTGGATGGCCGCCTCCGAGACGGGTGCGGGCGTGACCGACGGGGCAACTCCTTGCTGTGGGCCTGCCGGTGAGAACCAGGCGCCTCCACCGCGAGCGGGCGGCCGAGCGCCACTGGCCATCTGGACCGCCCGGGCCTGGGCGGTGGCTTCCCGCCGGGGCTGCTGAGTCTCGATGGCACTGAGCGCTTCCGGCGCGGAGAGGCCCCTCGGCCGCACCACAGCGGCGCCGGTGTCCCGGGCCACATCGGATTGAGGCGAAAGCGGCGCTCTCGGGGCCGCTGCGGCCTCAGGACGTGCGGCATCGCTCGCCTGTGTCGCCTGTGTCGGTGGTGTCGACGGTCTTGCCTGCGTTGCCTGTGTCGCCTGCGTCGGTGGTGTCGACGGTGTTGCCTGTGTCGCCTGTGTCGGTGGTGTCGACGGTGCTGCCTGCGTCGGCTGCGTCGGCTGCGTCGCGCGTGCCGGCGTTGCGGTCTCCGAGGCCGGCGCTGCGGCCGGTACACCCGTGGCCGGGTCGGGTCGCGTCTGAAGCGAAGGCCGCGTGGCCGCGGCGTCCGGACGCGGCAAGGCGGGATCGGGAGCCGGGGCAGAGGCCTCCGTCGGAGGTGCGGTGGCCGGCCGCGACTCCTGCGTCAGGGCGGTTCGCACCGCGTCTGGAGTCGGCGTTGCGGGTTCGGAGGCCGTGACCCGGGCGTTGGTCGCGGGCCCGGTGCGGGCCGCGTCCGTCGCGACAGGAACCTGTGCAGGCGCTCCTATGCGTGTGCGGGCGGATCCGCCATCCACCACGGCTTCGGGCGCCGCGTGGGCGGGGCCGATGGCCGCCGGAGATGGTTGCCGGGCCGCCGTCGGGGCGGTGGACTCGGGTACTGCGCGGGAGGCCTGCTCGTGCGGCCCGATGACGTCGGATGGCGGTGGCGGGTCGGTCTGCAGAGGCAGGGCCGGGCCGACCTGCCTGGGCGCGCCGGTCTCCGTTGTTACCGCCCGCGACAACTCAGCTCCAGCGGCCGGGCCGCGATCCCCGGCCGACTGCTCCCGTGGCTCCGAAAGCACTGCGGGGTCCACGGGCGCAGGCCGCGGCTGAGGGCCGCGGCTGTAGGCGGTTGTCATACCCGGTGCGGGGTCGCGGCCGGTCTCGGGTGCCGGCGGCAGGGAGTCTGCGGCCGTCGGCCGGCCCGGTGTGGGGGCCGCCTGGGCGGCCGCGGCTGCGACGGAGGCGGCCCGGTCGGCCCGGGCCGCTTCCTGTATGGTGGCGGATGGCTGTCCGGCAGGGTCCCGGGCCGGCTCGGCGGGTAGTGGCGAGAACCGCCAACCCGCGGGAGCCAGCACCTCCTGTGCGGATCCCGCGGCGGCGGGGGCAATGCGCCCACGGTCGGCCGGGACCTGCACGCCGGCCTCCTGCGGTCCGGAGGCGTCCGGAGCCGGTTCGCTCGCCGGACGGGGCAGAGGGCCGGCCTGCGCGGCCGGCGCCTGTGCCGGGGCGGCCGCAGCGCCCGCGGTGGTCGCGGTCGTCGCGGTCGTCGCGGCCCCGCCGCCGGCCGGCTGCTCGGGTCGGAGCCCGGGCGCCGCGGGAGCAGGCGGGAGGGCGCCCTCCGGGCCGGACGGCACGGCCGTCGTCATCGATTCCCCGGCGTCGTACGCTCCTGCCGCGCGGAGATTGGCCTCTATCGCATTCCGGGGCCGGATCTGAGCCGGAGGCGACGCGGTGTCGGCGGGCATCGCGGCGGGATCGGCCAGAGCCACCGTCTGCTGGAGCTGAGCGGTGACCGTCGTGCTCGCCGGCTCGGTGTCGTCGCCCAGTTGCCGGGGGGGATTGCCGTGATGAAGGAACGGCTCCCCGTCGCGGGGTACGGCAGGGCCGTCGCTTGCCGTGGGCTTGTCCGCGGGCGACTGTGCCCAGGCCGCACGGGTGCCGGTCTGAGCGGTGCGCTCCACGCCTGCGCGCTCCGCCGGGGTCTGCTGCGCCCGGGCGTTGTCCAGCGACTGTGCGAAGGTCAGCCTGGCGCCATCCACGCCGCGGCCGTCCGCGGCTCCGGGCACGCCAATTGGGCTCCCGGCCTGCGCCGGGAGCAGCTCCATGTCTCTGAAGATGGCTGCGTTCATTTGCTGTGGTCCCTGCTTCGTTGATAGCGGCGACTGTTCGGACTGCATTACCCCTCGGCGAGCCATCCGGTGATCTTGTTCACATAGTTCTGGGTCTCACGATAGGGAGGGATGCCGCCGTACCGCCTGACCGCTCCCGGCCCGGCATTGTAGGCGGCCAGGCCGAGGGCCAGCGTGTCCTGACCATCCAGCATGTCCTTGAGGTGGCGCACTCCGCCGTCGATGTTCTGGGCCGGATCGAAGGGGTCGGATACCCCGTAGTCCTTGCAGTTCTCGGGCATGAGCTGCATCAGCCCCATGGCGCCGGCGTGAGACACGCACCTGGGGTTGTAGTTCGACTCGGCCCGGATCACTGCGTGAACCAGGCGCTTGTCCACGCCGTAGCGCTCGCACGCACGGGATACCAGGTCGTCATACTTGGTCTTCCAGCTCACCCCGGCCGCCTCGGAGCCGGTGGCGCTCTGCGCGCCGGTGGTGCTCTGCGCGTCGATGGCGCGGCTGAGCAGGGCGCCGAACTGGCCGGGCTGGGTGACCCCGAGCGGCGACGGGGTGGTGGCGGTGGTGGTGATCTGAGCCGGGGCGGCCGCAGCCTTGGGCTGCGCCGCGCCGGTAGGATCATCGATCAGGGCGCGCAACTCGTCGATTCTGGCCAGTACCCCGGGAAGACCACGGATCATGTTCCTCATCCTCAGTGCGCGTCTGGTCTGTCCTCGATGATCCGCCGCGCCGCCATCTGGGCGCCGGCCTCGTCGGTGCGGTTGCTCTCCTCGCGCCGCAGCTCATCGAGGTGTCGTTGCAGGTAGCGGTCGTGCAGATGCTGCAGGGTCTGATGGGCCTGGTGTGCCTTGAGGGTTTCCACTCGTCGGCACTCGTGGCGCTCGTCCAGGGCCGATACGCGCTGTCTGGAGGCGGCCTCGATCTGGCTCAGTTGCAGGACCCGGTTGTAGCCGCTTTGCAGAGCGATGAGGTTGCCGGCGCATTCCGAGTTGCACAGGTCCTGCGAGGCCCGGGTCTTCTGGGAGACGACGCCGTCCAGATGCTCGCGGGCTTTGAGAAGGTCTCTCTCGGCATCGGCCAGCTCCTGCCGGGCCATATCTTCGTGGTGCTTTCTGAGCTTCATCAGACCATCGAGTCGGAACTGGAACTTCGACATATGTAGGCATCCGTGTACTGTGATGTATGGCGGTGGCCGGGCCTACGGGTCCGGCGCCCAGGTCGGGCGTTGCGGCCCCGCCTCGCTGGCGAGGACCGCCCTCCGTGCCCGGGTCGTCTATCCCAGGCTTGAGAATTGGGCCTGTGGGCGGCCCGCGGCAGCGGGCTGGACACCCGCCGACTCCTGCATCTGCAATTTGCCGGCCACGGCCTGTCGGGGGTCTGCGATGGGTTGAGGAATGCTGAGGATCTCCTCCATCGCCGCCCGCGTGTCCTCGAGGCCCGAGGGCTCGTACTCGGCCTGGCGCAGCAGGATATCGATGGGCTCCTTGAGCGTCACGGCCCTGTCGACTCGGGGGTTGGTGCCGGCAACGTAGGCACCGAGATTGATGAGGTCTTCCGACTCTCGGTAGGCGGCCATGGCGGCGCGGACCTCGCGGGCCATTGTGCGGTGGGTGTCGTCGCAGATCTGGGGCATGACACGGCTGACGCTCTCCAGCACGTCGACGGCCGGATAGTGCCCCAGGGAGGCCAGTCGCCGCGAGAGGATGATGTGTCCGTCCAGGGTGGCCCGCACGGTGCTGGCCACCGGGTCGTCCATATCGTCGCCCTCCACCAGCACGGTGTACAGGGCCGTTATGCTTCCTGTGGCGCTGTTGCCCGCCCGTTCCAGGAGCCTGGGCAAGGCCGCGAATACAGAGGGTGTGTAGCCATTGCGAGTGGGTGGCTCTCCGGTGGCGAGGCCGACCTCGCGCTGTGCCCAGGCGAACCGTGTCACCGAGTCCATCATCAGCAGCACGTTGTGGCCTCGGTCGCGGAAGAACTCGGCGATGGCCGTGGCCACCTGGGCACCGCGCATGCGCAGGACCGGGGGCTGGTCGCTGGTGGCGCAGACCACCACCGAGCGCTTGAGGCCCTCGGGGCCCAGATCGCGCTCGACGAACTCGCCCACTTCGCGGCCACGCTCACCGATGAGCGCGATCACGTTGATGTCGGCCGTGGTGTTGCGGGCGATCATGCCCAGCAACGAGCTCTTACCCACCCCGGGCCCGGCGAAGATGCCCATGCGCTGCCCGACACCACAGGTGATGAGGGCATCCAGGGCCCGGACACCCAGGGGCAGAGGCTGGCTGATCTTGCGGCGTGACAGGGCGGGAGGGGGATCGGCGTTGACGGGGTAGTGTGCCTCGGCCGTGATGGGGGCCATGCCGTCGATGGGCTGCCCCAGACCGTCCAGGATCCGGCCCAGCATCTGGTCGGCCACGGGGACGGTCATCTGGCCTCCGACGACCTCCACTACGCTGCCGGCTCCCACGTCGTGTACTTCCTCAAAGGGCATCAGCAGGAGGCGTTCGCCGGTGAAGCCCACGACCTCACAGACGATGGGTGGGCGGCCGGAAGTGGAATGCACCACACACTTCTCACCGATCCGCGCCGGAGGCCCCAGGGACTCCAGGAGCAGGCCCACCGATCTGGCCACCTTGCCCGTAGCATTGGCCCGTGGCACTTCGCGAACGGCCGCTCTGATGCGTGAAAGGACGGTCACTGGGGGACCTCCCGCCGCGATTCGGCGGCGATCGCTGTCTCGGCGGCCTGCTTGAGCCTGGCCACCTGCTTCTCGATCTGTAGATCCACCTCTCCGGCGGCGCCACGCAGAACCGCGCCGCCGGGGCTCACGGACTCGTCGGGTGTCAACTGAATGGAGATCGCGTTGGGGATCTCCCTGGCCAGCGTCTCCCGGGCATTTTCCAGCACCTGCACCGCGGCGGGACTGACGTGGACGGCGATGCCCTTGACGTCGATCATCTTCTTGAGCCCTTCGCGGACTGTGTCCAGGACCACGGTGTCGTCATCGGCGATCTTGCGGTAGATGACGTTCTCGGCGAACTCCACGCAGAGCTTGGCGGCCTCCATCTCCAGTTCGCTCCACCTGGCCTGAAACTGCTCGGAGATGTCGGCGTGGATCGCCCGCATCACGGACCGGAAGGCACCGACCTGCTCCGAGGCCACGGCCGCCACCGCGTCGCGATGGGCGCTCTGGGCGATGAGCACCGCCTGTTCCTGAGCCAGGGCGATGATGCGGGCGGCCTCCTCGGAGGCGTCGGCCAGCATCTGCTCGCGGAGGCGCTGGGCCTCCAGCGAAGGCTCGGCCTGTCGTGGCCGTTGGGCGGCCGAGGGCCGGACAGGGTCGGCGTCCTCCAGGGGGAGCATCTGGTCTTCGTCGTCAGGTTGCTCCGGCCCGAGATCGTACAGGTCGGCGGTCTCGTCGGCGGAGGCATCCGCGGTGAGATCCTGCAACAGGTAGCCGTCGGCGGACACCTCGGTCCCGTCGTCCTGCTGCTCGAACTCGCTGTAGAGGTGCACCGCCGGCGTGGCATCATCCTCGCCCTGGCTCTCAAGCAGTACGGGGAGGTCGCTCTCCCATAGCGGCAGGTCATCCGGGGGCGATCCCTGGGGGCCGCGGCGTCTACTCATCTGTCATCCGCCCCGTTCACCAGGTTGCGCAACTCCTCGGCCAGCACCTCAGGCTGCTCGCGAGCGATGCGACGGAGTTCCTCCACGAGGATCTCCTCCTCGCGCTCGTCGGGTGGGACCATGAAGGGGCCGCCGTCGTAGTCTTCGCCGTACTCCTCGGTGGCCTCGCCACCCATCTCCATCTCGCCCATGTCCATGTCGCCTTCGGCCCACACCTGCTGCTCTTGCTCTGAAGCCGGCTGTGTGCGGCGCATGGCGCCCGCGGTGCGGAGCAGGACGGCCAGTAGAATGACGATGACGACGATCGGGACGCCCTTGCGCAGCAGGTTGTTGACGGTGTCCTGCCGCTGCTGGGCCACCTGGGCCAGTTTGGCGTCCTTCTCCTCCTCTGCCGCCAGTTCCGCTGAGCGCAGCTTCAAGGGACGCACGACGATGGAGTCGCCCCGGGAGAGGTCGACACCCGCCGCCGCCTGCAGGACGTCGCGCACCCGATCGATCCCCTGGGCGGCCAGGGATTCGTCCACTACCGCCGCCACGGAGATCCGCATGATCTTGCCCGGCTTGTTGGTGCGGCGCACCACCCGCTTGGAGACCTCGTACTCGCGGGTCTCCTCCTTGGCCTGATATGCGCCGTTGCCGTCCTGCCCCGCCGCTCTCTCGGCCCCCATCACGTTGGACGGCACGCCGGTGGTGCCTCCCTCGCCGGCACCGTTGCTGTTGTAGATCTCCTCGCTGGTGTGCTCGCGGCTGATCAGGCTGTTGGGCCCTTCGCCCACAGGCTCCACCTGCTCCTCGTTGGTCTCTTCGGCGTCCATGTTCACGTCCACCTGGGCGCGCACGATGGTGTAGTGCGTGCCGAACATGGCGTCCAGCATGCTTTGCAGGCGGCGTGTGAGGGCCTCGCTGTAGGCTTTGGCCGTAGCGAAGGCCGTGTCCGGTCCATCGGCGCCGCCGCCGGAGCCGTAGAGCACATTACCGAAGGTATCGCAGATGGTGACGTTCTCGGGCTTCAGCTTCTCCACGGCGCTGGAGACCATATAGGCGATACCGCGCACTTGCCTGTCGCCCAGGCCGCCGGTGGGTCTCAGGTCGAGCAGAACCGAGGCCGAGGGGGGCACCGGATCGTCGTACAGGGATTCCCGGGGCAGGTTCAGATGGACGCGGGCGGAGCCGACCTCGTCCAGGGCCGAGATGGTTCTGGCCAACTCGCCCTGTAGTGCCCGCTGCCACAGCACCCAGTTGTCGAAATCGGTGCCGGGGAGGCTGTTCTTGTCAAACAGCTCGAATCCCCCGCCTCCGGCACCTGACGGGAGGCCCTTGCCGGCCATGCTCAGGCGCGTCTCATACAGAGTGCCCTCTGGGACCTCGACGGAGGTCCCTCCCCGTGCCAGGCGGTACGGGACCTTCTCCGAGCGCAGCTCCTCGACCACGGCGCCCGCGTCCTCGGAGGACAGGCCACTGTACAGAACCCGGTATTCGGGCCTGGCCGACCACACCGCCACCAGTATCAGGCCGGCGAGAGTCACGGCCGCGGCAATGGCCAGTGTGAGCCTCTGCCGGGCGTCTAGGTTGTCCCACGCTGTGCGTAGCTGTTCAGGCATTGGGGGTGAATGCAGTCCTTGGGTTGGATACGCGTGTGTTGTGCTGCGATGGTCTCATCGCGGTCGCGCCCCGGCCCCGCGGCACGGAGCATGCGCGCTCCGTGACCGGCGGTTTCTCGGCCCGTCGTTGCGGGAACGCCCGCCTAGATCTGCATCCGGCTGATCTCCTTGTAGGCCTCCACGGCCTTCTGGGTGACCTGCACGGTCAACTGGAGCGCCAGGTCGGCCTTCTCCACCGCGATCACCACGTCTTGCAGGCTCTCGGCCTCGCCGGTGGCCAGCAGCTCTGTCTGCTCGGCCGCCTGCCCCTGCATGGTGTTGACCTCGCGCACGGCATCGGCCAGCCGGGTCATGAATGACTTGCCGGCCTCCTGCGGCGCAACCACCGGGGCGGCAGGCGGATCGGGTCGCTCAGGGGCGACCGGGAGCGGCTGGAAGACGTTGAGATTATCTGACTTTATGCGCATGGCGTGTCACCTGCCGGGTCGTTGAAATCCCTGGACGCGGGAAACCGTTGTCTGAGGCCGATCCCTATCGCATGATATCCAGCGTGCGCTTGCCCATATCGCGTCCCGCCTTGAGCGCCGCCGCGTTGGCCTCGTAGGCGCGGGTGGCCGCCACCATGTCCACCATCTCCATGGGCAGGTTCACGCTGGGCAGCCTGACGTACCCCTGTGCGTTTGCGGCCGGATCTCCGGGGCGGTACACTAGCTGGGGAGGGTTCTGATCCTCCTGGACGCGCAGCACCTGAACCCCGCCATCCACCGCCGTGCGCCGCGAGCCCGCGCCGACGCGGCCCGTCCACGGCTGGGCCACCATCACGACTTCCTTGCGCCGGTAGGGCGTGGCCCCCTCCAGGTCCGTCTCTGCGTTGGCAATGTTCTGAGCGATGACCTCCATGCGCACACGCCCGGCCTGGAGGCCCGAAGCACTGATGTTCATCGTGCGGAACATGCTCACGACTGGCTACCTCCCGAGATCACGGAGCGCAGCATTCTGAAGTGCTTGCCCAGGACACGAGTGAGTGCCTCGTGGTGGCCGTTGGTGCGCGCCAGCTCCGTCATCTGCGTCTCCAGTTGGATGGTGATGTCCGCGCCGGGAGCCACCGCCTGTCTTCGCACCTGGACGGACGCATTCTCAATGGGCCGCGAGGTGCTCGGCGCTCGCGAGCCGCGCTCCCTGTCAATGGCCTCGCGCAGGGCGGCCTCGAACTCCACCTCGCGCGGCCTGTACCCGGGCGTCTCCGCATTGGCGATGTTCGCCGCCACGGCCTGCATGCGAGTGCCCAGGCCGGACATGGCCTTCTCCGCCGCCGCGATGGATGTCTCTCGGAACATGCGCTGCACTCCTCGGTTCGGTGCGTGGTGGGTGGGGCTCGCCGACGGCCGATACCTGCAATGGCCGTGCCGGCTCGGGACGCAAACCCCGCTCTTGAGGTGGTGAATCCACCACCTCACCGGTGCTCTGTGCTCGTGGCCAACCGTGCGAATACGGCTTTCTCGCACCCTCGTGAGGTGCAATGCAATTGGCATGCCAGGGGTGGGTTCGCTGTGCCATCCGGTGTAACGAATGCGCGCGGTCCGGGTAGGGACCGCGCGCGTTGTGGGAGGTCGGCGCGCCCTACGTCCGGGCGCGTCGACAGGGGATGTGGGGGACTGTCTGCGACGGGCTAGCTGCGCCGCCTGGAGGCCGTGGGTATCCCCAGCGAGGCACGGTACTTGCTCACCGTGCGCCGGGCCACCGGATAGCCTACCTTCTCCAGTTCGTCGGCCAGCTCGCAGTCGGTGAGCGGCTTGTCGGTGGACTCCCGGGAGATGATCCCGGCGAGTGCCACCTTGATCGGCAGGGCGTCCTCGAAGAACACATCGAAGGGCACGACCTCGCCGTCCGGCAGCATCATCGACTTGCCCCGCGTGGCCCGGCAGACGGTGGACTCGTGCATCTCCAGCTTCTGGGCGAGCTCCTTCTTGGTGCACGGCTTCAGGGCGCCGGGGCCGTGCTCGAAGAAGCCCATCTGCTCCTCGATGATCGCCGCGGCCACCTCGGACATCACCGTGTGACGGTGGGTGATGTTGGCGATGAGCTCCTTGGCCTGCACCAGGAGACGTTTGATGGTCGCGGAGTCGCCCTGGTAGGTGCCGGCATCCATGCTGCGTGCCAGGGATTCGTAGGCGCCGTCCACGCGCAGCGCCAGTCGCTCGCTGAGCGGGACGTTGACGATGAACCGGGTGTCATCTCGACCCACCACCACGTCCGGCGGGTGCGCCGGCAACTCGTCGTTCGGGGTCGGGTACGGCGGGCGATAGGCGTCCTGGGGGTACGGATAGAGCTGATCGCGGATGAAGGCCAGGTAGGTGGTGGCACCCGGTGTCTGGGGTGAGGCGAGGCCCTTGAGGTCGTTGGCCCGCACCAGCTCGGCGAACTCGCCCTCGAGGAACTCTACCATGCCCTCGGGCACCTCGCTGGACCTCATCCCGTTGACCTGGATCAGGAGGCACTCGGCCAGGTCTCTGGCGCCCACTCCGCGGGGCTCCAGCTCATGGACAACCTCCAGCGCCTCCTCCACTACTCGCTCGGGCACCGCCAGATCGTCGGCGATCTCGAAGGGATGCACGGCCAGGTAGCCGCGCTCGTCGAGGTTCTCGATGATGTACTGGGCGACGCTGAGCAGCTCCTTGCCGCACGTGAGCCGCAACTGCCACAGCAGGTCGTCGCGCAGCGAAGTCGGTGCCGGCAGGCGTGCCAGGGCCTCGTCCGGAGCCGCACCCATCGGCTGTGAAGACATCGCGGAGGAGCCACGGCTGGGGATGCGGGTCAGCTCGAGGACGGGATTCTCATCAACCTTCTCGCGAACGTGGTGCTCCAGCTCTTCCTGACTGAGCTCCAGGAGCGAAGCTCGGGCCACGATCTGGGGTAGAACGCTGACCTGAGTAGAGACCTTTACGTCATGCCTGAGTTCGAGCATGCTTTCTCTCCGTGGGGCAGCGGCCAAATGCCTCCCGCGCTGTGCATGGAGCCCATGCGCGGCGCGGACGCTGCTGTGTTCAGAGGTCCCCCAGGTCGAAGAGAGAGTGCGGTGTGTGCGTCAGGGGGTCGGGCCTGTCGGGCGATGGGTCCTGCGGTGAGGGTGCGAGGGACGCCATCGTGCCGCGTGGCGGTTCACGGAGTGTCAGGTGACACCGAGCTACAACAGGCATATCGGCACCAAGGGGGGGCTGCTTTACATGTTTTTTGCTCCAGGTTTGCCGACGGCACGCCGCTTGCTGGCAAAAGGGGCTGTAGGGACCTCAACGGCGGGCCCCGACTGCCGATACAAAGACTCACAAGAGCGGTCACGCCGGCAACTGGCAGGTGACTGAGCCATGGCTCACAGCAGTGGACAGACGCGCCCGACGGCGCTGGTCGTTGATGATTCGTGGTACATGCAACTGACGATGGCCGACGTTCTGGAGGCCGAGGGCTACCGGGTGCACACCGCCGCCGACGGCTCCTCGGCCCTGGACCTGTATGACGAGGTGCGCCCCGATGTGGTGCTGATGGACCTCGTACTCCCCGATCTGGACGGGATCAGCGCCATGCAGGGCATCCGCCGTCTGGACTCGGACGCCCGGGTGGTTGTGGTCACGGGGCTACTGGATGACGGTGCCCGCCTGGCCGCCATGCGGTCCGGCGCTTCCGGCTTTCTGCCCAAGCCGTTCTCGGTGGATCTGTTGCTGCGCGCTGTGGAGACGGTCAAGAAGGCGCCGGCGATCATGGCACCGCAATTGCAGTTTGCCGGGTAGACACAGCGAGGCCCCGGAGGCACTCGCTGCATTGCCAGCAATGGGTGTCTACCGGCATGAATCCCGCAACAGCAGACCGCAAGAGCAGCGCCAGCAGGGCCGCGGCGATCATCTCCGCTCTAGGTCCGGATGCCCTCAGCCGCCTCAGCGGCTCTCTGGGACCCGAAGAGCGTCTCGCACTGAGCAGGGTCGCCGAGCAGGGGGCGCACCTGTCGTCCGAGGAGCGCCGCCGGCTCCTGGCGTCCTTCACGGCCTCCGTCCGTGAGGCCGACCCGCAGTCCACCCCCGAGCAGCCGCGGACTGCCGCACCGCGCCGGCGCGCCGACCGTGCGGTGGTCCAGCAGCCCTCCGTCGACCAGCCCCCGGAGCCACCGCCGCCCTTCGCCTTCCTGGACGGTGTGGACGGTGCCGTGCTCGCTCGCGCACTCGGTGGCGAGAACCCCGCCATCATCGCCCTGGTCGCGACCCTGGCTCCCCCCGATGCCTCCCAGGCCCTGCTGAGCTCCCTTCCCGCCGCTACGCGGCACGAGGTGGCACTGGCCATCGCCGACCTCGGGCGGCCCTGTCCGGGAGTGGTGTCCTGCCTGAGCGAGGCGCTGTGTGAGCAGGTGTCGTCGCTGCAGGCCGAGGCGGGGCGGAGACGCAGTGGGGTGCGGACCGTCGTGCGCGCTCTCTCCGTGGCCAGCGAGGACGTCCTGCGCGAGTCCCTGGCCGCCCTGAGGGTCAAGAACCCCGAGCTGGCCGAGGATGTGATTCGCGAGTTGGAGTTGGTGGCCTGGCACGGCGCCTCGCCCGCTGCCGATGATCCTGTGCAACCCGATACACCTGCGATTCCGCTTCCCCTGGCTCCGGCGGTGCGGCCGGTCTCAGACGCGGTATCCAGGGGCGTGCTCATCCCTGTCGCGGACATGGTAGGTTGATGCCCATGCCGGCGTATGACTTCACGGCCGGGCGGCGAGACACCAGGCAGCGCGGCGGCAGCCTGCGGCGGGAGACACCGCGCGCGGGTTTCGGGCCGACCTTCTCCAGGGTGTCCGTGGCCCCGTACGATCTCACCAAGCCCCCGGGGCTGCGCCCCTGGGAGGTCAAAGGCCTGCGTGTCGCCAGCGGCCGTTTCGCCAAGGCCCTGGGACCGCTGCTGACCGAGTACATCGGCCAGCGCTTCAACGCCCATCTGTGGTTCGCCGGGCAAGTGGAGTTCCCGGCCGGCGACGACAGGACCGCCCCTTCGCTGTGGGTCGTTCCCGAAGGCATGGACGAGGCCCACGCCCCCATCTGGAACCTGGACTGGGACCTGGCCTGCGCCCTGGTAGACATGATGGTCGGCTCCGCGGAGCCCGTGGAGCGCCCGAGCACCAGCGCGGTGACGAAACTCGAGAGCGCTCTGCTGTCCCACCTGTGCGAGGAGATGTACAACGTGTGGGCGGCGGTGTGGCCCCTGAAGATCGCCTCCCCGGCCCCGTGGCGCTGCGTCAAGGCCGTGCCCGGGCAGACAGGCCCGGAGCCCAGCGAGTGGGTTCGCCTGACCTTCGAGCTGTCCGGCGGCCGGCTCAGTGGGCGCTTCGATGTCTACATCCCCATTCGCCTGGCCCGCCTGCCCGACCCGAGGTCCAGGAAGGGCCGGGCACTGTCCGGCGCCGTGAGCACGGCCCGGGTGCGCACCGCCCCGGTCACGGCCAGCGTGCGTCTGGCCACCTGGAAGACCACCGTCCGTGACCTGCAGGCCCTCAAGCCCGGAGATGTCATCGACCTGGGCATCTCGCGCGAGGACGCGCTGTCCTTCCGCATCGCGCAGCACGAGAAGTTCATGGTGCGTCCCGGCATCCGCAACGGCAAGATCTCCGTGCAGGTGGTGCAGGCCAAGCCGGAGGACGAACCGCTCTGGCAGCCCCTCAGCCAGGGATAGGCGGGCGGCCGCGAAGGTCTCCGGCCTTCAGCCGGCGGGTTCGCCCGGCCGTCCTCTCCCCTCTTCGCCACTCGCGCCACCGTCTTGGGAGCGCGAGTGGCACCCGTATCTTCGCCCCGATGCCACCCGGACCCCTCTGAACCGTGCGGGCGCGCCTCGCGCCGGCTCGGGGCTGGACTTGGCGGGGCGGGGGAGGTAGACTCATACGGTGCCCGCGGAGGCGGCGGCCCGACTGCGTGGTGCCGGAAATCCGCCGCCACCGCGCGCAGAGCCGTACCTTGTGCCGCGGAGCCATGTCCGGCAGGTCGTCGCCGCAGCGCGCCGGACAGGCCGAAAAGGGATGGATCGACGTGTCACTGCCCGCGACGGAGACGCCCGCAGAGGTTGCCGACGGGCGGCCCGGCTGGAAGGCAACGCTATACGCCAGTTGGGTCGCCCAGTTGTTCAGCATCATGGCCTTCTCGCTGTGCATGCCCTTCATGCCGTTCTTCATCCGCGACCTGGGGGTCCGGGGCGATGCCCTTGTCTCCTGGTGGACCGGCGTGGCACTCACCGCCGCCGGGCTGATGCTCACCATCTTTTCTCCCATCTGGGGTACCCTGTCCGACCGGTACGGCCGCAAGATCATGGTGGAACGCGCCATGTTCGGGGGCGCGGTGATTCTGTTCACCATGGGCTTCGTCACCAACGTGTACCAGCTCGTGTTCATGCGCGCCCTGCAGGGCTGCTTCACCGGGACCGTCGTGGCCTCGACGACGCTGGTCTCGAGTATCACCCCCCGCAAGCACCTGGCCTTCAGTCTCGGCCTGATGCAGACGGCCATCGTGTCGGGTAGCTGTCTGGGGCCCTGGGTCGGAGGCATGATCGCCGACCACTACGGCTACCGCCTGCCCTTCCACTTCTCGGGGCTGTTGCTCCTGGTAGGCGGTCTGATCGTCCTGTTCGGCGTCAGGGAGCATTTCCAGCGTCTGCCGGCGGG
>Ga0334883_1000654_pt1 | contig 60524 bp, 55 predicted proteins | sample GraSluR1_MG_6_FD_207230 | JGI IMG/M metagenome (GOLD analysis project Ga0334883, IMG submission 207230) | Sludge microbial communities from methane-producing bioreactor in Wageningen University, Netherlands - Granular Sludge_09_05-R1 | ecosystem: Engineered > Bioreactor > Anaerobic >...
AATCGAGACAGTTACTCGAGCGAACAGTCAAATCCAGCGCTTCCACCGGCATTGCCAGCTTGGCTGCGAGTTCCTCGTCAAGACCGCCTTCCTCCGGCTCTTCGGCGACCACTTCCTCGCCAACAGTCTCTTCCCCGAGCTCAGCATAATGGACGAACGGATTAATGTACTTACGCAGGATCTTGCCCGCTTCCACCAGCGCCAAGTCCGGGGAGAGTGTCCCGTCCGTCCAGATCTCAAGGATCAGCTTGTCATAATTGGTTCGCTGACCTACGCGAGTATCTTCGGTCTTGTACCTGACGCGAAGAACCGGCGAGTATATCGCATCTATTTCTATGCGTCCGATTTCCTGATCGAAGCGATCCGCCTGGGCGATGCGCTCTGTGGCCGTGGAATAACCTCGCCCATTGCCGACCACCATCTCCATTTCAAAAAATACATCTTCGGTCAGCGTAGCCAGCACCATATCCTTATTCACGATCTGAACGGATGCATCCGCCTCGACCATGCCGGCCGTTACCTGGCCGGCTTTGCTGGCGGAAACCCTGATCGTCTTCGGTTCGTCTCCCTGCAGGCGAACGACAAGCTTCTTGACGTTCAGGATGATGCCGGTTACATCTTCGACAACGCCCTGAATTGTGGCAAATTCGTGATCCACGCCGCTGATCTTCACCGACGTCACCGCACTGCCTTCCAGTGACGAAAGGAGAACGCGCCTGAGGCTGTTGCCAATTGTCGTTCCAAAACCGCGTTCAAACGGCTCGATATAAAATCGACCGTAGACGTTAGTCGAAACCGCCTCGTCGCGCACTACTTTTGTCGGCAGTTCCAAACCTCTCCAGGTTATTCTCATATATGGCCTCCTGTATATTCGGCGAATGTTCTCAGCAACAATCGTCGCCGGCCACGGTCCGACGTTGCCGCTCTCTGCGACTCACCGCTCTCTAATAACAGCTTATATACCTGTCCCTTTACCGGCAGACTACCTGGAACAGAACTCCACAACCAGATTTTCCTCGACCGCCAATTGCACGTCATCGCGCGCCGGCAGCCCCACGATCGTCGCCGACGGCTTATCGGCGTCGCGCTGCAGCCAGCCCTGCACAGTATAGTTCGGATTGCTCGCGAGTTGATCCTTGACCAACTTGCGGCTGTGCTCGGAATTCTTCAAGGTGATCTTGTCGCCTATCTTGACAAGAATGCTGGGCACGTTTACGCGGCGCCCGTTCTTATATACGTGCCCGTGAGTGATCAACTGTCGTGCCGCCTTGCGCGAAGGTGCGAAGTTCAGTTTGTAAATCACATTGTCCAGCCGACGCTCAAGAAGTTCGAGCAGCACCTCGCCGGTATTGCCCTTGCGCCGCTCGGCCTCTTCGAAGTAGTCCATAAACTGCTTCTCCAACAGCCCGTAGTAGCGTTTGACCTTCTGCTTTTCTCGAAGTCGAACGCCATAATCGCTGTTTCGGCCGCGCCGCCAGCCATGCATTCCCGGCGCCATATTGCGTTCCCGCTTCTCAACGGCACATTTGGCCGTTTCGCACCGTCGACCCTTTAGCATCAACTTCATGCCTTCACGACGGCACTGCTTGCAGGATGAACCAAGATAACGTCCCATACCAAATCAATTCCCTGTATTGTTCTGAATTATTAGTACTCCACCACCGTGGACACCTCGCCGATTACACGCGTCTGCGCTTCCGCGGGCGACAACCGTTATGAGGAATCGGCGTAACGTCCTCAATAGACGCAATCCGCAGACCTGCCTGTTGAAAAGCCGCCACGGCTGATTCACGACCGCTGCCGGGGCCCTTGACTCTGATCTCCACCTCCCGGACACCATGACGCATAGCAGTCCGCGCGCACTTCTCAGCAGCCCGCTGTGCGGCAAACGGGGTGCTCTTGCGCGACCCCTTGAAACCCACGGTGCCACTGGAGTCCCGACATAGTGCATCGCCGTTCTGGTCCGTAATCGTGATCAGCGTGTTATTGAATGTCGCCTTGATATGGACTATCGCTTTGGCTACATTCTTTCTTATTTTTCTTTTCGCAGTCTTTGCCATTAATATCCTTGCCCTCGCATATCACCCGCTTCAACCCAGGCGGTTACCGCATTTCTTTGACGCCCTTCTTCCCGGCGACAGTCTTCTTCTTGCCCTTGCGCGTTCGGGCGTTACTCTGCGTCTGTTGTCCGCGCACCGGGAGTCCCTTGCGATGACGGATTCCCCTGTAACAACTGATGTCTCTGAGACGCGCGATGTTCTGGGAAATCTGTCGCCGCAACTGTCCCTCGACGATGTAGTCGCGGTCGATGATCTGTGTAATACGGCTGACCTCGTCTTCTGTAAGGTTTGCGGCTCTGACCGCGCCCTCAATACCAGCCTCCTTGAGTATCCGTCCGGCCGTATACTTGCCTATGCCGTGAATATACGTCAACGCAATCCACGCCGGCTTGTTGTTCGGAACATCAATACCTAATATACGCGGCATAACAACTCCTGAACTCGTTCTGCTTTATATCCCGTTTTCACTTTCCTCGGCCGCTGCACATCAACCCTGTCGCTGCTTATGGCGCGGATTCGCCGAACAGATCACCCGAACCACACCCTTGCGCCGGATAATCTTACAATTCTCGCAAATACGTTTGACCGAACTTCTGACCTTCATGATTTCACCGTCTATTCTGTAAACGTGCCTTTATGCGGCTCCGCCTCGTCCTGATCAGCTCCTCAGAACGATGCGTCCGCGATTCAAGTCGTAAGGACTCATCTCAACCGTTACCTTGTCGCCCGGCAGAATACGAATAAAATGCATCCGCATCTTGCCGGAAACGTGGGCAAGTATTCTATGGCCGCCTTCGAGTTCCACCCTGAACATCGCGTTTGGCAAGGCCTCGATCACCGTCGCCGGAAGTCTGATTGCATCCTTTTTCGCCATAGTACTTCGGCCGCAAGCCGCGTCCCCTGCGTGGTCCACATATCCTGCTAATTGACATATTTCAAAAACTAATCGGTCAGCACTTCACAACCGCTTTGCACGACGGCTATCGTATGCTCGAAGTGCGCCGAACACCGTCTGTCCTTAGTCACGACTGTCCACCCGTCGTCAAGGGTCTTAACAGCCGAACCGCCTATATTCACCATCGGCTCAACCGCCAAAACCATACCAGGCTTAAGTACGATATCGTTCCGCAACAGTTCTTTGCTGACGAAGTTGGGCAATTTCGGGTCCTCGTGCATCTCCGTACCTATGCCGTGGCCCACGAAATCCTTAACCACCGAAAATCCGGCGTCCCTGGCGCAACGCTCCATCGCGCCGGCCACTTCACTCCATCTAACGCCGGGAGCACACTGCTCTACTGCGATCTCCAGCAGTCTACGCGTAACATCGATCACCTTCTGCCGCTCGGCCGTCACTTTTCCAACCGCGACCGTTACCGCGGCGTCGCCACAGTAGCCGGACAACTTGGCCCCATAGTCGACACTAAAGATATCACCCTCTCGGAGCCTGACCGCCGTCGACGGAATTCCGTGAACCACCTGCTCGTTGATCGACGCACAAATCACCCCCGGAAAAGGGGTCGGTGTATATGGATTCCGCACACCTTTGAACAGGGCAGTCGCCCCGTGACAGTCCGTTATCTCTTCGGCAAGAGTGTTAAGTTCCGCCGTGCTGATCCCCGGTCTGACCGCTTCCTGCAATTTTGAAAGAACTTCCGCAACCACCGCTCCGGCCTTCCGGAGCAATCCGATCTCGCGGCTGCTTCTCAGCGTAATAGCCATCTACCCAACCTGATCACTTAGTGCGTCAAGTTCGGCAAATACCGCCGCGGTCACCTCTTCAGGAGCCTGTGCGGCGTCAATAGTCATAATCTTCTGGCCGGTCCGTTCGTAATAGCCCAACACCGGAGCCGTCTGCTCGTGATAAGTCTTCAGACGGTTGGCCACAACCTCCGGCTGATCGTCTTTCCGCTGAACCAACGGTTCTCCGTCTGTGTCGCAAATATTGTCGACCTTTGGCTTAAGATTCTCAATGTGATAAACAGCGCCGCATTTCGGACAACTTCTGCGGCCGGTCATGCGCTGCACGATGATCCCGTCATCGATCACCAGGTTCACGATTCCGTCAATCCGCTCACCGGCCCTGGACAGTGCCGCATCAAGCGCCTCGCCCTGCACCACGGTTCGTGGAAAACCGTCCAATACATAACCGCCGCCGGCTTTCTTCATCGCGCCGATCATCATCTCGATGATCAGATCGTCAGGCACCAGGGCGCCCGAGTCCATATAAGCCTGCGCCCGATGTCCAAGGTCGCTTCCGGCCGCACGTTCGCCACGCAGAATATCTCCGCTCGACAGGTGTGTCATGCCGTACCTGTCGACGATTCGCTTGCATTGTGTGCCCTTGCCGGCGCCGGGCGGACCCAACAGAATCAACTTCACGCGTACGCTCCCTTTATTCTACCTGCCTCGCTGAATCCCTCATAGTTACGCATAATCAAATTCGCCTCGATCCGCTGCACGAGATCAAGCGATACACTTACCACAATCAGCAGGCCCGTCCCGCCGAGAAACATGGATACACGGTAGTCAACACCCAGCAACTGGCTGACAAGACTCGGAACCACTGCTATAAACGACAGGAACGCCGCTCCGTAATATGTAATCCTGACCATGACCCTCTCCAGGTACTCCGCCGTACGATGCCCTGGTCGAAGCCCTGGTATGAAACTGCCCGCGTCGCGGAGGCGCTTGGCCATCTCTTTGGGCTGAAACTGCACAGTCGTCCAGAAGTACGCAAACAAGAAGATCAACAGAATAAAAACGAGATTATGTGTGAACGCCAGCGGGCTGTTGAAGGCGTTCACGAGGCTGGCCATGATGCCGCTCCACATGTCCGATTCCCGGACGGGGCCAATCCTTCCGATCTGTTCCAGTATAATCGAAGGAAACATCATTAGACTCGATGCGAAGATGATAGGCATTACACCGCCGTGATTAATACGCAGGGGCAAATAGTGCCGCTGCCCGCCGTACATCCGACGGCCCCGCATCTGCTTGGCCTGCTGGATGGGAATACGGCGCTGACCCTGAGTGATCAGAATCGCACCGGCGACGACAAAGATGAAACCGCCGATCAGGGTAACTATGGTCCCGGGTCCGTACGCACCTTCACCGGCGCCAACCCGCAATTCGGCATGTGACCATACCCATTGAATCGCCCAGGGCATACGGTCCACAATGCCCGCCATAATAATCAGGCTGATACCGTTGCCGATGCCGTACTCGTCGATCTGTTCGCCCAACCACATAAGGAACAGTGTGCCGGCGGTCATGCCGAGTACGCCCATGAAGAGAGCCTGACCGGCCATGCCCGGGTACGTGTAGCCGCCCATCATCTTGATTATCATCATCGATTGTATGATGCATAACGGCACGGTCAGATATCGCGTGTATTCATTGATCTTCTTATACCCCGTCGCGCCCTCCTGCCGCAGTTTTCGAAGGGCAGGCACAACCTCTCCCAGAAGCATCAGAATAATCGACGCGGAGATGTAGGGCATGATCCCCAGACCGAACAAGCTGCTCTGATCCAGACGTCCGCCGCTGAACATCTGAAGATACGCAGCCGCCTTGCCCAGCGGGCTGTCCGACTGGCGCTCTTCGCCGAGCTTCATGATCTCTCTCTGATCGAAACCCGGCACCGGAATGTGAAACCCAACCCTGTATATGCACAGAAGTGCGACGGTAAACAGGATCTTGTTCCGCAAATCCGGAATCTTGAAAATATTGACAACGGTCCGAAGCATTCGCTATTCCTTAACTGTCAGTCCCGGCGATCAAGCCACGATCTTCACCGTGCCTCCGCAATCGGCGATCTTCTGCTCGGCGGTCTTGCTGAATTTGTGGGCGGCCACTTCCAGCTTCTTGGTCAGTTCGCCGTCGCCCAGTATCTTCACGCGGCTTCCGGCGCTGTCCACAAGATTCGCCGCCACCAACTGCTCGATACTGATCACCGCACCATCGTTGAAAAACTTCTCCAACTGCGAAACATTGACTATTTCATATCGTTTGGCGAAGTTCTGGTTATTAAAGCCTCGCTTGGGCATCCGACGGAACAGCGGCATCTGCCCGCCTTCGTAAGTCGGACGTGCAAAGCTGCCGGCCCGGCTGCCCGAGCCCTTATGACCGCGTCCGCAAGTCTTGCCGTGACCCGTTCCACGCCCTCTGCCCAAACGTTTGCGCTTCTTGGAAGCACCGGCAACCGAAGTTATTTCATCGCTCAACATCTTATATATCACCGCCTTTTGACTGCTTCGATCTCAACGCCTCGAAGCATTTCTACAGCTTCTTTATTACGCAGTTTCGACAATCCGTCCATTACCGCCTTGACGACGTTCTTGGCCGACGTGCTGCCGTAGATTTTGGTCAGCACGTTGCGGACGCCCGCGTATTCGAGTACCGCACGCGCACTGGAGCCGGCGATTACACCGGTACCAGGGCTGGCCGGAAGCATAGTAATGCTCGTAGCCCGGCACTTACCGCTTACCTTGTGCGGCAGCGTACCGTCCAGCAGCGCGATCTCATGAAGGTTCTTCTTGGCGTCCTTAACCGCTTTTTCCACGGCCGGAGGGACTTCATTGGCTTTTCCGTAGCCTATACCCACGGTCCCGCTGCGGTCGCCCACGACCACCAATGCAGCAAAACTGAACCGCCGCCCGCCCTTGACCACCTTGGAGCATCGGTACACCTTAACTACGGTGTCCTCAAGCGGCTGCTCGCCCTGCATCGCCATTCTGATTTCTTCAGCCAACTGTTATCTCCAACTTCGTTTTACCTTTGCGTACCCATTTCCTAAAACACGAGCCCAGCCTCACGGGCGGCATCCGCAAGTGCCTTGACCCGGCCATGATAACGATACCTGTTACGGTCGAAACTCACGCGCTGAATGCCCACGCCCATCGCTTGCTTGGCGATCGCCCGTCCGACAGCGCCCGCGGCGGTAATATTGCCGCCGTTGGCGATCTCCGGCCGCAAAGCCTTGGACTTCGTGCTCGCCGAGGCCAACGTCACCCCCGCGTAATCGTCGATAATCTGGGCGTAGATATGTCGGCTCGTACGAAACACCGACAGCCGCGGACGCTCCGCGCTGCCGAATATTCGCTTGCGCGCCCGATACTTTCGCCTCAATCTGGCCTTTTTAATTTTTTCTGCCTGCATGTCTGTCGTTCCAACCTGTTAGTGTCCTGTGTGCCGCCTCACAAACCGCTGCGATGTTAGCCGCCCGACGTAAACGCCTTGCCGACCTTGCGGCGAACCACCTCGTCGGCGTACCTGATGCCTTTGCCCTTGTACGGTTCCGGAGGACGGACCTTCCGGATATCTGCTGCGAACTGTCCCAAAACCTGACGATCAGGACTTCGCAGTACAAATGACGCCGGAACATCATTGCCTCGGGTCGCGGCAACCTTGATCTCCAGCTTCACTTCACTCGGGATCTTCAATTCAATTGGATGGCAGTAGCCCACAGTAAGAACCAACTTGCCGCCCTGTTCTTTCACGTTGTATCCGGTACCGTAAATCTGCATCCACCGCTCGAAGCCCTGGCTGACGCCCGTGACCATATTCTGAAGCAGGGCCCGGGTGGTCCCGTGCATTGCCTTCTTATGACTGTTCTCGGCATCCGGGTTGTCTACCACGATCTGACCTGCCGCCTCGTCTACCTTGACTTCTATTGCGGAGTGGCATGCCAGTTCCAGAGTGCCCTGAGGCCCGGTAGCCTTGAGCGTACGACCCGTCTGTTCAATCTTTACGCCGCTCGGAATGGATATTGGTTTTTTTCCTATTCGACTCATCAGCTCACCGTGCAAATCAATTCGCCGCCGATATTCTCTTTGCGGCAGTTTCTGTCGCTCATAATGCCCTTGCTCGTGGACACGATCGCAATCCCCATGCCCCCGAGCACGTCCGGCAGGTCGCCCACCGAACTGTATCTGCGGCAACCCGGCTTGCTAACCCGCTGCAGTTCGCTGATCACGAAATCGCCTTCTTCCGAATACTTCAGGAGGATCCGAATCAAGCCCTGCTTGCCGTCGTCGATCCTGTCGTAATCGCAAATATATCCTTCATTCTTCAGGACCGCCGCCACGCCCTCACAGACCTTGGAGGCCCTGATCCTGACCTCTCTCTTGCCCGCTCGGCCGGCGTTGCGTATACGTGTCAACATGTCCGCTATCGGATCGCTCAGACTCATCTATTCTGCTCCGCTACAACCACTTGCAATCTAACTTACCAGCTCGCCTTCTTCACGCCCGGAATCTTGCCTTCGTTTGCCATGGTCCTGAAACAAATCCGGCAGATCATGAACTTACGGTAAACCGCATGGCTGCGCCCGCACAACTGGCATCGCGTGTACGCACGGCTGCGGTACTTCGGTTTCTTTCTGGCCTTGTTCTCCAGCGCCTTCGTCGACATTCTCAAACTCCGATACATTGCTCGGTCGTCCGGCGGAGCACGCCGCCGATCCGCCCGACTGAATTCTCTTATTCCCTGAACGGCATCCCGAACAATCGCAGAAGCTCTCGCCCCTCATCATCCGAGCACGCCGTGGTTACGAATGTAATGTTCATGCCCTGCGTGTTCTCGATTCTGCCCGGGTCGATTTCGGGAAATACACTCTGCTCCTGCAAGCCCATCGAATAGTTGCCTTGACCGTCGAAACTGTTCGGATTCAACCCGCGAAAGTCTTTCACCCGCGGTATCGCAAGATTGATCAGCCGATCCATGAACTCGTACATGCGATCGCGGCGAAGAGTCACCTTCACGCCCGTCTCCATCCCCTCCCGCAGCTTGAAGTTCGAGACGCTCTTCTTCGCCGCACATACCAGCGGCTTCTGCCCTGCGATAACCGTCATGTCACGAACTGCCGAATCGAGGAACTTCTTATCCGCTACGGCCTTGCCAACGCCCATCGACACAACAACTTTCACTACCTTCGGAACGGCCATAATACTCTTGTATTCGAACCGCTCCTGCATGCCAGGTACTATTTTTGACCGGTATATATCTCTCAGACGCGCCATCTCAAAACCTTCGCTTCAACTTTGTCCGGATCGACCTCTCAGCCCTTCTTTGCCTTCTGTACGACCGCAATCTCGCTGCCGTCAACCGCAACTTTTTTCTTCACGCCCTTGCCGTCCGTTCGGAATCGCACCCGTGTACCCTGGGAGCCTTTCCCGCTGACCGGCTGCACGTTGCTGATGTGAATCGGCCGCTCTATACGGATTCGCCCGCCCTGCGGATTGCGCTGCGACGGCCGCACATGCTTGTAAGCCAGATTCATGCCCTCGACGAGCACCCGCTGCTTGTCCGGCATTACTCTCATTACCCGCCCCGTCGATCCTTTGTGATCGCCGGCGATAATCTGAACCATTTCGCCTTTTTTTACGTGTCTTGCCATAGTCCGCTGCTTCCAAACTTTCGCTTCTATCTTGAATCGTCCGCCGCTTCAGACCACCTCTGCGGCCAGCGAGATTATCTTCATGAAATTCTTTTCCCGAAGCTCGCGCGCCACGGCGCCGAAAATACGAGTGCCGATCGGATTGCCATCGGCGTCGATCATCACTGCCGCGTTACTATCGAACCGAACGTAACTGCCGTCAGCTCGCCGAACCGGATACTTGGTACGGATGATCACACACTTGTGAACCTTCTTGTCATCCAACTGGCAGTTCGGCAGATGCTTCTTTATCGCCACACAGACGATATCGCCAACCTTCGCCGTCGGGCGAGTGCACTTGCCAGGGCGAGAGCTCGTCTTACCCAGCACTTTGATGCACTGCGCCGTCTTGACGCCGCTGTTATCGGCTATGTTCAACATGGTTTCTTGCTGAATCACCGCATGTTCCTTTACTCAATGATCCCTTTTTGAAGCACCTTCACAAGACGCCAGCTCTTGGTCTTACTGACCGGCCGACAGGCGGCTATCTCAACAACATCGCCTATACCGGCCTGATTATTCTCGTCATGCACGCCCAGACGCGTGCGCCGCCGCACGTACTTGCCGTAAACCGGGTGCTTTACGCGATAGTCGATCTGAACCTTGATGCTCTTGTCGCCGCTTCTGCCGACCACCACTGCGCGCTTCGTACTAAGTTGCTTTTTGTCTTCCATACGCCTTACAGGCCCTTCAATTCACGTTCTCGCATTATCGTCTTGACCCGTGCTATGTCCCGCTTGACGTTCTTCACGGCGTTTGTATTTTCAAGCTTCTCGGTCACCGCCTGCGCCCGAAGCGAAAACAACTGCTTGTGCAGGTCGTCCAGCTTCTCGCCAAGTTCGTCGGGCCGCAACTCTCGCATTTGAGACACCTTCATCGTTTCTCCATCAGGCAAGGGAATGTCTTCGCGTCACGAATCGGCAGCGAATAGGCATTTTGTGCGCCACTCGCACAAGCGCCGCCTTGGCTATATCTTCGGGCACGCCGCCGATCTCATACAGAATGTTGCCCGGCTTGACTCTCGCCACCCAGCCCGCGATTTCGGCCTTTCCCTTGCCCATACGCGTTTCCAGCGGTTTGGCCGTATATGAATGGTGCGGGAAAATCCGAATATGCACTTTGCCTTCACGGTGCAGGTAGTGAGTCGCCGCAATACGGCCCGCTTCGATCTGCCGCCCCGTAATCCAATGAGTCTCAAGCGCCTGAAGACCGTACTCGCCGAATGCAACAAAATTACTCCGGGTCGCATTGCCCTTCATCTTGCCGCGCTGCTGCTTGCGATATTTAACTCGTTTCGGCATTAATGCCATTTTTGCTGCCCTCTACAAATATCCAACTCAGCTCGTTGCCGTCTGCTCTCCGCCGCCTTCGCCGCCCCCGGTGGAGGCTGGCCGACTCGCCTGCGGCGCCGCAGCGCCGGACCTGCGCCCGCCCTCGCCTCGCCCGCCTTCAGGACGACCACCCTCGCGACGCGGTCGCTGCGGACGGCGAGGACGCACAACCGGCGTAATCTCCTCGCCGAACTTGCCCTTGTAAATCCACACCTTGATGCCGATCTTGCCGTAGGTCGTCCGAGCCTCAGCCAGTCCGTAGTCCACGTTTGCATCCAGAGTATGCAGCGGAATGCTGCCCAGCTTCTGCGTCTCGGTCCGGGCGATTTCCGCGCCCGCCAGACGCCCGCTGCAGATTATCTTCACGCCCTTGGCCCCGGCGTTCATCGCGTTTTCACACTGCGCCTTCATTGCACGCCTGTATGAGGCACGTTTCTTGAGCTGTTCGGCAATCGCCTCACCCACGAGCTGTGCATCCAGAGCCGGTTCCTTGATCTCGATAACGTTTACGTTGATCTTGCGGTCGACGAGTTCCTCAAGCTCTTCTTTGAGCGTCTCGACCTCAGCTCCGCGCGGACCGATGACCATGCCGGGTCGCGCAGTATGCAGCGTCACCTTGACCTCGTTTCGCGTACGGGCTATCTCGACCCTGGAAACCGCTGCGTATGGAGGCTGCCGATTGAATCTTTTATCGATATACTGCCTGATCTTGTGATCCTCGACCAGGAACTCACCATAGTTGGCCTTCGGTGCAAACCACGTGCTCTGCCACCCTAAGGTGATTCCAGTCCTGAATCCGATTGGCGATGTCTTCTGACCCATAAGTAACCCGTCTCAAAACTCCGGTTCTCGGCCTTATTCTTCCGTCACTGTAATATGTATATGGCTGGCCTCTTTTCGGATAGGGTGCGCCCGTCCGCGGTCCTTTGCCATCCAACCCTTAGTCCCGACCCGGCGGCCCGCACCGTCTACGCGTGCCTCGCTTACGACAAGCCGTTCAACGTCCGCTTCCGCTTCGTCAGCGTTGGCAATCGCGCTCTGGAGAATCTTCTCCACCATCCGCGCCGCCCGCTTGTGCTCGAATTTCAAAAGGTCAAGCGCCTCCTGCGCCGGCCGACCCATGATCAACTCGGTTACAAGCCGCGCCTTTCGCGGGGCCGTCGGTGCATAACGATGGCAGGCCCGCCACTCCGATATCTCCACGGCCTCTACGCCCAATCCACCGGCCAGATGCTCAACATCCGCCGCCGTCGGTGCGGGCTTGTACAGACGCTGCTTCCAGTTGCGGATCGCGCTGGCCGCGTCCTCACGGCTCAACCCGCCGCGCGCCACGTGACCCGCCAGGTCGTCGACGCTCACGTCGCGCTTTTCACAAAGCTCACTCAGTTTGGTGCCGCTCAACATTTCACAAACCTTACTTCAAAAGACCAGGGATGGATGTCCCCAACGCCTATTTCTTGCCTTTTCCGCCGGAGTGCCCCTTGAAGATTCGCGTCAGCGAAAACTCGCCCAGCTTGTGGCCCACCATATCTTCGGTGACAAATACCTTGTTGAATATCTTGCCGTTATGCACCAGGAACGTGTAGCCCACGAACTCCGGTATAATCGTGCAGCTCCTGGCCCAGGTCTTTATCGGCTCGCGTATGCCGCTTTGCATCTGCCGATTCACCTTGACATACAGCTTCTCGTCGACGTAGGGGCCTTTTTTCTGAGATCGTCCCATGATTAGCCTTCAACCTTTGTTTTCAAATCCCGCTTGCGGCCTCAGCCGAAATCCTAAAGAACCAATTGCCCGCCGCGGTTGTTCTTGCGCCTGCGGATAATCCGCTTATTGCTTATCTTCCGCGGATTTCGCGTCTTTCCGCCCTTGGCCAGTACGCCGGTCGGAGAGCAAGGATGCCGTCCGCCGTTGGCTCGGCCTTCGCCGCCGCCCATCGGATGCGCCACGGGGTTCTGAGCCTTTCCGCGAACGTGCGGTCGGCGTCCCATGTGGCGCTTTCGCCCGGCTTTACCAATCTTCACGTTCTGGTAGTCCGAATTGCTCAGCGTTCCTATCGTCGCCCGACATTCGCTGCGGATCATGCGCATTTCCCCGCTGGGCAGCACCACCGTAGCCCAGTCGCCTTCGCGCGCCATCAGCCGAGCCGTGCCGCCGGCGCTGCGAACCATCTTGCCGCCCTGGCCGGCGGTCATCTCGATGTTGTGAATTTCAACGCCGACCGGAATCGCCGCAAGAGGCATTGCATTGCCCGTCTTCGGCTCAACCGACGCGCCGCTTTCCACCATTTCGCCCACCTTTATGCCCGCCGGCGAGAGGATATACCGCTTCTCGCCGTCGGCGTAGTGCAGCAGCGAAATGAAACAGTTGCGGTTCGGATCGTACTCGATACTCGCGACTTTCGCGGGAACCCCGTCCTTGTTCCGCTTAAAATCTATGATTCTGTAAATGCGCCGGGCTCCGCCGCCGCGAAACCGGACGGTTGTCTCACCGTGGTGATTTCGCCCGCCGCTTTTCTTTATCCGCTTGCACAGGGACTTCTCCGGCTTGGTGGTCGTCAGCTCGCGCCTGTAGTCGATCACCGAAGCGTTTCGCCGCCCCGCACTCGTCGGTCTGTAAATTCTAATAGCCATAATTCACTTCTTTCTAACTGTCAGGTGCAAGCCTTGCGGCGTGATCCCTAAAACAGATCTATATGATAGTCCTCGTGCAGTACGACAACCGCCTTCTTCCAGTTGGGCGTCCTGCCTATGTGCCTGCCCCGGCGACGCGGTTTGCCGAGATAATTGGCCGTGCGGACTTCCGCCACTTTAACATTGTACAGCCGCTCCACCGCCTCTTTGATCTGCGGCTTGTTAGCGGCCCGGTTCACCTCGAAACTATACGCGTTCCGCGTGTTGGCGAAGTGCATACCCTGCTCTGTTACCAATGGCCTGATAATCACGTTATAGTCATCCACGACGCACCCGTACTTTCAAACTCTTATGAATCCGCGCTCTCGCCGCGATTGATCAGCGACAAAAACGCCTCTTTCGTAAACAACATCTTCTGACGATTGCAGATATCACCCGCATTCAGATCCTTCACCGTGGTCACCGCCACCTTTGGGATGTTACGCGCCGATTTGTAAATGTTCACATCCTTATCCCCGATCGTAACCAGACAGCTCCGGTCGATCTTAAGATTGCCCAGAACCTCCGCCAGGGCCTTCGTCTGCGGCTTCTCAAAAGTCAGCTCATCGACGACCACCAGGCGGTTCGCCAGCAACTTGGCCAGAACTGCCGAATCCCTCGCCAGGCGACGCTGCTTGGCAGGCATCCTCTTGCCGAAATCATGCGGGGCCTTCGCAAAAGTCATGCCGCCGCCGACGCGCTTGCCCGTGCGTACGTTGCCGACACGTGCATTACCGGTGCCCTTCTGCCTGTACAGCTTGCGAGTGGAACCCGCCACCATGCCACGGCTCTTCGTCGCCGCCGTGCCTACGCGTTTGTTGGCGTGGTACATTACTATTGCCTGCTTGAGCAGCGGATATCGCACCGTCGTCCCGAGTACGGCCTCGTCGACCTGAAGGGTGTCGACTTCGTTGCCTTTCCTGTCATGTACGGCCACATCAATCATTTCACGTTCCAGTTCTATTGTCTTGCCCAAACTATGCTCATCCCTTGCGGGCGCTGCGAATTTCCACGAAACTGCCCGATGCGCCCGGCACCGCACCCTTGACTATCAGAAGATTCTGCTCTTCATCGATGGATACGAGCTGATGGTTCTTGGTTGTTACTCTTACGCCCCCCATTCGCCCCGCCATTCGTTTGCCCTTCTTCAAATTCCCCCCGTGACCCCGGTCGCTGCCGTAACTGGCGATCGAGCCGCTGGCCCTGTGCTTTCGCTCGGTGCCGTGCGACGCTGGGAAACCGCCGAAACCGTGACGCTTCATTACGCCGGCATAGCCCTTGCCCTTGCTCGTGCCCGATACATTGACGTATTTCACTTCGGCAAAAGACGAAACCGTCACGTCGTCCCCAGTCGAAACCTCCGCCGGGGTATTGTCGGCAAGTCGCCACTCACGAACAAACTTTTTGGATACGGTGCCCGCCTTAGACGCATGACCCTCATCAGGCTTGCGGCGGCGGGATTCCTTTACGTCTTCAAATCCCAGTTGGACCGCGTTGTAGCCGTCAGTCTCCCTGCTCTTGACCTGCATGACTTTGCAGGGACCCGCCTGAAGCACGGTAACCGTGGTAATCCTGCCGGATTCGTCGTAAACCTGCGTCATGCCGATCTTTTTGCCAAGCAACATTGCCATCTGTCTATCCCTCAGCCGCTCTCAGGCTTCTACTCTAATCTCTAAGCTGGCGATCTACGCCTTGATCTTAACAAAAACACCCGCCGGAACCACCAGCCTGTTCAAGGCTTCCACCGTGCGGGCATTCGCTTCGTGAATATCTATCAGACGCTTGTGCGTTCGCATCTCGAACTGTTCACGCGATTTCTTGTCGATGTGCGGGCTGCGCAGCACCGTGTACCGCTCAATGCGAGTCGGAAGCGGCACCGGACCGCTGACCCTCGCGTTCGTGCGGCGTGCCTGCTCTACAATCTCCTTGGCGCTGGTGTCCAGTGCCCGGTGATCGTATGCCTCCATACGGATTCGTATTCTTTCGGTGTCAGCAGACATCACTATTCCTCAATTTGTGTACAATGTCCCTACTGCAATATGAAAAATCGTCATATTAACAACTTGCAGCATGAAAACAAGGCCAAAACGCCACACGCGGCGCCACAACCCTGGTCTCTTGCTCTGTACAAGGCAGGAAAGGCCTGATTGTCGCCTTCCTTCAAGTACCCGCTCAACCGGACTAACCGGATATTCGCCTCTTTCGGCACTCGCTCATCACCACCCCAACGAGAGGCTTATCACTCCGGTCCGTAGCGGGCATTCTCTGTCGTCCGTGAACCAATCACTTTGATGTGAACCAGCCCAACTCGGTACGCAAGGAAATCCGTTCCATGCTCGCTTCGGCTGTAAAAACTCAGCTATATAACATACGTTCGAAAAACTGTCAATAACAACTTACAAGAATTTTTTCACAAATTTGTTCCGGCACCTTTTCATAGCACAAGGGCTCCATGGAAAAGGACCCCCTGCCGGCGGTTGCGCCACGGATCTCCCCGGAATACCCGAACATCTCCGCCAGCGGCACCCGCCCGTCGATCACTCGCATGTTACCGTGAGCATGCGAGTCGGTTATGACTCCGCGACGGCTGATCAGGTTGCTCTGAACCGCCCCGTAGTTCGTCTCAGGCACAACTATTTGTATCTTCATCATCGGCTCAAGCAGTATCGGGTGCGCCCTGCGGACGGCCTCCTGCACGGCCATAATGCCGGCCTGCTCAAAAGCCAGCTCGGAGGAATCCACTGCGTGAAAAGACCCGTCCAGCAGCGTAACCTTGGCGCCAACTACCGGATACCCCGCAAGACTGCCGCTTGAAAGACCTTCCATTGCACCCCGCCCGACCGCCGGGACATATTCCTTGGGAACCGTGCCCCCGATCACCGCGTTTTCGAATTCGTTTTGACGCTGGTACTGCCCCTCGGCATCGAGAAGCGGTTCAATCCGAATGACTGCATGACCGTACTGTCCTCTTCCACCGGTCTGACGAACGAATTTACCCTCCGCCTCCGCAACTTCGGTAATAGCCTCCTTATAGGCCACTCTCGGCTTGCCGACTCTTACGTCCACCCCCAGATCACGCGTCAGTTTATGCTGAAGAATCTCCAGGTGCAGTTCGCCCATGCCTCCGATCAGCATTTGCCCGGTTTCCTCGTCGTATCTCGTTTCGAAGGTCGGATCCTCCCGGCGAAGAACACCAAGCGCATCAGCCAGTTTCATCCGTTCGCTCGCAGACCGTGGCTCGATCGACATGTGGATAACCGTCTGTGGAAAACTGATGCTTGGTAAGACAAGCGGATGCCTGGTATCGCATATCGTGTCGCCGGTCAGCGTATCCTTCAATCCCACAACCGCGACTATATCGCCGGCCGACGCCTGATCGAGGATGTTGCGCGTATTCGCGTGCATCTCAAAAATACGCGTAACATTCTCCTTGCGCGATCTATTGCTGTTCAGCACCCTGCTGCTTGTCTTGAGCGTCCCCTGGTATATGCGCAAAAAGTACAAGCCCCCGTGCTTGTCGCTTGTAATCTTAAACGCCAGCGCGGCAAGGGGCTTGCCCGGGTCACATGTTACGAAAATTTCCTTTTCGCTGTCCGGTTGATGCGCCGTGATCGCCGGCCGCTCCAGCGGCGACGGCAGGAACGCTGTCACCCCGTCCAGCAGCCGCTGCACCCCGATATAACGCAGCGCTGAACCGACAAACGTCGGGTTCAATTTGCCCGCCGATGTGCCCTTGCGAAGGGCCGCAATAATGGCCGCCGGCTCGACCGGCTCGTCATGCACGTACGCCTCCATCAGCGCATCATCGAATTCCGCCGCCGATTCCAGCATCGCATGTCGATGAGCCTCCGCATACCTGGAGTATTCTTCCGGAATCGCCTCTTCCCGGAACTTCGCCCCCATAACGTCCTGCTCATAGAACACGGCTCTCATGTTGATAAGATCGATTAGCCCCTCGAAATTGGACTCCGCCCCCATCGGTACCTGTACACAAACGGGGTTGGCAAGCAGCTTGTCGCGAATACTCTCAATCGCCATCTCGAAGTCCGCGCCAACCTTGTCCATCTTGTTCAGAAAGCACAGACAAGGCAGTCCGTACTTGGCCCCCTGACGCCACACCGTCTCGCTTTGAGCCTGTACTCCTTCGCTTGCGTCGAAAACCGCCACCGCGCCGTCAAGAACCCGCAGCGACCGCTCGACCTCGGCGGTGAAATCAACGTGCCCCGGCGTGTCGATCAGATTGATGTCGAAGCCCTTCCAAAGGCATTTGGTTGCCGCCGACGTAATCGTAATGCCCCTCTGCTGTTCCTCCTCCATGAAATCCATTACGGCCGTGCCGTCATGAACTTCACCCATCTTATATATCTTGCCGGAGTAATAGAGTATCCGTTCGCTGACGGTCGTCTTGCCGGCATCAATGTGAGCCATTATCCCAATGTTACGAAGTTTTGTCAGATCCCGCGCCATTTATTTGTTCTCGGTCGTACCGCTAAAAAACCTTATCTCCAAAATCGCCCCCTGACCGCCAAAGTCCGATACCAATAAAAAACTGCCACGGTCGCAGAATCAACCGTGGCAGGTAATCTCAAAGCAACTACCATGCGAAGTGCGCAAACGCCTTGTTGGCCTCAGCCATGCGGTGCACATTCTCACGAGTAGTCATCGCCGCGCCTTCTTTCTTATAAGCATCCATCAGCTCCGCTGCCAGCCTGGCACTTATCGGCTTGCCCTTCTTGGCCCTGGCTGCGGCCAGAATCCACCGGAATGCAAGCGACTGCTGACGCTTGGGCCCGACCTGCATCGGAACCTGATAGCTCGCACCGCCCACACGCTTGCTTCGCACCTCCAACATCGGCTTGACGTTGTCAATCGCCGTTTCGAACACCTCCAACGGCGATGTGTCCTTGACGCGCTTGCCGATTATATCCATCGCGTCGTAAAAAGCCTTCGAGGCGACGCTCTTCTTGCCGTCCCACATCATGCAGTTAATGAACTTCGCCGCAAGTCTGCTGTTGTATTTGGCATCCGGTTTCAATTGCCAGCTTGATGCCGTAAACTTCTTAGCCATTCATACACCTTATTACGTGATTTGCCCCGTGTTAATGCGTCTCGGCCGTACTATTTCTTTGCGCCGTATTTACTGCGACCCTGCTTGCGCCCGCTCACGCCCGCCGTGTCCAATACGCCACGGACGATATGGTACCGCACGCCGGGAAGGTCCCGAACACGACCGCCGCGAATCAGCACCGTGCTGTGTTCCTGCAGGTTGTGGTCGATGCCCGGTATGTAAGCCGTCACTTCCTTGCCGTTGGTAAGGCGCACACGGGCGATCTTACGCAAAGCTGAGTTCGGCTTCTTGGGCGTCTGAGTACGCACTATCAGGCACACCCCGCGCTTCTGCGGGCACCCGGAAATATCCGAAACGCGCTTCTTGCCTTTTCGGCTTCGCCCTTTTCGAACCAGTTGGTTAATGGTCGGCATAATCTCTCCAAACGAACATCTCAAACCGATCTTTGTCGATCTCTTACTATTAAGGCAACGCAACCTTCACGCAGCGCGCCTACTCCAGTCCCAAGGCCGCCTTGACAGCCTTCTCCGCGGCAGCTTCAGCTTCTCTGGCCTCACGAAGTTCTTCAAGCTGCTTCGGCACAGGAGGCTCAGCAAGATGCCGAACCCGCATATCCAGATGCGGCTTGAACGCCGTGCCCGCGGGAATCAGGTGACCAAGGATCACGTTCTCTTTCAGGCCCCGTAACTGGTCAACTTTACCAGCAAGCGATGCCTCTGTCAACACTTTCGTTGTTTCCTGGAAGCTCGCCGCGGAAATAAAGCTTTCCGATTGCAGCGATGCCTTCGTTATGCCAAGCAGGAGCGTCTTGGCCGATGCCGGACGCGGCTTCTTGCCCTTCGCCGCCGTGCCGCCCAGAACTTCAACCTTCTCGTTAGCCGCCTCCAGCTCCTTCTTGGTCACGAGCTGGTCGACCGCCAGGGACGTATCCCCCGGATCCGTAATCCGAACGCTGTGAGCAAGATCTTCGTTCGCCTTGCGGAACGCCAGCCTGTCCACAACCTCGCCCGGCAGAAAATCACTGTCACCTACGGACTCGATTTCAACCTTCCGCATCATTTGCGAAGTTATGATCTCGATGTGCTTGTCACTTATATTTACGCTCTGAGCCCTGTAAACATTCTGAATTTCACGCAGAAGATAACGCTCCAGCGCCTCTTCGCCCTTGATCCTCAGAATATCATGCGGCACCAGCGGACCATCCGTCAGCGCATCACCGGCCTCGACCCGGTCTCCTGTATGGAAGTTCAGGTGTCGGTCTCGCGGAACATGGTGCTCCTTCTCCATCCCGCTCTCGCTGCGTATCGTGATCGTCATCTTGCCGCGGCGCTTGTCGCTCTTCAGCTCCACAATTCCGCTGATCTCAGCCATTGCCGCCGGGTCCTTAGGCTTCCGGGCCTCGAAGATTTCGGTCACACGCGGCAAGCCGCCTGTAATATCCTGGGTGCCGCCGCTGCCGCGCGGAAGCCGAGCCAGCAGCTTACCTGCGCTCACCTCCTGCCCCTCGTCGACCTCAATGCGGGCCTTCGCGGGCAGGTAGTGCACATCGAGAATCTTCCCTTCGCCATCTTCAATTATCACCTGCGGGTGCTTGTCGCCTTTGTGTTCAATGACCACCGGCCGCCCCTGCTGACCCTTGCGCTCTTCTTCGACGCGCATCGTCTCGCCTTCCACGACGTCCACGAGCCGAACGAAACCCGCCACCTCCGCCAGAATCGGAAGACGGTGCGGGTCCCAACTGAACAACTGCTGCCCCGCCTTGACCGATTGCCCGGCTTCTACCTGTAAGACAGCCCCATAAGGCACTCTGAACTTCTCCAGTTCACGGCCTTTGGAGTCGATCAGCACAAGCTCTCCGTTCCGGGCAAGCACGATACCCTTGGATTCGACCATCCGCTTCTTGGTCGGGTCCTCAACACCCGTGGCCAGGTCTGTGCTGTAGGCCTTCCCCTCGGAATCGACCCATATATCAGGGTCCGGCACGACGTTCAGGTCTCGGTATTCCACCATACCTTCCCGAGGCGACTTCTGGTCCGTCTCAAGAATAGTGATTTCCGCAATGCCGCCGGTGTGGAACGTCCGCATCGTAAGCTGCGTACCAGGTTCGCCGATTGACTGAGCCGCGATAATGCCCACCGCCAGGCCCTCTTCGACAAGCTGACCCGTGCTCAAATCCCAGCCGTAACACTTGGCGCAAACACCCATTTCGCTCTCGCAGGTAAGCGGGCTCCGCACGCGAATCGCATCCAGCCCCAACTGCTCGATCTTGTCGGCCGCTTCGCCGGTAATCACTTCGTTCTCATGCACGATCATCTCGTCTGTAATCGGGTTGCGGATATTGTCGCGAGCCGTCCGCCCAACGATCAACTGCTTTAGAGGAACGTCAACCGCCTCACCTTTGTAAACCGTCGATTTGGTGATACCCTGCAGCGTGCCGCAGTCAATCTGCGTCACCATGACGTTCTGGGCTACGTCAGCAAGCTTTCGTGTAAGGTAACCCGAATCTGCCGTCTTCAGAGCCGTATCCGCAAGGCCCTTGCGCGCCCCGTGCGTCGAACTGAAGTATTCCAGCACGTTTAGACCTTCGCGGAAGTTGGACTTGATCGGCGTCTCGATGATCTCACCGCTCGGCTTGGCCATCAGGGCCCGCATCCCCGCCAACTGCTGAATCTGATCCACGCTGCCTCGCGCGCCCGAATCCCGCATCACCCAGATCGGGTTCAAGTAAGCCCTCTCAACCTGGACGCGGAAACTGCTCACTCCTTTCGTGCCCCGCACGTGGTACCGCATTCTTCCATACAGGCCTTCGCCTTGCCTTTCCCCCGCAAATCCAACATACAATATATCTTTGCTGCTTTTTTCTCTAAAGATGCAAATCCCCGGCGTTCGTGGCGCCTCCCGCCATGCATCGCCTTCCAGCCATCCTTTGTTGCCGTTTACTGCCTTGACTATTCCGTCATAGAAGCCTTTCAGCCGCCTAGGCACACTCTCCCATTTCTCCTTTATTTCCTTCACAGCTTTAGCTGGTTCTTTTACAAAGTCTTTTGTCGTCTTTGTCGGAGGTTGCTTATTGCACCTTGGAACTGGCAAGTGATCCTCGTGTTTCTTGGCATCTGGATACTCCACCATGATCCGTTCTTTAACAACTTCAAGAATGTCGCCCAGCGAAGCAATCTTTGTCAAGTACAGTGCCGCAAGTTCTCTTGACATTTCAGCGATCTCGGCCTTCTCAGCGTCGAATTCACATGCCAAGAATTCCATGCCAGTGCCGATTTCTTCGCTAATCTCCTGTTCTCTGGTGTCGTTTTCCATCGCCCGCATCATGGCGTTGGTTACGGCCACTCTCGCATGCGTCCACGCGTCGATCACCTGGTTGTACCGCTCGCCTTCCGTAAGCACGCCGCTCTGATAGTTCTTCACGACGCGGTCTACTCGCTTTTGAGTCCTGTCGATAATGTCCTGCTTCTCGGGCGGAATCCTGAGGTCCTTGATGCCAATACTCAGACCCGCAAGCGTCGCCTGCTTGAAACCAAGATCTTTGATGTTGTCGAGAAGATCGATTGTCGCGCGGCCGCCCGCGATCTCGTAACAGTCCTGAATCACCTGCCCCAGACGCTTCTTGCCCATCAACATGTTGTAAAATGGCATCCGGTCGTCAAGAATGTCGTTGAAAAGGCAGCGTCCGGGCGACGTCTCGATAATACCGCCCTGCTGAGGCTTGCCGCCCTCGGTCAGAACCTTCTTGCTGTCGGGCAAACGCACCTTCACACGGGCATGAATCGCCACCTTGCCCATTTCATAAGCGGTGATGGCCTCATAAGGATCCCGGAAGATCATGCCCTCGCCCTTCTGCTCCGGGCGAACAAACGAGATGTAGTAGTTGCCAAGAACGATATCCTGAGACGGGCCAAGCATGGGCGCACCGCTCTGTGGCGAGAAAATGTTGTTAGTCGCCAGAATTAACACGTGTGCTTCAACCTGAGCTTCGATGCTCAGCGGCAGGTGAACCGCCATCTGGTCGCCGTCGAAGTCGGCGTTGAATCCCTGGCAAACCAGAGGATGCAGCATGATCGCGTTGCCTTCCACAAGCACAGGCTCGAATGCCTGAATGCCCATGCGGTGAAGAGTCGGCGCACGGTTCAGCAGAACCGGGTGCTGATGAATCACTTCTTCAAGAATGTCCCATACGTGCTCTTCACGACGCTCCAACATCCGCTTGGCGCTCTTGATTGTGTCCGCCAGACCCCTGTCCTTCAGCTTCCGGATGATGAACGGCTGGTAAAGCTCCAGGGCGATCTTTTTCGGCAGACCGCATTGATGAAGCTTCAGGCTCGGACCAACAACGATCACAGATCGCGCCGAGTAATCCACGCGCTTGCCAAGCAGGTTCTCCCGGAACCGCCCCTGCTTGCCCTTGATCATGTCCGTCAGGCTCTTGAGCGGACGATTATTGCTGCCCAGGACCGGCCGTCGACAGCGACCGTTGTCCAACAGCGAGTCTACCGCCTGCTGAAGCATCCTCTTTTCGTTCCGGATAATCACTTCCGGCGCATTCAGATCGATCAGCTTCTTCAATCGGTTGTTGCGGTTGATTATGCGGCGGTAAAGATCGTTCAAATCGCTCGTCGCGAAGTTGCCGCTTTCCAGCATCACCAGCGGCCGAAGGTCCGGCGGAATTACCGGGGTTACCTCCAGCACCATCCAGTCCGCCTTGTTCTCGCTCTGCCGGATGCTGTTGACGATCTTCAGACGCTTGGTCAATTCCTTGATCTTCTGCTTGCTGGAAGTCTGGGTGATCGCCAGCCTCAGTTCGGTACTGAGCTCATCAAGGTTCAGTCGGCCAAGCAGTTCTTTTATGGCCTCGGCGCCCATCAGAGCCCGGAAACACGCACCGTATTTCGTATTCGCCTCACGGTATTCGTCTTCCGTCAGGAGCTGCTTGACCATCAGCGGGCTCTGACCGGCGTCCGTCACAACGTAATCCTGGAAATATATCACCTTCTCCAGGTCCGACGTCTTCATGCCCAGAAGAGTGCTCAGACGGCTCGGCATCGCCTTGAAAAACCAGATGTGCACCACCGGCGCCGCCAGGTTTATGTGCCCCATCCGTTTCCGCCGAACACGGCTGTGCGTAACCTTAACGCCGCAACGATCGCAGATAATGCCCTTGAACTTCGTCCCTTTATACTTGCCGCAGGCGCACTCCCAGTCACGCTCGGGACCGAAAATCCGCTCGCAGAACAGACCGTCTTTCTCGGGCCGGTAGGTGCGGTAATTGATCGTTTCCGGCTTGCGAACCTCGCCGAAAGACCAGCTCCGAATATCGTTCGGACTGGCTAACGTGATCTTTACCGAACCATAATCGTTAATGCGATCATAAATAGATTCTACCATTTTTTGATCAACTCCGACTAACCGCCAAAATACAACCGTCCCGTCGCCTGCCCTCTTACGCCGCTATATCCCCGCTCCGATCCGCTTCTTCTCAAGCTGGATATTCAGCCCAAGCCCGCGAATCTCGTTGCAAAGCACGTCAAACGATATCGGCGTGCCCGCCTCAAGAGTGTTGTCGCCCTTGACCATCGACTCGTATATCTTGGTGCGACCCTCGATGTCGTCGCTCTTCACAGTCAGCAGTTCCTGAAGAGTGTAAGCCGCGCCGTAAGCCTCCAGCGCCCACACTTCCATCTCCCCGAAACGCTGACCGCCGGTACGAGCCTTGCCGCCCAACGGCTGCTGCGTTATCAGGCTGTAAGGACCCGTCGCCCGCGCGTGGATCTTGTCGTCGACCAGGTGGTGCAGTTTCATCATGTAGATATAGCCGATCGTAGCTTCCTGTTCGAACGGCTCACCAGTGCGACCGTCGTAAATCTTCGTCTTCAGGTCCGGAGGAATAACAGTAAACAACTCATCCGCCGGCGGAGCATCGGAAGACTTCGACAGCGACTCCATCCTGCGCCTGACGTGCTCGTTGGCCTCTTCCGTCACTTCCCATATCTGCTCTTCCGTGGCGCCGTCGAAAACCGGCGTGATGGCGTCGAATCCGAGGACCTTCGCCGCCCATCCAAGGTGAGTCTCCAGAATCTGCCCCACGTTCATACGGCTGGGAACGCCTAACGGATTCAGGCATATGTCCATCGGAGTGCCGTCTTCAAGAAACGGCATGTCCTCTTCTGGCATTATCTTGGCGATAACGCCCTTGTTTCCATGTCGCCCGGCGATCTTGTCGCCGATCGAGAGAGTCCGCTTGGTGGCAATGTAAATCTTCACCATTTCCAGGACACCGCTGGGAAGTTCGTCCCCGTGCTTCATCCGCTCAAGACGACGCGCCCTTTCTTCCTGAAGCTCTTCAAGCTTCGGCCAGTATCTGTCAACGATCTTCTGCACGTCTTCCCTGAGCTTGGCGGGCTTGACCCACGCAATGTCGAAGTTCTCGATCTGCTCGCACAGAACATCCTCGTCCTCGCTGGCGCCGACCTTTTGACGCGTCGACGGGTCCACCACCTCCACGCCCGACGTCTGATGAATATCTTCCATCATGCGCTTGAACAACTGGCACTCTTTCGTGATCATCTGGGCTTCGAACCGCTGCATCTCCTGCTTGTGCGCCTTACGCTGTTCCTCACTACCCGCGCCACGACGCATGAACCGCCGCGTTCCGATGACAACGCCCTCGAAACCACTCGGGGCTTCCAAGGAATCGTTCTTGACGTCTTCGCCCGCGCGACCGAATATCGCGTGCAGCAGTTTCTCTTCCGGCGTCAACTCCGTCTTGCTCTTCGGCGAAACCTTGCCCACGAGAATGTCGCCCGCCGCTACACGCGTGCCTTCTCGAACAATACCGTTCTCATCGAGGTTGCGCAGTGCCTTCTCGCTGACGTTCGGAATATCACGTGTAAACTCCTCCCGACCCAGCTTCGTCTCGCGGATCTCAACGCTGAATTCGTCGATATGAATGCTCGTGAAAACGTCGTCCATCACAAGACGCTCGCTGATCAAAATCGCGTCCTCGAAGTTGTACCCGTCAAATGGTACAAAAGCGACCAGCACGTTGCGCCCAAGCGCCAGCACGCCGTTGCACGTACCCCCGCCGTCCGCGATGATCTGGTTCTTCTTGACCTTTTCGCCTAACTTGACTATCGGCGTCTGGTTCAGGCACGTGCGTTCATTCAGACCGACGTACTTGAGCAGCTTGTACTCGTCCGTCCCGTTAATAACGATGTGGTTGCCGTCGACTGATGTCACCGTCCCCGCATTCCTGGCGCGAACCACCATGCTCGAGTTCTGCGCCACGGAACGCTCCAGCCCGGTCCCGACCAGCGGTGCCTCGGTCTCCAGCAGCGGAACCGACTGACGCTGCATGTTCGATCCCATCAGAGCACGGTTGGCGTCGTCATGTTCGAGGAACGGAATCAGCGACGCGGAAACGCCCACGGTCTGCTTCGGCGAAATATCCACGTAGTTCACAAGGCTGCTGTCAACCTGACTGAGGTCGCCGCGCTCCCGTGCCAGAACCATGCCCTTGCGCAACTGCTTCGTCTCGATGTCAACCATGCTCGGCGGCGCAAATATGGCCTCGATCTCTTCGTCCGCTCTAAGGTACGCCACCTCTTCGGTCAGCTTGCCCTTGGTAACCTTGCGGTACGGCGTTATTAGAAAGCCGTACTCGTCGACCTTTGAGAACAGAGCAAGCGACACAATCAGCCCGATATTCGTGCCTTCGGGAGTCTCGATTGGACAGACCCGCCCGTAATGGCTGATATGAACGTCACGAACTTCGAAGCCCGCGCGCTTGCGGTTGAGGCCCCCCGGCCCCAGCGCGCTCAAACGCCGCTCGTGAGTCAACTGACTCAGAGCGTTCGTCTGGTCTACCACCTGGCTCAACTCGCCGCGGCCGAAAAAGTAATCGATGCTCGAAGAAACGCTCTTGCTGTTGACCAGGTCGGCTATACGAGCAATGTCCTCCGGACTCTTCATGCTCATCCGTTCCTGCACGGTTCGACGAAGCTTCAGCAGCCCCTTGCGGATCTCCCCGGCCGCCAGCTCGTCGATAGTCCTCAGGCGACGGTTGCCCAAATGGTCGATGTCGTCGACCTGCCCTTCATTGGCTCGCAGCTTCAGAATGTATCGCATCGTATTCAGAAAATCTTCCGGCCGAAGCGACATCTCGTCCTCGTCAACCGTCTGGTCAAACTTGCGGTTCAGGCGAAACCGCCCTACCCGGCCCAGACGGTAGCGATTCGTGTCGTAGAACTTCTCATGAAACAGCGTACGCGCCTTGTCGATCTGCGCAGGGTTGCCCGGCCGCAGACGAACATACAGCTTCATTAGAGCTTCGTCCTGGCTCTCACAGTCGTCCTCCGACAATGTATTGAGTATCAGGGGATCGCCCGCATGGGCCACCACTTCAATGCTGTCCAGACTGCTCGACTGAATCAGGCTCACGCTGTCGCCTAACTGCGACGCCGCCTCCACGAGCACCTCACCTGTGTCGGTATCGACGATCGGACCAACAGACCACATCGTCGGCGTAAGCTTCTTCACCTTGACCTGCTCGGTCTTGTAGAAAAGCCGCATCAGAGATTCGGTCTTGCCGTAAGCCTCGTCCATCGCACGCAAAAAAACCGTCGCCGGTATCTTGCTCGACTGGTCGATCCGAACCACAAGAACGTCCTTCTTGGTTACCGATATCTCGATCCAGCTGCCACGCTCCGGAATGATCCGCGAACCATGCAGAACCCTGTCGCCGTCCTTGCTGTCGATCACGAAGTCCACGCCCGGACTGCGGTGAAGCTGGTTGACTATCACGCGCTCGGCGCCGTTTATTATGAACTCGCCGCCGCCGATCATGATCGGCATCTCGCCCAGGTAAATAGCCTGCTCCGATATGTCCTCGGCGTCCTTACGCTTCAAGCGACAGTGGATCTTAAGCGGATAACCATACGTCAGACGAAGCTCACGACACTCCTGCGGAGTATATCGAGGCTTCTCCAGCTCATAGCAGATGTACTCCAGCTCCATCGACTTGTCATAGCTGATTATCGGGAAGACTTCCCGAAGCAGCTCCTCGAAGCCGGAGTTCTTCCGCTTCAGCGGAGGCACGTCTTCCTGCAGAAACCGGCGATAGCTCGCCAACTGGACCTCGATAAGGTCCGGTATCTCTATAGCGTCGCCGATTCTTCCGAAATTACGCGCGGGTCGTGACGTCATGCGATCGCTCTCCATTCAGACTGCTCATTTGTTTCCGAAAAACTGCTTGGCACTCAGGCAAGTTCCACCACTGCGCCGGCCGCCTCCAGCTTGCTCTTGGCGTCCTCGGCCTCTTCCTTGCTGACCTTCTCTTTAACGGGCTTCGGCACCCCGTCAACCAGATCCTTCGCTTCCTTCAGACCCAGACCCGTAAGTGCACGCACCTCTTTGATAACCTGGATCTTCTTGTCGCCGAAGCTCTTTAGGATCACGTCAAAGCTCGTCTTCTCTTCGGCCGCCGCTTCGCCCGCCCCGGCGCCTGCCGCCGGACCTGCCATGACGATCGCGCCGCCGCCTGCCGGCTCGATCCCGTGAACTTCTTTCAGATAGTCGCCGAGTTCCTTCGCCTGCATCAGCGTAAGGCCCACGATCTTATCGCCCAACTCCTTGATTTCCGCACTGAACTCTCTTGCTTCGTCAGACATCTTTATCTCCTGGTCTTGCTGCGCCCGCGGTTGACAAGACTACGCCGTCTTCTTTAACCCCTTCCGGGGACAGCCGCGAGTCGCCGAGTATTGTAGTAGTCGAAAAACCGCTACGCGGTTCATTTCCAATCAAACTTTATGCAGCGCTCTTCTCCAGCTTCTCGATAAGCCCCTTGATACAGCCCGCGATAATGCCTCCCGGACCCAGTATGCTGCCCGCAAGGCGACGCCCCGGCGACGCCGCAAGCATCACCACAGTGCCCTGAAGCTCCGCACGATTCGGCATCCGCGACAACTCCTCTGCGCCCGCCCCGTCAAGCGCCAACCCGTCAACGAACGCGCCCTTCATGGAAAGAGTCTTAAGCTTACGGCTCCACTCCATCATCTCCTTCGCCACGTCAACCACGCTGTCACCGCCGTAGGCAACCGTGCAGGGACCGGTCTGGAAAAGCGATGCTGCCCTCCCCCGTCCAAGACTCTCCATCGCCCGAACCATCATCGCGTTGCGCACCACCGTAAGCCGAATACCCTTGGCCTTCAATTCGCCGCGCATCTCGTTATTCTCATTGCCGCCCAGACCTTTGGCGTCCACCACCACAAAATCCGTCACTTCGGCGAATTTATTCTCGAGTTCTTTGCTCAGAAGTTCTTTGACGTATGTACTCATGACCTGACTTCTCCATTAATGTCCGCAATCAACGCAAAATGCCGAAACCGTCATGAAAAACGACTACGCGTATTCCACCACGATGCCCGGGCTCATCGTCGCGCTGATGCACACCTTCTTGATGTATGTCCCCTTCGCGGTGCTCGGCTTCATCCGCTTGATGTGCGACAAAAAAGCATCAATATTCTCGGCAAGCTTGCCCTGATCGAAGCTCAGCTTGCCCACAACCGCATGCACGTTGCCGCCGGCGTCGTTCCTGAACTCAACCTTGCCCGCCGCAAACTCGCCGACCGCCTCGGCAACATTGGGCGTCACGGTCCCGTTCTTCGGCGAGGGCATCTTGCCCTGCGGACCCAACACGCGCCCCAACTTGCCGACTTTGCCCATTACCTTCGGCGACGCTATCGCAACATCGAAGTCCGACCACCCGTCCTGAACCTTCTGGATCAGGTCGTCGGCGCCCGCCTCCACAGCCCCGGCCTGTTTGGCCGCGGCAACTTCCGACTCGTCGCAAAACGCGATCACTCGCCGCGCCTGACCGATTCCGTGCGGCAGACTCACCGCCCCTCGGATCATCTGGTCGGCCTGCTTCGGGTCGATCCCGAGATGCATCACGCATTCGACAGTCTGGTCGAACTTTGTAGACGTGAATGTCTTGACCTTCTTGACCGCATCCGCAAGGGGAAGCGGCGTCTTGTCCACTTTCTGAGATTCTGACTTATAACGTTTGCTTCGTCTGCCCATGTTCTTCTCCGCGAATTAAAACTCCTGTTCGCTCCCACTTCGTGCCGTGGTCAGCAACATCATTATTAAAAGGTGCACGTGCTCAGGCACACACACACCGGCCCCAGCCCGGCGGCCGCCCGACGCCTCATCAGGGCGACGGCTAATCCTCCACAACGTCTATACCCATACTGCGAGCAGTGCCCTCGATGATCCGGTCCGCATGGTCGAGGTCGAATGCATTCAAATCCTCGAACTTCGTCTCGGATATCTTACGTATCTGCGACCGGGTAACCTTGCCCGCTTTCTCCTTGTTAGGAACCCCGCTGCCCTTAGCAAGGCCTGCCTCCTGCTTCAGCAGCACCGCAGCCGGCGGGCTCTTGACGATAAATTCAAAACTCTTGTCCGCGTAGACCGTAATCTCCACCGGAACCGTCATGCCGTTCATCTCTCGAGTCCGCTCGTTGAACTGAGAAACGAACTGCCCGATGTTGACGCCGTGCTGTCCCAAAGCCGGGCCTATCGGCGGAGCAGGAGTCGCCTTGCCGCCCGACGCCTGCAATTTAATCTTTCCTACCACTTCTTTGGCCATCTGCAATCCTCATTACCAGGAAAACCGGCCCTCGCTGAAGGCCGTGCATTACATGCTCACATGGGCTTACACCCGGTGATTAAACCTTTTCGATCTGCCAGTATTCGATATCAAGCGGCGTACTGCGACCGAAAATCGTCACGATAACCCGAACAACTCCTCGCTCCGTATCGATCGAATCAACCGTACCCTCGAAATTCTCGAATGCCCCGTCGCGAATCTTGACCACGTCGCCCTTCTCGAACTCCACCTTGATGTTAGGCGTGTCCTCGGGCTTCTCCACTTCCTTAAGCATCTTCGCAACGTCCGTATCGCGCATCGGCGTCGGAATACCCTCCGTGCCGATAAAGTCGCCGACGCCCATCGTTTCCTTAATAATAAACCACGCATCGTCGGGTATGCGGCCGTCCTCCTTGGGCTCCATCTCCATAAAGACATACCCAGGGTACAGCTTCCGCTTCAGCACACGCTGTTTACCGCCCCGAATACGCTTTATCTGCTCCACCGGAACGATAATTCGCCCGACGCTCTTGACGCCTTCGACCTCCATCTTGCGCGCAAGCGCCTCTCGAACCTGCTCCTCCTTGTTGGAGGCTACCCGCAACACATACCATTGCATCGCCATCGTTCCTGCTTCCGGCAAAAGCCTTATTCCGCTCCCAAGCTGTTAGTCGGGATAAACGCCCAGTCGTGAGAAAAACCATATGAACAAAAAGTCAACCAACTGGAGCATGAACCCCATCACCAGCACAAGCACTATCACGATCGTAGTCGAAACCACCAGCTCCCGACGGCTCGACCAACTGACCTTCTTAACCTCACCCTCGGCCGCGATCATGAAGTCCGCAACGTTAGGCTTGTTCATCAGCCAGAACGTAACCAGAACAAGAGCCGCCCAAACTGCCGCCGGAGCAAGCATATACAGCCAGATGTTGTTAGTCGGCTCAAGTACCTGGAAAAGCCGAAAACAACCCGCCGATACGATCGCCGTGCAAACCAGCCCCGTCCACAAACGTGTTTGAGCGCCCTGACCCCGCTTGTATATTTTCAATTCCATATCGATCCGTATCCTGCTCTCAATCTCCGTTGCCGGCCCCCGCCAGTCGAATAAAAGCAGGCCAGGAGGGATTTGAACCCCCAACCTGCGGTTTTGGAGACCGCTGCTCTGCCAATTGAGCTACTGGCCTGTCCCGTTACTTGCGCCGTATCTTATGTACTGTGCGCTTGCGCTCCCTCTTACAATACTTCTTCAACTCCAGCTTCGGCACGCCGCCCTGAACGTTAACCTCAGTACGGTAATTACGATCACCGCACTCCTTGCATTCCAGCCAAACGTGTTCCCGCTTCAACGCCTTCGCCATGACGACCTCGCAAAAAAACGCACCCCTCGAGCCCGCCCGTGCTCAAGAGGTCAAAAAAGGTGCTGCGGTTTTCCGCAGCACCCTCACTGTCCCGCTAATATTTACTCTATGATCTTCGTAACAACGCCCGCACCGACTGTCCGGCCGCCCTCGCGGATCGCAAAACGAAGACCCTCTTCCATCGCTATCTTCGAGATGATCTCAACTTCCATCTCGATATTGTCGCCCGGCATGCACATCTCAACCGGCTTGCCTTCGCGGCTGCGGATCACGTTCACCGACCCGGTCACATCCGTCGTGCGGAAGAAGAACTGAGGCCGATATCCCGCAAAGAACGGGGTGTGGCGACCGCCTTCCTCTTTCGATAGAACATACACTTCAGAGATAAATTTCGTATGCGGAGTTATCGAGCCCGGTGCAGCAACAACCTGCCCGCGCTCCAGGTCCTTCTTCTCGACCCCGCGCAGCAGAAGACCCACGTTGTCGCCCGCCTGACCCTCGTTCAGAGTCTTGTTGAACATCTCAACGCCCGTGCATGTCGTCTTGAAAACCTCGTTGGCCAGGCCCACGACTTCCACAGCGTCGCCCACGTGAACCTTGCCGCGCTCGATACGACCAGTGCCTACAGTGCCGCGACCCTTGATGCTGAAAACGTCTTCCACAGGCATCAAGAACGGCAGATCAACCAAACGCTCCGGAACCGGCACATAATCGTCGACCGCCGCCATCAGCTCATCGATGCACGCACATGCGGCGTCATCCTTGCCCTCGCACTCCATCGCTGCAAGAGCCGAGCCCTTGATAATCGGAATCTCGTCGCCCGGAAACTCGTACTTGTCCAGAAGCTCACGAAGCTCCATTTCCACAAGGTCCAGAAGCTCAGGATCGTCAACCTGGTCTACCTTATTAAGGAAAACCACGATACGAGGTACGTTCACCTGACGGGCCAGCAGAATGTGCTCGCGTGTCTGGGGCATCGGACCGTCACTGGCCGCCACCACCAGAATCGCACCGTCCATCTGGGCGGCGCCCGTAATCATATTCTTCACGTAGTCCGCGTGACCCGGGCAGTCAACGTGAGCATAATGCCGGTTTGCCGTCTCATATTCCACGTGCGCGGTGTTAATGGTGATGCCGCGCTCCTTTTCTTCCGGAGCGTTGTCGATTTCGTCGAACTTCCTGATGTTTCCGCTCCCGGCCTTAACCGCCAGACGCATCGTTATGGCTGCCGTCAAAGTTGTCTTGCCATGATCGATGTGGCCGATTGTACCGATGTTCACATGCGGTTTGGTTCGCTCGAATACAGCCTTAGCCATCTGTCAATAACCTCCTGATATTCTCAAGTTCAACCGTTAGCTATCTCTTACACAATCCGGTTCATATACCTGAATCGCACGTCCGGCCCATACGGGACCACACTGTTGTCATCGTAGCTGCTGATGGGATTTGAACCCATGACCCCGTCCTTACCAAGGACGTGCTCTACCACTGAGCTACAGCAGCAATTGCCTGAAAAAACACCGCGATGCTCGCCGGAGACAACCTTCCTCCAACGATCCTGCCCTGCAAAAACTCTTCTTAGGGATTCACCGCTGCCGGCGCTTTTGGCAAAAGCCAGAGTATATAAACCCAATAGCCGCAGTGTAAACACAAAAAACTTCAAAAAAATAAAAAAAATAGAAGACTTAGCCCCAGATCAGGCCCAAAGCCATGCCTCATTCCTCTCACACCCCCATAAGTAGCCACATTCAGTCTATGCCTGTCCCCCCGCCTTTGTTCGCAAGCCAAAGACCCACAAAACCATCGGCTATCCGATCCACACCCTCCAGCAGATTGCCTGCGCCAACCTGCCCATCCAACCCACTTTGCACACCTTAACAACAACAGATGGATGCAGAGCATAATCCTTGCCCTGACTCAAATGGATTGGTGCCCACCCTTGGATTTTTACGGTCAGTAATATGTCGTTCCAAGTGCATGGTCTCGCATTGAGCGAACCGCCTGCTTGACCGCAGCCGTATAGTCGGCAATATCGTCCTTTGGCCGCGAACTCCGCCTGCTGACCACAACCGAGCCGATAATCGCCGCCGTCTCCGTGTCAAGCACGCGAACCCGCAGCTTCATCTCCCTCCCGTCAGTCGGCTCCTCGGCAATCAGGTAGTCGCACAGAACAAGCGCCTGAACGCCGTATATCTTTTGGAGCCGCGCCCGGGTGGTCTCGTTAAGTCGTCCCTCAAGGGCGTCCTGTTCGCTCAAGATGTCCGATACCCTCCCCCTCTCCACAAATACAATATTCTGACCCGTGAACGCCTTTATGAACTCTGCCATAAATATCTGCTCTTTTTCACCGCGGACCCCAAATACGGCAAACCGTTCATACCTGTTCAACTCCGGCCGCGTGAATACCCCATACGATGTCCACGGACCCGAAACATAACAGCCGCACATCCCCCCAAGAGCCGCTACACACACCGCTGCCCCGGCCAGCCTATGCCTAAGCCAAATCATGCCAATGCCCTCGATATAGCAAATTTCCCGTGCGCAAGGACGATTATCAGCCGCGTACACAACGTCCATCTGATATATCGGAGAACCACCCCCAAATCCTTGAAGCCGATTGTGCCTCAGCAAAACCAACTAAAACGATGTATCGTGTCCCGAAGCCATCGTGCCCCGCTGCCTCAACGGCTCACCAGGCATCTCTCGCCTCAATGATGCACGAAGTCGCCTTAATACATCGCGATCCTCAAGCCGGGCGCGCGCCTCCATTACAGCCACGCCCCTTTCCACTTCGTAAATGGCCTCTTCCCACCGTCCCTGCAGTTTCAGGCAGCTCGCAAGGCATTGGTAGTTCAGCGCATCTGAAGGATCCATAAGGATCGCCCGCCTCAGGACGTCGCCCGCCTCGGCAAATGCGCCGCGTTCGGCAAGCGCATTGCCCAGGCGAGACAGCACATCCGCCGACTCCCCCTCCCGAGCAAGCCACTGGCGAAATCCCTCTACTGCCTTGGCCAAATACTTGTCCGCAGCCTCCTCTCCCTCTGTCTGTTTCAATACCAGACCCATGTTCAAATACACCTCAGGCCCGCACTGGCGATCACCCTGGCTCTCATGAAAATGTATTGCCGTACGAAGGTGGGCCGCCGCCCTTTCCAGGTCGTTCAGCGCCACGTAAACCATCGCGATCTCATTGTGAGCTTCGGCCTTCACCAAATGACTCGTCTTCATCGCTCGACCAAAGAAAGCGACGCTCTCATGCCACTGCCCCCGATCCTTCAAACGCCTGCCGCGCTCCATGTAGCTGTCGGCAAGATTCGTCCATGCGTCCTGACACACAACCGGCGACAAGAGGTTTTCTACCGGGGCATACATGTCCGTCAGGACTGTCCGTCCCGCTCTCTCGACAACCAGATCCTTCTCTTCGCCGCTCAAATGCCAGAGCCGGAAGTCACAATCCAACAGACCTGTAACCTGCCCCCAGTCGATCTCGCGATTTGTCGCTATCACAATAAAGGTCCGTCTCGACGCCGGCAAAGGCTCGTAGTCCGTAATCACCTCAACTGAAGAAAACGTCAATCGCAGCGTATTGACGACACTGCCCAAAAACAGCCCGCTCTCATATGCGTCGATCAACTCCATCATATAAATTCCGTCGTCCTTGAGAACGCGGGCGATCTTGTCATTGAACTCACGAGTAACAAGCTGAAACGGTATGGCGTAGTCGTTCAAGGCGTCTTCGTAGATCAGGTCGTATATGCCGCCCCCGCCCATCCGCCCTTCCCGGACCAGACGATCTACATAGTTCCTCGCATCCATCGATATCGTGTTGATTGTCGTGTCCCGTGGAAGCCCGAACGCTTCCATGGCCGCTTCAGTCACTGCCGGATCGATCTCCACAACGTCGATCCGGCTCTCTGGATACTTCTCTTCCAGATAGCGAGGGAACACATAGCCGCCGCCCCCGATCGCAAGAACGCATATTGCATCATCCGTGCTGTAGATCGCCTCCGTCAATTCCGCGTACAGCCGCGTATAGCCATACCGAAGACTCAGGGGATCATCCATTACGATCTTGCTGTGTATCAGCTTGTCCTGCATGAAAACACGGCTGTCGGGCCGTTGAGAAACCTGCTTTACGCGTACCAGACAGTACGGCGTCTCACGTTCATAAATCAGTCCCGCCTCGGCTTCTCTCTTAAGCGCAAGCGTCCGGGCCATTTCGTCCGCCGCTGCATAGGGACTCATTGCCAGCAAACCCGCCAGCAAAAACACCGCTGCCCCCGCCCTTACAAGCCGCGACGCCGGCCCATGAAGCAGTGCCATCACGATCAGCACGCCACCAACCGCCCAGATAATCGTCACCGTACCAAGCGCAACAATCAGGTAGAACCCCGCAAGAAAAGTGCCAGCAATGCTGCCCGCCGCCGAAAAAGCATAAATATCCCCCACCGTCCGACCCGTCGGCAAGCCGCGATCAAGCGCCATCTTCGCCACAAGAGGACTGATCGTCCCAAGCAGAACCGAAGGGACGAAAAACACAAGCATCACATGGGTGAATACATGCACAGGCCAGTTCAAGACCCAAAGCCACATCCATCTGCCGACAACATTCTCCATTATCACGATTTGAACACAGGCGCATGCCGCCAACAAGAAAAGCACACCCAGTGTCCGGCGGCAGTCGTACTTGTCCGCAAGACGACCCCCAAGATAGTTGCCCGCCGTAATGCCCATCAGCACCACGCCTATCACGGATGTCCATGTATAGAGCGAAGAACCCAGATGACGAGCAACCAGACGACCCGCCACCAGTTCCAGGATCATGATGCACGCACTGGACACAAATACGGTCGATCCTGGCGCAGCCAACGCCAAAAACGTATTTTGCTTCCCTTTTTCTTTCCCTGCCCTCATTGCCCCGGCCCCTGATCGCCAAGAACAATACCTTATGTTTGAACCCCTTTACTCTTAATCAAAATTCATTTTTTAGTCAAGAGCACCTCGCAAGTTTTATGCGTCCAGCCATCCGAACCCCCCCAAAGCCCCTCTGCCAATCCAAAAACAATGTTTACTGCAACTCGTATCCTTAATATAATGCCTCAGCGTGGTCCGAACGGGCGCAGGTCACCTGAGTTTAAATGTGCCGAAAGAAATGTTTATAGACGAAGCTAAAATCTGGGTTAAAGCTGGAGACGGCGGCCACGGCTGCGTCAGCTTCCGCCGCGAGAAATTCATCCCAAAAGGCGGCCCCGACGGCGGGGATGGCGGCGACGGAGGAAGCGTCTGCTTCGAAGCAGTCGAAAACCTTGATACTCTTCTCGATTTTGCCGGAAAACACCACTGGAAGGCCCCCAACGGCCAGCCAGGCCAGGGCGCTAACAAATCCGGTGCAGACGGCCAGGACCTCATAATACCGGTCCCCCCCGGCACCCTCATCTATGACACCGACCTCGACCTGCTCCTGAAGGACCTCAGCGCAGTCGGTACAAGGGTCTGCATATGCCGCGGCGGCAAAGGTGGCAAGGGAAACAAGGCATTCGCCACGTCCACCCGCCAAACCCCGCGATTCGCTCAGGACGGCAAGCCGGGCCAGGAACGCAACATCCGCCTCGAACTGAAGCTTATCGCCGACGTCGGCCTCGTCGGCATGCCCAACGCCGGCAAGAGCACACTCATCTCTCGCTGTTCAGCCGCCCGCCCCAAAATCGCCGACTACCCATTCACAACGCTCGAACCCGTCCTCGGCATCGTCGAACTAAGCGACTTTCGCCGTTTCGTTATGGCCGACATCCCCGGCCTCATACAAGGAGCACACACAGGCGCAGGACTCGGCCATGATTTCCTAAGGCACATTGAGCGTACAAGAATCATCCTCCACGTACTCGATATCATGCCCCCTGACGGCTCCGAGCCCGTACAAAACTACCGGCAGATTCGAGCCGAACTCGCCCTCCACAGCCCACTCCTCACCGACAAGACCGAACTCATCCTGCTCAACAAGATGGATCTCGACCCCGACGGAAAAACAGCCGACCAGATTGAAAAAAGACTCGCAGAAGACGCCGGCGACTGCCCCCGCGTCATGAGAATCTCCGCTGTCGCCGGCAGCGGCATACCGCAACTCAAAGAGGCACTCTGGAAACTGGTTAAGGAACCGGCCAAATGAACTTAATAGCCCTCGACATAGGCAACACAAACATCACGCTCGCCCTCTTCATCAACGATGAGGAGAAACTCATAGAATCCGTTCTCGCCGCTTCAAAGGACGCAACGCAGAAGATCGACGATCTCCTCACCGCAGCCTGGCAGCGATTCCCAATGGTCCGGGACGCCGCCGAGCAAAAACGCGAAGGTGCAATAATCGCCAGTTCCGTCAACCCCGCATGGACCGATATCATAGCTGAAATCTGCCGCACAAAACTCGGCGAAAAGCTCAGGCTCGTCGGCAAGGACATCCCCATTCCAATCGACAACGCAGTCGACAACGCCCTGGAAGTCGGACCCGACCGTCTCGTCGCAGCTGCAGCTGCCTTCGCCGTCGTAGAGGATGCTGTAGTCATCGCCGACTTCGGAACCGCCGTAACAATCGACCTCGTCGATTCCAGCGGTACTTTCATGGGCGGCGTCATTTATCCCGGATTCGACATCCTCGCAAAGGCCCTCCACGAAAACACCGCCCTCTTACCGACCGTGCACTGCACAAAGCCGAAAGGCTCCTACGGAGCAAACACCGTCGACGCCATCAACGCCGGCATGTATTACGCCGCCGTGGGACTCCTCGAAACCATCACCCGAAAATACGCCGAAGAACTCGGAAAGTGGCCCCAGACAATAGTCACCGGCGGAGCCGCCAAAATCATCAAAGACGACTGCGAGTTCGTCGACACATGGGTCTCAAACCTCGCCGTCAGAGGCGTAGTCATCGCATGGAAGAAGTATCTTGACGACCAGGCCCACCTCGCCGAACTCGGTGAAGGCAATCCCGAAAGATGAACGCCCGTGCATCTGTAACCACCGCAAGGGCACCCGCCGCTATCGCCGCAATCCGGCTCGAAGGCCCCGATGCCGCCGCAATCCTCGAAGACGTCTTTCCAGCCCCAAATGGCCTCCCGCGATCACTGAAGCCCGGCGACATCGCCGTCGGAGATCTCGTAGACGGCGCCGCCACAATCGACAACGTCGTCGTCGCCTGCTTATGCAAGCAAACGTTCGACATAAACTGCCACGGCAACCCGCTGATCACAACCTCCGTCATGCGTGTGCTCCAGGACCGTGACGCAGAACTCGTCGCCATCGACCGGATGCTGTATGAACGTTTTCGCCCACACTGCAACAATACCATCCAGCTCGAAGCCCGCCTCCAACAACTCACCGCCGCCACCCTCCCCGGCGTCAAACTCATCGCCGCCCAGGCCTGCACCGGCCTCGCCGCCGCCGCAAAAAAATGGCTCGCAGACATCCAAACCCAACCGCTCGAATCCATCCAGCGCCAGGCCGCCGAAGCCCTCCGCCGCGCCCGTATCGCAAAGCCCCTCATCTATGGCTGCAAGATCGTCCTCGCCGGCCCGCCCAACAGCGGCAAAAGCACCCTCCTCAACGCACTCACCGGCCGCCCCCAGGCCATCACCGCCGATGTCCCCGGCACCACACGCGACTACGTTACCGCCTCCTGCCGAATCGGCCCCCTCGCCGTCCAGTTCATCGATACAGCCGGCCTCGATCCGACCCTGACCGCCGAACCGGCAGACCGCGCCGCCCAAACCGCCGCCAAAGAACTCCTCAACGATTGTGACCTCGTCCTCCACGTCATCGACGCCCCCAGGCCCGGCACCATCCAACCCCTCCCCACACCAACCCCCGTCATCGTAGTCCTCAACAAATCCGACCTCCCCCCGCGCATCACCCCCCAAGACCTCCCTTTTCAACCCGCCGCCACCGTCGCCCTCAGCGCCCTCCACGCAAAAGGCCTCGAAACTCTCACTAAAGCCATCGAAACCGCCCTAAACCCCGGCTCCCTCGAACCAACCGCCCCCATTCCCTTCACAACCCGCCAAACCACCCTCCTAACCCAACTAACCACCGCCAGCGACAAATCCCACGCCAGATCCCTCATAACCCAATTGCTGACCGCCCCCCTCCCATCATAATCGATCACGCAGGCACGATCACCTGACGTTGCTCAGCCACTCGCCCGCCAGAATAGCGAAGTCCTCCATATTCACCAAGCAGTCGCAGTTCAGATCCCCGTCGCACGAATCGGTATACAGCCACCGGTCCGCCAGCGCCGCGAAATCACTCAAATCGATATCGCCGTCCGGCTCCGTGTCGCCGATTAACGCATGTTCCAGAAACAGCCCCCAAATCTGCTCCGAGTTCAGCGGCCGACTATAAATCCTCACCTCGTCAATCTTCCCCTGGAAGTAGTTCTGACTTACAGTAAAGACACCGATCCGCACATCCCGGTACGCCTCCGTGTTTACAGGTCGAGCATTGCACACACTGAGCGCATCCAGACGCCCGTCGACATACAGCTTTGCATCGGCGATGTCAGCGCACTCATCGTCTTCAATGACCACCGCCACATGATGCCACAGACCGTCATTGATCAGCGTTGTTCCCACGACGTATCCCCCTTGCACTTCGGCACGGAGCCGTCCGCTCTCATCCACCCTAACAACCCACTTCTTGCCCCCTGTTTCCCGCCCCCAGGTTAGGATTTCGCCTGACGCCTGCGTCGTCTTGATCCATGCCATGCAGGTGCGGCCCATAGCTCCGGTAACCCCCGAATACCCTTCAACACGGACCGAATCGTCGATCCCGTCGAACGAAAGTCCGCCGCAGCGCTTGCCGGCCTGCCAACTGCCTTGCTCCATGTTCTCGAGAGTCCCGTCGCGACCGTAGCCCGATGAGTCAGTGAGTATCGTACCGCCGCCCTCGTCAAAACGCCAATGCGCCACGGCAACAGGACCGCCCTCGATGATCAAAGACGATACCCGATCATTCCAACCTTCGTTCACAAAACAATCGTCGTCGGACGTCTTGACAAGCATCGGTCCCTGAAAATTGTTGTAGTCGAACAACCTCACCACGTAACCGGCGGCAACCTTGATCGATGAAGCGTCATTGTTCATCACCCCTGCCGCCGCCAGGTCAGCGGTTGTATAAGCGCCCACGCCCAATTCCGCCATCCAGCCGCCATAATCGCAGTGCTGGAACAATTTTGCCCCCCCCGCCACGCCAACATGGATGACGCTGTAGCTTTCAGCGCCGCCCGCATTGGTGAACGTCACAACATAGTTGCCCGATTGGTGCGCCCAAAGATTCTCCAGGCTCACAACGCGTCCCGTCGCACCGAAGCCGTTGGGACCCGTCCATTGCCACGTCCCGTCGCCGGGGGCCTCGCCTTTCAGCATCACGCTGTCGCCGCCCTCCGCCGTGGTTCGGTCGGTTTGATCCCATCGACTGCCCCGATCCGTCGACACATACGGCGTTATCGAAGTAGGTGCCGTGTATCCGGCCAACTCCCATTCCTGTGAAATCGCACCCCAATCCACGGCATTGGTCACGATTGCCGTATTGTTGCCCGTCCCCGAAAACCGCGGCTCCATACACTTGCCGCTCAGCCGGTTCTGAATGCGCCAATACCCGTTGCCGGCATCGATCAGACGCCATTGCTGTGCATACTGCCTCGCATTGGCCGGGTTGATAACGACATTCGTATTGTCGGCGGTCTGGCCGTACAAGGGCTGCAGCGCCTTGTCCGACGACCAGCTTCGTATCGTGTAATAACCGTTGCCCTGATCCGTCAACGCAAACATCTGCGACGTGGAAGTCGGGCTGTAATCGTAGAGCACCACGTTGGTCCCGTCGACCGTCTGCGACGCAAACACTCGCAAACTCCTTCCCGCCGCACGATTCCGGATATTCACATAGACCGGCCCTGCCCCGCCAACCGTACCCGCCATCTTCCAGAACGCCCGCGCCGCGGACGCATTGTCGATCAATCCGCCCGAAGGCGAACCGCCCACGCGGTCCCAGCTCGTCGGATAACGCCCCGTCGCCGCGTCCCTGCCATTCACATGAAGATACTCCAGGTAACCCGCCGCGATATTGAGCCAGTGCCGATTCCCGTCGACCTCATAAAGCGCCACATACGCATTCGTCATATCGTGGCCGCCCCACTTGCCGGTTTGTTTCAAGGCATGTGTGTCCTTATTGACAAACTCATGCTCCATCGCCGCACCCATCACCTGCGCTTCCTGCAGGTAACTGCCATCACCCATCAGCCGGTAAAGCAGCAGCGCCGCCTGCGTCATAACCGCCGTTTGATACCCTAACGGCCCCTCGTTGGTCTCATGAAAAATCCACCGCGAATACCGAAGATTCGAATTGACAATCCACTCATACAGACGCCGCCCGTCGGTAAGATAAGACTCGATGCCCGTCGCATGGTAGATCATCAGGTTCGCAAGAATCGTCGGCGCCGTCGAGCAGACCGATGCCCCCCCCGTGTTGGACTCATGCCATCGAATCCCGCCGTTCGGATTGTCCTGCGGACCGTTCTCCCCCGTCATGCAGAACACCACCGTCTCCCGCGCCCACGTCAGGTACTTCGTATCCTCCGTCAGTTCGTAAAGCTCCATTAGCGCAAGTGCGATCCACGCGTTGTCGTCATAATAACGATCCCCGCAGTTGCCGCTGCTGGCGTTATACCCGCTCGTCCCGCTCCGCGTGCACCAGTACCGCTGATGAAATTCGTCGGCATGCCTCACGACCGTCACCAGGTAAGACCGGTCCACCTTCGCCGCCGCAACCAGCGCATTGGCCATCACCCCCTGCCCCCACGCATAATCGCGAAACCGCTCAGTCAGCGAGTGCGCATAAAGCGCCCCCGACAGGCGGAAATCCCGTTCAATATTCGTCATGCTCTCCCGCCCCCACTCCCCAAACCTCGTCCCGCTCATGCCCAACGCCGCACCCGCCGGACAAAACACAAGAAGAACTGCACATCCCAAAAGCAAACGCATGTTTCGCATACACACACCCTGACAAATGGAGCAACAATGTCATCCATCGGCACTGCTTATGCAGCAGCCATTTGATATCATATCAAGGACCGCCCGCATTTTCCAGGCCCTGCACCCCTCACAAGGCAGTTGTTAACCGCCCCTCTTTCGCTATAATCGTCGTATGGCGAAAAGCACCGACAACTTGACCCCCGCAATGCGGCAGTTCCAGCACTTCAAACAGAAGTACCCCGACGCCATCCTCTTCTTCCGCATGGGCGACTTCTACGAAACCTTCTACGAAGACGCCCAGACCTGCTCCCGCGTCCTCGGCCTCACCCTCACCAGCCGCAACAAAAGCGGCGACAACCCCATCCCCCTCGCCGGCGTCCCGTACCACGCCGTCGACGGTTACCTCAAAAAAATGATACAGGCCGGCTACAAAGTCGCCGTCTGCGAACAGGTCGAAGACCCCAAAACCGCAAAAGGCGTCGTCAAACGAGACGTAGTCCGCGTCGTCACCCCCGGTGCACTCACCGACGACATGCTCCTCGACGCCCGACAGGACAACTTCCTCTGCGCCGTCCACCTCGGCCCAAAAGCCGCCGCACTCGCATGGGTCGACGTCTCCACCGGCCACTTCTTCGTCCGCACCATCGCCGACGACAACGTCCTCGACGAACTCCTCCGCATCACCCCCCGCGAGGTCCTCCTCCCGCACACCCGCGGCGAACTCTTCGAACACGAAACCAAAAAACTCGCCGACGACGTCAAGAAGCTCACCGGAGCAGTCATCACCGAACGCCCCGCATGGTACTTCGACCCCCACAACGCCAGAACCCGCCTCCTGAAGCACTTCGCAACCGCCACCCTCGAAGGCTTCGGCCTCGACGACCATTACGCCGGCATCCCAGCCGCAGGCGCAGTCCTCGAATACCTCAGCGAAACACAGAAAACCGCACTCGCCCACATCGCCTCCATCAAGGAAATCACACAGTCCCGCTTCCTCCAGATCGACCCCACAAGCCTCCGCTCCCTCGAAGTCCTCCGCACCATCCGCACCGAATCCGCCCGAGGCTCGCTGCTCGAATGCATCGACCACACCCTCACCGGCATGGGCTCCCGCATGATCCGCGCCTGGCTCTGCATGCCCCTCTGCGAACGAGACCGCATCCAGCTCCGCCAGGACGCCGTAGCCGAACTCGCCGCCAACGACGACCTCCGCGCACAAATCCGCGACCGCCTCGAAAGCATCGCCGACCTCGAACGCATCGTCGCCCGCATCAGCACCCTGCGAGCCACCCCGCGCGATCTCCTCGCCCTCGGCGCCACCCTCCGCACCATCCCCGCCCTCCGCGACCTCCTCACAGCATGCACCGCCTCCCTCAACCACCAGCTCGGCCTCGCCTGCGACCCCGTCGAAGAACTCGCCGACCTCCTCGAAGCCGCCATCCGCCCCGACTGCCCCCCCCACCTCCGCGACGGCGGCGTCATCCGCCCCGGATTCAGCGCCGACCTCGACCGCCTCCACGCAGTCTCAACCGACGGCCGATCATGGCTCGCCCGCTTCCAGCAGCAGCAGATCGAACGCACCGGCATCTCCAACCTCAAGATCGGCTTCAACAAGGTCTTCGGCTACTACATCGAAATGCCCCGCTCCGCCGCCGACAAGGCGCCCGCCGACTACGTCCGCAAGCAGACCGTCAAAAACGCCGAACGCTACATCACCGACGAGCTGAAGAAATACGAAGACCAGGCCCTCGGCGCCGCCGAAAAGGCCCTCGAACTCGAACAGAAGCTCTTCGAGCAGCTCCGCGCCGAAGCCGCCAAACACACCGCACGCCTCCAGTCCCTCGCCGCCGCCATCGCCAACGCCGACTGCATCGCCTCCTTCGCCCACGTCGCCCGCCGCCGCAGCTACATCCGCCCGACAATCACCGACGACCGCACCCTCGTCATCCGCGAAGGCAAGCACCCCGTCCTCGCCGAAACCCTGGGCTCAGAGTTCGTCCCCAACGACGTCGCACTCGCCGACGGCTCCGGCGACCTCGCCATCATCACCGGCCCCAACATGGCCGGCAAAAGCACGTACATCCGCCAGGTCGCCCTCCTCGTACTCCTCGCCCAGACCGGCTCATTCATCCCAGCCGCCGAAGCCGCAATCGGCGTCGTCGACCGCCTCTTCACCCGAGTCGGCGCCTCCGACGAACTCGTCCGCGGCCGATCCACCTTCATGGTCGAAATGACCGAAACCGCCAACATCCTCCACAACGCCACCGCCCGCTCCCTCGTCATCCTCGACGAGGTCGGCCGCGGCACCTCCACCTACGACGGCCTTTCCCTCGCCTGGGCAATCACCGAGCACATCGCCAACCACATCCGCTGCCGAACCCTCTTCGCCACCCACTACCACGAACTCACCGAACTCTCCGAACTCCTCGCCAACGTCAAAAACCTCAACGTCGCCGTCCGCGAATGGGCCGACGAAGTCATCTTCCTCCACAAGATCCTACCCGGCGGAACCGACAAAAGCTACGGCATCCACGTCGCCAAGCTCGCCGGCGTCCCCAAACCCATCCTCGCCCGAAGCGCCGAAATCTTAGCCGACCTCGAAAACACCTTCGCCAAAGAAGCCCGCACCGAAATGCTCACCCCCAACAAAACAAAACTCAACGACACCGACCTACTCTTCATCCAAAAACACAAATCCATCCTCGACAAGCTCAAAGACACCGACCCAAACAACCTCACCCCAATCCAGGCCATCAACCTACTCGAACAAATAAAAAAAGAACTCCAATCCTGAACCATCGCACCGGCATCATTCACCAAAGCCCAAACTCCCGAATATCAGCCCGCTCGAACCAGCGCAAAAAAAATCGGGCAAGGACCCTGCGGTGCACTTGCCCGACTGCTGATGTGTCAAACCCGCATACATTTACTCTTCGTTATATCTGTACTCCTCCGTGCCTTCGGGCTCCTCCATACCCTCATAGTCTTCCCTGAATTCCGGCTCGTCCATGCGATCATCCTCCTCCCACGGCCCGGGCTCCTCCATGCCCTCATCCTGTTCGCCGTGCTCAGCCTCATGCCCATGTCCGTTCTCCTTCGCTTCCAAACGACCGCACGCCGCGGGAGCCGATGGGTCATACGACCCGTCTATCGTCGCCCCGTGGATCGCTATCAGCCGCATATCAAGCGACTCCAGAAGGCTCGGATCGACCCGAAACGTCTCGTCCGTCTTAAGCTCCCCTTGCTCGTTTACGTCCTCCGAAACCCTGATCTCAACCAGAGGAGGGCCCGCCGATGTCACGAATTCCTCCATGCCGATCGTGCCGTTTCCGTCCATATCGGCTTCGGCGGATGGGCATGAGCTCGCCCGATCACCTTCCCGAAAACCATGGATCTGTATGGCGTGCGGCTGACCCGGCTCAAGCCCCTCCACGTCCATGTCCAGCTTCAGCTCATCGCCTTTCAGCGTCAGCGACACAGTGCCTGATACGCCTGAGTCGTTAAGCGCCTGCAGATCGGCGGTGTACTTCTCTTTTTCTCCTTCCCTGGCCAAACCCGCCGCAAAAAGCACAAGCCCTGCGACAGGCAGCAACATAAATGCAGCTTTTCCACTCATCTTGGTTCCCCCTTCTTCGTAAACCCCCCTTTACAAACTGACCCGGGTCCGGGTCCCGATGTTCATGATACGACAGGACAAACACCCGGTTTCAGAGCCTTTTACAACCCGTCCGAGCCATTTGCTACACACAAACTGGCCCGCAAACACGCCCGCCGATAGACTCGCATGATAAGAGCCCCCAGCTTGGGAACACCGCCTTTCACCAACACCCGCGCCCCTGACCGCCGCCCGCAACTTCTGCAGAACGCCCGCAAATCCGAGGCGTACAAATGGACGAAGTAAAGGTTGCGTCAATAACAACCACTTTTATAGGGAGGTGCAAAATGTCAAGGTTAAGCGGTTTTGGATGGTTCTGCCTGATCGTCCTGATGATCGGCGGCCTCAACTGGGGCATTATCGGGTTTTTCAACTACAATCTCGTCGGCCAGATATTCCAGGCTGCGCCCGGCGTTGCAAGGCTCATCTATGCGATCGTCGGCCTGTGCACACTGTGGGTCATCGGCGAGGTTGCCTTCAAGACCAGCGAGAAGCACGGCGAAATGGGCAGGGCGCACCCGGCCTGACAAAACCCCATACGGTGATACACATGCCCGCATCTGCGGGCCGCAAAGCACTCGCCGAACAGGCAGTGCTTTTTTTGTTCGCCCCCCGCTCAGAAAGCAAATACCAGCTTGGTGCCAAGTGCATGCACGTCGTCAGTGCCCCCGCCGGCCCTTGTAGCCTGCCACAGGTAGTAAAGGTCCAGCTTGACATTCCTGGCTAAAGCAATCACCCCGCCCGCGATAAACCGATTTGACGAAAACCCCGACCCGTCCATGTTGATCAGAACCTCTTCCGACACGTAAGGCTTCAACTTCAGAGCCGTCAGCTCCCACGGCAGTTCTAACATAAACCTGTTGCGATACCGCCAGATATCCTCCCGCCCGTCACGATCCCGAAACTCGAACCGAGAACGAGTGCTCCACTTCACCCCCGCGAAAGTATCCTTGAATGTAACATTCAAGTGCGGCCGATTCTCATCCTGCCAGTCTCCCGCATCGTTACGCTGGTAAGCCCGTCGAAAATTAAACCCAACGTCCACCCAGTCCTCAAGACCCCCGTAAATCAGCCCGATATCAGAGTGATGATAGAATAAATTGTCACCCAGCCGAAGCTCTTCCTCGAACGCGACTGACCAGTCCTCGTCCACCTCAACCTTGAAATTCGCCGTGCTCCACCACTGAAAACCCGTGCTGTTGCCCCCCATGCACGCACCAGCCCCAAACAAGCAAAGCGCCGCGCAAACAGCCCCCCACAGCCTGTAACCCTGTCCGATCAAACTGCCCTCGCTTTCAACGCCGCCGCCAAATCTCACTGCAACGCCACAATCCAAATTCAGCTTGCCCCTTCTCGACAAGCATGGTAGCATCAAAGCCTGCAATTACAACTTTTTTACAGGCGCACCATGAAAAAACGCACCCAAATCTGGAACGACATCAAGCAAGACCCGAACTGCGACGTCCTCATCCTCGGCGGCGGTGTAAACGGCACAGCCCTCATGCGCGACCTCGCACTGCAGGGCGTCTCATGCATCCTCGTCGACAAAGACGACTTCACCGCCGGCGCAAGCTCCAAATCCTCCCGCATGATCCACGGCGGCCTCCGCTATCTCGAAAACGCCGAGTTCAAGCTCGTCCGCGAAGCCGTCATCGAACGCAACCGCCTCCTCCGCACCGCCCCTCACTTCGTCCGCCCGCTCAAAACCAGCATCCCCATCGACTCATGGTTCGCCGGCCTCGTCAAATCTCCGCTCATCTTCCTCGGCCTCCCCGTAAAGGTCGGAGGCCGCGGAGCCTTTATCGTCAAAATGGGCCTCACCTTCTACGACTTTATCACACGCAAACGCCGACAGACACCCCGCCACTACCTCCTCTCCAAAGAAAAGTCCCTCGCCGAAATCCCCGGCCTCCGCACAAACATCGCCTGCACCGCCACATACTGGGACGCATGGATCAGCCAGGCAGAACGACTCTGCATCGAAATGATCGAAGAGGCCTCACGCGCCAACCCCGCCTGCCGCGCAATAAACTACGTCGCCGCCGCCAAAACTGCCCCCGACGCCGTCCTCCTCAACGACCAGCCCACCGGCCAACAGGTCACCGTCCACCCCAAATGCGTCGTCAATGCCACCGGCGCCTGGGTCGACTTCGCCAACAAATCTCTCGGCATCGACTCCCGCTTCATGGGCGGCACCAAGGGCTCCCACCTCGTCATCGACAACAAATCCCTCTACGACGCACTCGGCGACCGCATGGTCTTCTACGAACACACCGACGGCCGAGTCTGCATTGTCTTCCGATTCATGGACAAGATCATCATGGGCTCAACCGACATCCGAATCGAAAACCCCGATGAAGCCGAATGCGACCAGGCCGAAGTCGACTACATGATGACCACGCTCCGCGGCGTCTTCCCGGGCCTCACCCTCTCCAAAGACGACATCGTCTTCCGTTTCTGCGGCGTCCGCCCCCTCCTCGCCTCCGGCCTCGACTACACCAGCCGCGTCTCGCGCGACCATCGCCTCGAAATCTCCAAACCCGACCCCGACCGCGCATTCCCCGTATACAGCATGATCGGCGGCAAACTCACCACCTTCCGAGCATTCGCCGAACAAACCGCCGACGTCGTGCTCGGCCTCCTGAACAAAACCCGCGCCGTCTCGACACAGGAACGCACCTACCTCGGCGCAGAAGACTACCCCCCCGACGACAAAGCAAAACAGGCATGGATCGACCAGATAGCCGCCGCCAGCAACCTCACACAAGCCCGGGCAGCCGCCCTCCTCGACCGCTACGGAACCATCGCACAAACAATCGCCTCCGGCCCAGCCGAAGACCACACACCCCTCAATACCCTCCCCGACTACTCCGTAGGCGAAATCAAACACATAGCAAAAAATGAATGCATACACCACCTCTCAGACCTCGCCCGCAGAAGAAGCATAATAACCCTGACAGGCAAAGCCAAACCCGAAGCACTCAAAGAACTCGCAAAAATCACCGCCGAAGTACTCGACTGGACCCCTGACCGACAACAACAGGAAATCCAAATAGCAGCACAAGAAGCCGAAAACGGACGATAGCCCATGTTCTATTGCAGGCAGGCATGGTCTTCCTCTTCAACTCCCGACGACAGCAGAAGACGATCAAGTAAAAAGGTCCCAAAAACCCGCCTTACGGCATCAACAGCCACTCCTCCGCTAACTTCACAAGATCATGAGTATCGATCACGCCGTCAGGCGGGTCGCTGATATCATAGTCGGGGTCCCAGTTCCAATCGCCCGGCTGCGAAAACCACGCCCGCGATAACCCCACAAAATCGCCCATATCCACGATGAAGTCCTCGTTGAAATCCGCCGTGCTGGCCACAGGACCCGTATAAACATACTGAGCAATACGCTTCCGGTTACTATCCAGAAAAACCGACAGCGCCGCACTCTGCGACACCTCGTTGCCCGCTCCGTCGGTCCATTTCACAAACGAGTAATCGCCGCTCTGCACCGGTGCCGCAACAGTCGTCGACAAGCCCGTGTTATAGGTTCGGTAAAGCTCGCCAACACCGTCCCGCCGTCCCCAGCGATCGACCCGGCCCACCGCGAAATACGGAACAAGCCCCTGCGGCTGTGTCGCGATCTGCAGCGTGCTGAACTGGCTCGGCCGGATAATCCGGTCATACCGCACCAAAAGACGAACGCTGTCGATCACAAGCTCACCGCTGTTCTCCTCGTGAGGCGCCTTCTTGATCACAATGTCCGCCCACGCACCCGGCCGCGCATAGAGCATAATGTCACCCGTACCTGCGTTTTGACAGTTGCTCAACAGGCTGAATAACATGCTCTCGCTCGCCTCGCTCCGGTCAACAGGCTGCCAGTACCCGTCCGCAAAGTGCCGCTCGTTCCAGTTAATCGGGTTCGTCTCTTGCGCAACGTCCTTGTAGTGCACGAACTGGTAAATCTCCCCGTCCTTCTGAAGCCGCGACACCCCCGAATGCTCTATCTCTAAGTCGAAGTAGTCCCGCCAGTCATACGTCCCTTCCACGTGAAACTCCAGCGTCTCAACCTCCACGTCCACGATACGCGTGTTCTCCTCGTTGTACTGGAACCTCGCCGCATCCTTCAGATTGATGACTACCTTGCTCCCTGCATTCAGCGAGGCAATCTGCGCCGCCGTCAGCTCCAGTCGAACCGGCGCCGTCGCCTCATACGACTTGTTCTCCTGGTAGTCCCGATAGATCTGATCGGTCAAGGCCCAAAGCTGCTCCTCATAAACGGTCTTAAGTGCGTCAAAAGCGCTGTCATCGAGCGTCCCGTCCACCGACACAATGCTCTGCATCGCCGCGAACATGTTGCCGATGTTCAGGTCCATCGGCGAAGGCTTCAGCAGCCGGTACTCGTACGACTTCGCCAAATAGTAATGATACTTCCGCAGCCGCTCCGTCGCCCGCTGCTCCATATCCTTCACGTACATCGTCGCCCGCGGATCGACAACACGGTTCAAATGACTCGCGTTCCGATTCATGCCGTCGATCGCCAACAGATTGTTCGTAATCGCATTGGACAGCGTCGAAACCTTCTGCATCGCCGCCGTAAGCTGACGATTGAAAACCTCCTTCTCGACTGAAAGCTGAGTCACCTGGTCCACCAGGCTGTTGAACCGCGCATCCGCCGCCTTGAGCTTCTTCAGCTCAACCGCAACCTCCTCGTTGCTAAGCGACGTCTCCTTCAGCGCCTCCTTGATCTGGTGCATCCCGCCCGCCATGCTCGCCGCCTGCGCGCGAAGCCCCTGCAGGTAGCCCGCAGCCCCGCTTTGCTCTACTGCGTTCAGGTCGTTTGGAATCGCGTCAAAATTGTCCAGCCACTCGCCCGACGCCGCCTCGAAATCGATCTCGTAAAACGTCTTCGCCACCCCCGTCCGGTTGTTAATCGCAGGCCACGGGTCCTTCTCCTCCAGAAACGTATCCGTCAGCGCCGTAATCGTCCCGGTCGCAAACCCTGCCGCCGCGCCCGCCTTTCCTCCCGATGCCGCTCCGCTGATCGTCGATGTAACGATCCCGCTCAGCCCCTTCAGCATCTTCTTCCACCACGGGACCTCGTGCCGCTTCTGAACGATCTTGTCCGCACGCGCGATCAGCTCCTCTTCCTTCTGCTTCAACTGGCAAAGCAAACCGCTGCACCCCCCCGAATCCGCCCGGCCGATCTGAGCCGCTATCCGCGCCGCGTCGCTCTTGAGCTTCGGTATCAGCGCCTGAACCTGCGTATACTGATTCGCAAAATCCTGCGTCTGCCCCCAAACCGCCTCGCGCGATCGCCGCAGCGCAGCCGACTTCTCCGCAATCGTCGCCGCCTTGTTCTGCACCCAGTACGAAAGATACATCACCCGAACCGCACGGTTGATCTCCTGCTCGTAAAACGCCTTCGTGATCTCAAACGACAGCATCGGAACCCACCCCGGCGGATTCCCGAAATAGTCCAGCCCGTTCTCGATCCGGTGCAGCAGTGTTACAACCTCGCCGTACATCTGCTCCAGTTCCAACTGCCACGTGCCCTCGACGCTGTCCCACGTCTCAAGCCCCATGTAAGTCTCCAGCAGCTCGCGATACTCACCGAGTATCTCACCCGCCTCCACCGTATACCCGTAAAGATAAGCATCCCGCGCATGCGCCGCGACCATCTTCACCGCATACGGCGAAAGCCACGCAAGCGGCCTCACCTCGTCCAGTGTCCACGTCATCTCCCCCGGACTGCCCATCGCCCCCCCATTGTGACCCGAAGTGCCGCCCACGCGAAAACGCCAGCCTCCCGCCGGCTGACAACCAAACGACGCAATATCCAGATGAACATCGCCCCCGTCCAGACCCGCCAGCACCTCCGAAGGACCAACCGTCCTGCCGTCATAAGGCTTCGTGCTGATGTAAGTATCTGCCCCCTCTAACACAAGCCGACGAGCATAAACCGTCAAATCCGTCTGCGGCAAGAGCAACGGGCCCCCGACTATCAGCGTCTCCGCATAGATAGTCATCTCCTTGATGTCCGCCACGTACGGCCCGCCCTCAACGCTGCTGTACGACTCGTACAGCCCGCTCGCATGACCCGGCGCAAACACAACCGTCTTGCCCGCAACCGTGATCGACCGCACCTTCTTCGCGGTCCCATTGAGCATCTCGTCCCCTTCGCTGACCACCTCGTTCACAAACAAATAGTCCCGGCTCTCGCCCTCCGGCATGTCCTGCATCGGCGCGCTCACAATCGCATACTCCGCCGGCAGATTCGCAATCGGCCCGACCGTAACGACCTGCTCCTCCAGCCCGTCGCCCAACGTAGCGCTGAATGTAACCTCAAACGGCAGCACGTCCGCCCCGTCCGGCCGGTACACAAACAGCCCCGTCTCCCCATCGAACGTCAGCGTCCCCGCCGGCGCCGGCTGCACACTGGCGCCCAAAGCCGCCCCCTCCCCCAACCCCGCCGAATACACATAAAACGCTAACGTCCCCCCGTGCCGCACCTCACCCGGCGGAATCTGTCCGATCGCATACACTCCCACCGGCCTGTACTCAACGGTCCTCGACGCCGGCAAATCCCGCATCACGCAAACCCGCATGCCCGCCGGCTCGAACCACGCGTCAAGATCCCTGAACTCCACCTCGTAATACCCCGGCGCCAAACCGCCCACCGTCTCACCCGACACGCGCCAATCCGTCTCTCCCGCCAATCGCCACCCCGCTCCGCCGTCCGCCGCCTCCTGCGGCACTATCTCAATCTGAAGCAGCGTCCCAAGGCTTGCCGACTCACGCTGATACTCATACGCCCCCATGTCGACACGCGCCACTCCATCCCCATTCCCGTCAACAACCCGCGGATTGCCGTCACAGTCCTGCTCACCAACCGCCGCCGCATCCGAACCCGCGTCCACACACGGCGAAAACCACCGCAGCCGAAGATCCCCTGCATCTGCATTTACGAACAGCGGATACTCATCAATGTTCCCCTCGCCCGGCCGACCCCCCGGCACATTGCTGTATGTAACCGCCGTCGTACTCCCGTCCCGGTCGTGCAGCGCGCTCGCTCCGTTGTCCCACAAAATGCAGTTCCTCACAACCGTATTGCTGTGGTTGTTATTGAGTATCGCCCCGCCGCCGCCGTACCACATGTCAGGTCTGTTCTCCACAAACGTGCAGTTGGTCACAACCGTACTGCTGCTGTAATTCCGCATCGCGCCATAATCGCAAAGCCTGAACACGCAATTGATGACCTCCGCCTGGCTGTAACTATTGACAATCCCAAAGCCCTCGAACGTGCTGTTCTTAACAGTCGCACTGGTATTATGTCCATTATAGATCTCCACGTCCACGAAGACGCACCAGCTTATCTGCACGTCGGCGCCACTGCACTCCATGCTGCCCTCGGCAAAGAAAGTGCAGTTGGTTATAACCGCGCTTCCGCCCCAGTTGATTATACTTTGCGGCCGGTTGTCCTCGAACCTGCACCCCGAAATTTCCACGCTGCTGTCAAGGTTGTGAATTCCGCAGGCTATCTCCCCCCACCCGTTGTTCTCAAAAACGCAGTCCGTCACCACCGCACTGCTTCCCACGTTGCGCATGCCCCCGCCCCACCAGTCGCCGTTCTCACGAAACGTGCACCGCACAACCGTCGGATTACTCTGATAATTCTTAATCCCCCACCCAATGCCGTAGTCCTCCTCGCAGTCGCTGAATTGGAAACCGACAAAAACGCAGTCGATGACCGTCGGCCCGCTCCCCTCGCAGTACAGCCCGATCCCGAACTCCTCCTCCGCCTGGATTGTGAAACCCTCCAGAACAGTCCCCGACCCTTCGCCGCTGATGCACTCCACCACCCGTCCGAAGTCCCCCTCGTTCGATATGCCTTGGATGACTGTCGCCTCCGCACCGCCGCTCGAATACACCCGCACCGCCTTGCCCCGCAGGTTCACCGTCCCGCTGTACGTCCCCGGCCCAACTTCGATCTCGTCGCCGTCCACCGCCGCCTCGATCGCCGCCTGGATCGATGTAAACTCACCCACGCCCCCGGCGTCAACAACGATCGTCCGCCCCCACGAACAAGGCAAAACAAACGACACAACGACAAACGAACACCAATGCACCAGCAGTCGCCGAATACACATAACTCCCTCCAATCCAACCGCAATTTGACATTACGCCTTGTTAATTCGGCACAGCCGATGTGATTCCCGTGGTGCCCTTTCTCCCTGCACCAAAGCCTCATCTCAACCTTGGCCCTCTATCATAACCAAAATCCGCCCGATGTCAACTCTTATTCCACAAATAAACCCCCCGACCGCGCGCAGCAACACTGACCGACTGCAATATGGAATCTGACATGGAGGTGATCTGCGGCCCAATACAAGGCCCGACACAGCCGCACAACGGGTCCCCAAGCCCGCGCCGGCCATCGCAACTGAAAAAAAACTGCCTACGAAGTGGGGTGGCGGTACGGCAGCTTGCGTTGGGCCTCCGTCATCTGATCACGATGGACATGACAATAACTACCGTGATTGTAGATGCTTAAAAGCCGATTGCACTGAGGAAAAATACATTTCCTGCCCTCGGCGGATGTCTTCAACGTTTTAGCCATTCTTACTCCTGTTATATACACTCCGGGAATCAAAATATTGGCATCCACCCGGAATCAAACCTAAACATCTTTATACATTTTATCATTATACAATGTTCAACCCATAACACAAGCCTTCTTTTCTCAGGCCTGGCGCATTCTCCGCCAGTTCAGCATCCCAAACCCGCCCCACAATGACATGGGAGAGCAAAACCGTTTGGGCATAGGCCGAAATTTGGAACATCTGTTCGCCGGGGGGAATATTGGCCTCTGGGGGCCCCGAACGGTTTTGCTCGGCCGTCCAATACCGCCTCCGCCGCAAGTCGCTGCCCCACGCGCCACTAAGCCCCCTTCCTCCGCCGCAGCGCCAGCACCCCTGCGGACAACAGAGCGATAGTACACGGCTCAGTTCGATCCGCTCCGCCTCTGGGACCATATCGCCCGGTTGTCATAAGTCCTGCCATAACCGTCGAACTGTCCATGAATATATCCCCTCCCGCCCACATAAGGTGCAGCCTTATCCGGCTCCCCGCGCAGCACCGCCTCTAACGCCAGCAGCGCCAGTGGCTCCACGGCGTCAAAACTTGCGTTTATATATGTCTGGTCCGCAACGAATAAGCCGTTATGAAAGCGGTTCTTCACAATCCGATCCCCGGCAAGGCGTGCCTGCGCAAGATACGCCGGATGATCCGAAGCTCGATGCATTTCCAGCAGCACAAAGACCTCCCGATAATCGCTTCCCGCCGACCCCGGCTCCAGCGACACCTCCACACCCGGCCTCGATCCGATCTCGCCCATGCCAAGCCCGCGCGCCATAGACCGCGCAGTCTCCCAAAGAAACGAACGCCCCGTCACCCGGTAAGCACGCACATACGCCAACAGGTCTCGCTGGTCGACCCCCTTCGCCCGAAACACCACGCCTTGCTGTCCGTGATAACCGGTCCGCGGTATCTTCAGTCCCGTTGCATCCGTGCCATCCGCCCACATCGCAAGAAAATGATTCTCGTGCGGCCTGTAAGAATGACGCGCATAAGCCTCAAGATGGTTCGCCGCGTCGTCCGCAAACGCCTGCCCCGCGCTGCCAAGTGTCTCCGCCAGGTGCAGTTGAACAATTGCATACCACGGATAACCACCAGGACTTGCCATCCATCCCTCCCGCGCCACAAGCATCCCGTCAGGCCCCGTCTTGTCCTTAACCGGATTATAATACTCATGCCCCGGATCCGAACTGCCGGATCGACCGAACTGGTTCTCCGTTCGGTCGCCGTATGAAGAATAGGTCAATGTCCCCGTCAGCGGACCCTCCGGAGGTTCTGTGCTCCGTCTGGGCTTTGTGTACTGGTAAGCCCCCATGCCCGTCTCCGGGTGCCGCGCCTTCGCGTACATGCCCGCCATCCGAAGCGCCCATTCCAGCGACCCTCTTTCACCATTCAACGCAAAAAGCATACCGCCGGCATAAATAAGATCCGACCCGCAATTCAAAAACGAAAGGCCGTTCGCCTCAAAAAAGGGCGCCGGATCGTCATACGCCCTTTCCCATATCGCGCTCGTCGCCGCGGGCCCGCCTCTATACCCCGCATGTCTGTTCATTGTAAGGTCCCGCCAGTTGCTGACGTGTCCTTGCCACAGAGCCCGAATGAAAGTTGCCGTCGCCTCCTCTCCGACCTCCCACATCAGCTCATAGTACGGGAAATTGCATTTGAACTCGTGGCAATTGGCGTCAAAATGACCGACGGCGCTCAGTGTCCGCAAGTCAATAAACTGGTGCCCGCCCCACCGCAGCTTGCCGCACCCGGCCGCAAGGTTGTCGAAATGATACCGAATGCTCGCCTTGGCTGCGGCTTTATACCGCTCGTCGCCGGTCAGGTTGCTAAGCCCGACCAGGACCCGAAACAGGTTCTGCTGATTGGCCAGATTATGAATGATATATTCCTTGCCCTCATACCGCCACACCACGGGCGACCCGGTATCGACGTTGATCCCGTCCGCCAGAAGCGGTGTCTCCTGCCCGCTCCACCTGTCGCGACCCTTCTCCAGAACATTCTCAGCGAACGACCTCACCGCCTTCAGCCGCCTTGAGTCTCCCTCTGCATACTCTGTACTCGCACCGCAAGCCCCCGCCAGGAACACCGCTTGAAAAAAAACCAAAAACCCGCCCGCACCAAACCCCAAAAACGTCCTGTTGCCCACAACAGATCCTCTCATTCCCGCCCGACCATAAAACAAACCCCCCCCGCGCACGCAAGCCGCTCCTCGCGACCCTCAAATCTGATTTTATACATTACACCGCCGCAGTCAACAGCAATTCCTCCCGTTCAACGACAGCGGCGTCAAGACCGATGCAATCGACTGTGACCCGCTGGCGATGTTCCTTGTGACGTTTCATCACGACCGCACGTCATCGCGGCCGGACGATCCGCAGACCGTTCAGATTTCGCTGGGGCTGTTGAAAGTTCGCGCCGCGAACACTCCAGCTCTTCGCCGACCAGTCGCGACATCGCTGCGCGCGGGCGGCTGCCTTCTACCACAAGCAGCGGGACAGCGGCCATGGCCACCACGCCGCGATTCGCGCCCTGGCGCATCGATGGGTCAAAATACTGCTTGCCATGCACCGTACCGGCAGCCGCTGCAACGAGGCTGTTTACGTGAGCGCACAAAGGAGACATTAACTCAAATCTCATTCCGCGAAAGCGGCTTACTGACATTTTTGGCTCGGGCTTGACATAGACCGTCTTAAACATCGAACGTCACGTATTCCCGGAGACACAGCTCACGGCCACTTGACAGGCACACGATGCACTTTTACTCCGCCCTTCACAATTTTTATTTTTTTTGCTTGTGTTATTTACAAGTGTAGAGTAAGATTTACATAGTTAGAAGTTTATGTGAGGCAATAATGGATTCACGACGCGATTTGACAGAGGGCGAATGGGCGATCTTGGAGGTGGTTTGGGATAGGGAGCCTTGTGCGGCGGGGGACGTGCAGGAGGCTCTTGAGGAGCGGACTAAGTGGGCCTACAGTACCGTCAAGACCATGATGGATCGGATGGTGAGCAAGGGGCTCTTGGCGACCGAGCGGCTGCGCAACCTTGTGCTTTACCGTGCGGCGATCACGAGGCCGCAGGCACAGAGCGGCGAGCTGATGCGGACGGTGCAGCGGGCGTTCAACGGTGCGTTTTCGCCATTGGTAGAGTTTCTGCTGGACCAGGACAAGCTTACGAAGCAGGAGCTGGAACATCTGGAGCAGCTCGTTCGTCAAAAGCAGGATGAGGGCGGGGCCGAGGCAGGACAGGGTTAGCGCAGGGGACGCGGAAGAGGGGAGAGGTGTACGTGGAGAAGAGCATGCAGCCGCTTGTCGAATTTGTGAATGGATGGGGCGAGGCGTTTGCGGCCTGGGCCGGGGCGATGCTGATTCAGTCAAGCCTGCTGATCGGCGCGGTGATGCTGCTCGATGCGGTTCTTCGGCGGCGGGTGCGGGCGGTGTTTCGGTACTGGCTGTGGATGCTGGTGCTCGCTAAGCTTGTACTTCCGCCGACATTGGCGTCGCCGTATAGTGCGCGCCACTGGCTGGCGGGGGGAGTGGATCGCCTGGCGGTGCGACTGCAGCGAGCGAGCGACGGGGCCGAAGCGTCGGAGGCAGGGTATACAGAGCCGGCAAGCTGTGGCTTTGGGGCGCCGGCGCGAGACGCGATCGCTTTCGATGAGGGCGTGTTGGCGTCGTGGGGGGCGGACGTGAGCGGGTACACGGGCGGCGGATTGCATGACGGAAGAGGCGGGGCGTCGATGCCGGCCGTCACAGGGATCCCGGAAAAGGCGCAGGAGGACGCGGGTGAGCGCGTACGGCTTACGGGCCGAGGAATACTGCTTTTGCTGTGGCTGGTTGTGTGCGGCGGCATGGCGGCACTGGTGGTGCAGCGGATGCGGGCGACGGGCAGGCTCGTTTCGCAGAGTGATGAGCCTGACGAGGCCCTTGTCGAACTGCTGGGTTCATGTCTCAAACGGATGCGGATGCGAGGGGGCATAGGCATTCGCATGGCGTCGGCCCTGGGAACACCGGCGATGTACGGTATCCTTCGTCCGGTGATCCTCATGCCTTTGCGGGTTCGGAGTCAAATGAGCCGGGGCGAACTGGAGATCATCATCATTCACGAGTTGGCGCATATTCGGCGAGGAGACGTTTCGATCAAGCTGCTACAGACCATTCTGCAGGTGGTCTATTTTTATAACCCTCTGTTGTGGCCGGCCAACGCTATGATTCGGAGGGTTCGTGAGCAGGCCGTCGACGAGACGGTGCTGGCGGTCCTGGGGGCGAGCGCGATTACGGATTATCCGCGAGCGCTGGTACAGGTTGCCAGCATGGCGTTCGGTCGGCCGGGGCTCGGGCTCCGACTGATCGGTGTGGTTGAATCAAAGGGACTTTTGACAGAAAGGATCAGGATCATGTTACGCAGACCAATACCTAAAAGTACCAAGGTTAGTGTTGTCGGCGCGGCCGTTCTGGCTCTATTGGCGGTTCTTCTGCTGCCTATGGCGCGGGCGGAAGAAAAGGCCGGCACGAGCGCGGGTGATATGGAAAAGGCGGTCAAGACCGTCATTTCGCCCGAAGGCGAGGCCGCGCGAAAAAGAAAGCCGGCGGACCACGTTGCCGCGACGCGGGGGCGTTCGGCTGCAGTCAGTGAACGCAACGCGGCGGATAAGTCAGTTGGCGGCGAGGATGTAAGGTCGTTGGAACTGCAAATAGTGGAGTTGAAAAGAGACCTGGAAAAACGGATGGAGATGCTCAGGTTGCTCGAGGGCAAACTGAGAGTGGCGCAGCTTGAAATGCGGATCAGGGACAGGATGACAGACGACCCATATGCCGCGGCGGCAATGCGAGCACCGGAGGCTCCGTCGGCGCCTGTGCCGCCGAGCAGCGTAGCAATGGGTGGCATGGGTGGCGGCATTCATGGCGGTTTCGGCTATGGCGGCGGTGCTCATGGCGAGGGCGGCGGCGGTGGTGGTGGTGGAGCAGTGTATGGGATTGCTGCGCCAGGAGTAAGTCCGCCTGTCACCGCGACACCAGGCGTTCCGCATGTAATTCCGCGGGGGTCGGGGGATGTCTCTTCGGAGGTGAGGGAGGCGGTGAAAGAGGTGTTGCCTCAAATGCTCGAAAAGATGCTGCCCAAATTGATCGAGGAAGTTCTTGTGCGAATGGAGCAGAAAGCTTCAAGATAATGCAACGGAACTCCGCCGTTTACGGTGCATCTATGCCAATCCTCACGGGTTGGCATTTTTTTTGGCGTGCTGCGGATCAACTATACTTAACGCCATGAAACCCCGCCCGCCACCAACCACCAACCCCCGCCACTCCCACTTCACTACTTCCTCATCCTGTAAGTCCTGTGAGTGAATCTTCGTGCCCTAAATGGTGCAACAAGCTCCACATCTACTTGACTGCGTAACGACTCCACTTGTCCACTTCTCTGCTGATTTCATGACTCCAGTTCGCCCCAGCCCGCGCAAAACTCTCACTAATCCGAAAAGAACACCCCCTTAAGAAAACTCCCGCGCAAAAAAACGAAAAAACGCGCACTTCTGCGCAAAAAAATACCCCCCTTTAACGCAAAAATACGCAAAAACAAGCACTTTCCACCGCGTTTTGAGCCTCTCCGAGGGGTCAAAACCCCCCCAAAAAACCCTC